>Ga0131853_10026330_pt1 | contig 10462 bp, 9 predicted proteins | sample TergutLab28metaG_FD_92764 | JGI IMG/M metagenome (GOLD analysis project Ga0131853, IMG submission 92764) | Labiotermes labralis P1 segment gut microbial communities from Petit-Saut dam, French Guiana - Lab288 P1 (version 2) (version 2) | ecosystem: Host-associated > Arthropoda: Insects >... | reverse complement strand
CCAAAAACATGCGCGAGCAGAACAATCCCGAGCACCGCGAGCATACCGCCTGAAAAGCTGAGAACTCCGGCAATCCCGCCGCGTATGCTCATCACAAACATGGATTTTAACACCGCCAGCAAACACGCCTGTTTGTATCCGACAAAAAAGATGGCGTACATGGTCACCACATTTGACAGCCCAAGCCGCATGTTGGGCGGAAGGCCGGGGATGGGCGGCAGTACGTGTTCGAGCGCCGATAAAACCACAATCATGGCCAGCATCATTCCCAACAGGGCGGTCTGCCGGGTTTTTGCGTTTATATTTTTCATCTGATCGCAACTTTCGTTTATCTGGTGATCGCGTCCAGGCCGTTGTCTTCTGCCGGTATGCTCAGAAGCACTTGATTGGGCAGGCAGGCCGCGAAATCGCCGGGTATTCGCAGCCAGCCGGTGTTTACGCAAACCTGATCCGGGCAGTTTGAGTGGACAAACGCCGCCGCACCGTTTCTGGTCTCGAACTCGACTTCGGGCAGCTCCGGGATCGAGAACCGGCCGGGCGAATCCAAGCTGACCGAGCGCACAACCACACCGCGGTAAACCACTTCGGCGTGTCCGGCCTCACCGCCGCGCAGCTGCTGACCGTATACCCAGACGGCAAAAGCTACCGCCAAGAGCGCCCCAATCAACAGGGCGTCTCGGCGGCGCACAAAACCGCGCCCAGGTGTGTGTTTGTCATTTTTCACGGGTTTCCTCGCTTAAATTCAGTTGCCCCAAAATTATGTGTAAGGGTTATAATGAATGCCTTAACTCGGATATTTTCGCATTGTAACGCCATTACGAATGATAGCACGGGCGACGGTTGCTGTCAAGCACGATTCACATTTCCGGACCTGGTTCAAACTACTTGACACAGCCTTATACTCGTGCTATCATTCACATGACGTAAACGTCCTTCCCTTTAAAACAGCCAAGCTCAAAGCGCATACCCATCGATTATTAAAGTTAGGAGCATCTTTACTATGAAAAAAATATTGACCGGCGCTCTCGCTGCTGCTATTTTATTGACAGCTTGTGCCGGCGGGCTGAATCAAACCGGCAGCGCTGAACAACCCGCAGCACCCCAGGCAGAGCTGCAAGAAACAGGCGGCAGCCAGCCTCTGGCCCCGCTGACCATCGCAACCATGCCGGCGTTGGAGACTTTTCCGATCTTTATCGCGGCCGACCAGGGTTTCTTTGAAGACGAGGGGCTGGAAGTACATCTTGAGCAGTTCTTTAGCCCCAGAGACCGGGACATAGCTTTTCAGGCAGACGCGAACATCGACGGGATGAGTTTTGACCTGGTACAGCTTGCCATCTATCAGGAGGCGGGGGTGGATTTAGTCGCCACCACATCAACCATTGGCCTGGCGTCTTTGATCGGCGGGCAGGGGATAGACAGCATCCAAGCGCTGCGCGGCCAGCATATTTTGATGACCTCAAACACATCGATGGACTACATACTGGACAGGGCCCTTGCTTCGGCAGGCATGAACATGGACGAAATCTCAACCGATGAAGTGCCCGCCCTGCCCACCCGGCTTGAAATGCTTTTGGGCGGACAGGCGCAGGGCGCAATTTTGCCCGACCCATTTGCCGCCATAGCGCTGGAGACCGGATATATACAGCTCACCGACACACAGGAACTTGGCATCAACCCTTTTATTCTGGCCTTTAGAAGAGAAACGACCGTGGAAAAGCTGGATGAGCTGCAGGCGTTTTACCGCGCACTCAACCGGGCGGTGGACTTTTTGAACACCGCCGAGCGGGAGGCGTTCATTGATGCGCTGGTGATGAGCGTTGGATACCCCGAACACTTTCGCGACACACTGGTTATCCCGCAATTTCCGCCTTACGCGATGCCGGCGCCCGCGATCGTGGAGGATGCGCTGGACTTTACCCGCGAGCGCGGCCTTCTCACCCGTGAACTTTCGGTGGGCGACATTGTCTTTGACATCGCGAACTGACCGGTAACACAATGTTGAATATAAGCAACCTAAGCCTGAACTATGCGCAAACCGCTGCCCTTGCCGATGTCAGTCTTTCGATCGACAAAGGTGATATCTATGCGATTTTAGGGCCGAGCGGCTGCGGCAAGACAAGTCTGTTAAACATTTTAGCCGGCAGCATCACCCACCACACCGGCCAGGTAACCTTATACGGAGGCGCGATTGACCACAAAAACATGTCGGTTGGCTTGATCACCCAGGATTACGGGCTGCTGCCTTGGCGAACGGCCTACAAGAACGTCATCCTGCCCCTGAAAATCAAGTGTAAGGACATCGGCAGCTGCGTGGACAAAATTGACTATGTGCTTGAAAAGCTGGGGATATCCGAACTTAGGAACCGCTATCCGGTCAGCTTGAGCGGCGGGCAAAAACAGCGGGTGGCCATCGCCGCCGCCTTTGTGATGGACCCCGACCTGCTGTTGATGGACGAGCCGTTTTCCGCCCTTGACCAAGTGACCCGGGAGGCCACGCAGGAGCTCTTCTTCCGCGTTTGGGAAGAATCTTGCCCGACCACCATCCTGGTCACCCACAGCATTGAAGAAGCCGTTTTTCTCGGCCAGAAGATTGTTGTGCTTTCCCGCGCACCCGGCCGGGTGATTCAAATTCTTGACAACCCGGTTTTTGGGTGTCCGGACGCGCGCGGCCTGCCGGGGTTCGCGGCAATCAGCAGTGAATTGCGGCAACTCTTAAAAAGCGATGTAAGGCCATGAAAAAAGGGATTACAGCACTGGTAAACTTTTCAGTCGGGGCGGCGCTGGTTCTAGCCGTCTGGCAGATCGCACATTTGGCGCTGAGCGTCAACGTGCTGCCAAGCCCTTTTGTTGTCCTGCGCGCATTGCCCGCCCTTCTCGGGCAGGATATCTTCACCCACGCATACCACAGCTTTTATCGGATTGGGATGGCCCTGCTCTTCTCCATGCTGATCGGGCTGATTGTCGGGATCGCAGCAGCGGGCAAAGGTGTTTTCGCCAAAGTATTAACGCCGTTTCTTTACTTCACTTATCCAATCCCGCGGGTTGCGCTGCTGCCGGCGGTCATGTTGATTTTTGGGCTGACCGACGCCGCCAAGATCATTATGATCACCATTATTGTGGTCTATCCAATCATTGTGGTGGTCAGAGACAGCGTCAAAGACATCCCAAAGCAGACTTACAACACGCTCACTTGTTACGGGGCCGGCCGGGTACAGGTGTTCCTTTACATTACGCTGCCCTGGGCACTGGGGGGGATTCTCAGCACAGCGCGCATCTCTTTGGGAACAGCCATCTCCATCCTCTTTTTTGTGGAGGCGTATGGCGCCAGGCGGGGGATGGGTTTCTTTATCCTGGATGCGTGGATGCGCCTCAACTATGTGCAGATGTATGCCGGGATTGTTGTGCTCAGCATGGCCGGGTTTGCGCTCTTTGTTTTGATCGATATTATTGAAGGTGTTTTTATGAAATGGAAGGGGTAGAGCGGTAATGAAAAAAGCGCGGAACCAACTGGTTCCGCGCTTTTTTGTGCTATTTTTTAGTGGTTGGCTTGGTTGGTCTCGCCTGCGGCGGCCATCGCCTGGCGCACACCGTCAAGGATGGCGTTTGCCGATGTGGTCGCGCCGGTAAAGGTGTCCATCTCAAGGTCAAGTGTGGTTTGCTCTTCGTAAATCATGTCGCGAATGGCCGGCCAGACTTGTTCCCACTGGGTATCACTTTCAGAATGATCGCCGACAACGATCCGGCGGATGCTGCTTCTATCCAAGGTGACAGTCATGGGAAGGTCGCCGCCAAAGCCAGGAACGGTGACCGCGTAAACGCCTGGGACGAAGAATCTGGCATCCGGGTTTGCGTAGTTGCGGGTAATCTGGGTTTGGCCGGCCGGGCCGGGTGTGAGGGCGGCCGGGTTGCCGCCTGCGGCGATAATCGCTTGGTTTACACCCCAAACAATGGCCGAAGCCGAGCTGGTCGCTCCTGTTTCAGTGTCAACCTGGGTGGATTGACGGTCGTTGATCTGGTGGTGGGCTACCTGGCGGAACCACCAGCCGCCCCATGTGCCGCCCTGGATTTCGTCGGTGTAGGCCGACTCGCCGTGGCCGCCTTCGCCTTGACCCAGGCCGCGTGCGCCGCCCGAATGCAGATGCATGGTGTTTCTGCCGAATGAAACGCGCAGGGTCATGTCTGCCTCTTCGCTGTAAAGCATACGCTGTGCGTCTTCTTCAAGCGGATCGCCGTGGATATCCATAGTGCTGTGGGGCACGGTGATCTCATGGAAACCGGGGATGAACCGATCCCCGGACAGCGGGGCGGAGATCGACTGCGGGGCAAGGTCGCCGGGGTTTGCGCCCGCTTGACCGATGGCGTCTTCAACCGCGGCCACAATGGCGGTTTGGGTAAAGGTCGCGCCGGTGAATGTGTCTAAGTTTTGGGTAGACTGCCGGACGAGGATCTGGTCGGGCACACCGGGATACGAACGCCAGAACCAGCCGGAACCGTAAGTAGAGTCGCCGTGTTCAACAACCTCAATGCCGGTAATTTGATTCTCGGCAAAAGTGACGGCAACAGTCAGCGGGTTGTCGTTATAGCTGGGTGCGGTCGCGGTAAAGGTGCCGGGGTTAAAAGTGGCGGTGGCAAGAGGCAAACCGTCTTGGCCCTGTGCGGGCTCGTCAGCGGGTCCGGCTTCTTGTTGGGTGTCCGGCTGCGGCGGCGGTGCGGGGTCGGCTGCTGGTGCGGGGCTGCCGCAAGCGGCCAACACGAGCATCAGCCCCAAAGTCAGTAGGGCAATGCGCTTTTTCATAAATCAATCTCCTTTGTTAATGTTTGAACATATTCAAGCCCAGCTTATGGAACTTGCTCATACAGTATAAGACTATGGCTGTCGAATTACAAGTGCAAACACACATTTCCCTTTGTCTTTTTTGTGACAATCTTTGTTTATTGTGAATAACTTGACAAACTATTCGTTGTTGCTTTTTGGGTGATATATGTTATAATTGACAAAAAAGCATCAATAAAGAAGGGTCGTTGTAGAATGAGCAAAAAGATTGTTGTGCTAGGGGCAGGATACGCTGGCATACTAATCGCGAAGAAGCTGGAAAAGAAGCTGAAAGGCAAAGACGCAACCATTACCCTGATTGACAAAAACCCCTATCACACCATGCTGACCGAGCTGCATGAAGTGGCCGCCTGGCGGGTAGACGAATCCAGCATACGCATGGACCTCAAGAAAATATTTGCCGGGCGTAATGTTGCCGTTGTACAGGACAACATCACTTCGGCCGATTACGACAACAACACCATTTCCAGCGAGGGCACGACCTATCCTTACGATTACCTGGTCATGGCCACCGGTTCAAAGCCTACCTTTTTCGGAGTTGAGGGCGCGAAAGAAAACAGCCTGACCCTTTGGTCATATACCGACGCGGTCCGCCTGCGCGACCACATCGAGAATATGTTCATCCAGGCGTACAGGGAAACCGACCCCGAAATCAAGAAGTCAATGCTGACCTTTTACATAGTGGGCGGCGGGTTTACCGGGGTTGAAATGGCGGGTGAGCTGGCTGAGTATGCCCCGCTGGCCTGTAAAAAGTTCGAGATCGACCCTGGCCTTGTGCGCATTGTAAACGTGGACGTGCTGCCGCGCCTGATGCCTTTCCTGCCCGAGAAAACGGCGGAAAAGGCGGTTAAGCGGCTGGAGAAGATGGGCGTGAGTGTATCTCTTGGCACCAACGTAGTGCGGATAGGCAAAAACGAGATTGAAGTTTCAAAAGACGGCCAAACCATTGTTGAGTCCACCCACACCGTCATCTGGGGCGCGGGCACCGAGGGTTCGGGTGTTGTTATGCAATCCGAGACTTTGGGGCTTGGCAAAAATTCGCGCGGACGGGTACAGACAGACAGTTATTTGCGCTCACTCACCCACCCCAACGTATACGTGGGCGGTGACAACATGTTCTATATCCCGGAGGGCGAAAAGGTTCCGGTTCCGCAGATGGTCGAAAACTGCGAGGCCTGCGCGCCTGTCATCGCGTCCAATATCGTAGATGAAATAAATGGAAACCCGCCCCAAAACAAATACAAGCCCAAGTTCCACGGGGCTATGGTCTGTATTGGCGGCAGGTACGGCCAGTCTTATGTCGGCACACACGAGAAGAAATTTTCGCCCCCGTCCTTTATCTCGATGTTTGCCAAACACTTTATCAACATCATTTACTTCTTCCAGGTCGCGGGCTGGAACAAAGTGTTCTCTTACATAAAGAATGAGTTTTTCAACATACGCAATCAGCGCAGCTTTGTGGGCGGACATTTCTCTAACCGCACACCGGTCTTCTTTTTGGTGCCGCTTCGATTGTTTATGGGCATTTACTTTATCTACTACGCTTATCGAAGATATGCTCTGGGCTGGCTGTCCGAATCAAGGCTGCGGGATTCTTTTTACAATGTGGCCGAACAGTTCCGGCCCGCCGTCTTTGAGTTCGAGCTTTGGGATCAGATCCGCTTCTCGGTTTTTGTAGCTGGCGACTATATGCACATGTGGCTGCAATCTACGCCAATGCTCTGGTTCTTGGAGGGATGGGTCTTCGCCTCAAGCGGGTCGGAGATATTCTTCCAGACTTTGATTGTCTTGTTTGAGCTGTTTGTGGGGCTTGCGCTGCTTGCCGGGCTGTTCACTACGCTGGCCGGTTTGGGCGTGATGTTCTTCTCGCTTATGATTATGCTCACGACCGGGCTCCCCTTTGGCCTCTGGTGGCTGCCTTTTGCGGGCTTGGCCCAGGTATTTACCGGCGGCAAAGTGCTCTCTTTTGATTACTATGTCATGCCCTGGCTGGCCAAAAAGTGGAGAAACATAAACTTCATGCGCAAATGGTATCTGTACCACGACTAAGTTGGGTACACTCTACATGTATTGAGGAAAGAGGCAAAATAACGTGAAAAAACTGATAATTTGCTTGGTGATAGCGGGCCTGCTCTTTACGGCCTGTGGCAGCTTGAGCGGTGAAAATATCTGGACTGAGCGGCGGCCGGTCGAAGAGGGGCCGGACCTTACCGGTTTGGCGCTTACACCCGGTGTCTTTACCGGGCGGGCGACCGGCTTTCACGGTGAGGTAATCGCCGTGGTGACAATAGACGAAACCGGAACGATCGCCGGCATAGAAGTAGAGGCCCCCGGCGAGACCGCGGACTTTTACCAGCCGGCGTTTGCGCAGATGGTCCCCGCTATGCTGTCGGCGCAATCGGCCAGTGTAGACACCTACACGGGCGCGACTTTCAGCTCAGCCGCGCTGATAGAGGCTGTTCAACAGGCCCTGATCGAATCGGGCGGGGGCAGTGCGGCCGCGCCCGCTGTGGAAGATGAACCCGCGCCCCCGGTCGAAGGTGAGATTTTTGTGGGGGCCGCTGAGGGCTATTACGGCGAAATTACGGTTGCTGTAACCGTGAACGCTGGCCAAATTGCAGCCATTGAAGTTACCGATCATTCCGAAACACCCGGCATTGCCAACCCTGCGTTCGCCCAGCTTATTGAAGCGGTGCTGGCCGCTCAATCGACGGATGTGGACGCCGTTACCAACGCGACCGGCTCCTCCCGCGGATTTATCGCGGCGGTGGAGAGTGCTTTGGCGCAATTTGTACCGGACGCAGTCTTTTATGTAGGCGTGGCTGAGGGTTACAACGGCGACATCACCCTTGGCGTGCAGGTGGAGGACGGTCAGATCCTGGCTATTGCGGTCATCGAACATTCCGAAACACCCGGCATTGCCAACCCGGCCTTTGCCCAGCTGACCGAAGCCGTGCTGGCGGCCCAGTCAGCAGGCGTTGACACGATCACCGACGCGACTTATACCTCTCAGGCATTTATTACAGCGGTGCGCAGCGCGCTGGCACTGGCCGGCGTCGTGGGCGAAATTTTCGTGGGTGTAGGCAGTGACGGATACGGCGGCGACATCACGGTATCTGTGACCGTTGATGAGGGTGCGATCCTGGCGGTATCGGTCACCGAACATTCCGAAACCCCCGGCGTCGCCAACCCGGCGTTTGCTCAGCTGGTTGAGGCGGTGCTGGCTGCCCAGTCGGCGGATGTTGACACGGTTACCGACGCAACTTACACCTCCCGCGCATTTATCGCCGCTGTACAAGATGCCCTGGCGCAGGCCGGCTAATGCTTTTGGATAAGGAGTCTTCACTATTGGAACTGCAAGAAGCAATACGCCTTAGCGAACGGCAGGTAAGAGACGCGCTCTGCAACACCGCCCCCGGCCTGGACAAGCTGACCGGCTATCTTTCTCAAAGCATGGGCAAGGGTGTGCGTACCCAGCTGTTGCTCACCGCCGCCGCAAACCCTGAGGGGGAAGTACCCGAAGACGCGGCCAAAGCCGCCGCCGCGCTTGAACTTTTGCATATGGCAACCCTTGTACACGACGATGTAATCGATGATGCGGCCACTCGGCGGGGTATGCCCTCCCTCCACCAAAAGTTCGGGACAAAGAGTGCGGTCATCTGCGGCGATTACCTGCTCAGCTTGAGTCTGGTCATGCTGGCGGATATGGACAGGCAAAAGTTAAAAGAGCTGGAAGGCTACATCCCGCTGGCTCCCCGCCTTTCGCGCGCACTTTCGGCCATCTGCCGGGGGGAATACACCCAGCACATCAATGTCGGCAACCTGGACTTGGACCTTCCCACCTATCTGAGAATTATCTCCGGCAAGACAGCCATGCTCTTTTTCATCGCCGCTTATATCGGCGGCGTGCTGGGCGGTGAGCCTCCGCAGGCGGCCAGGTCACTCGGCCGGTTCGGCCGTTGTTTGGGGATGCTTTTTCAGATCGCGGATGACTGCAAAGATTATGAGTGGACAGAGGCGCTCGCGCAAAAGCCGGTGGCCAACGACATCAAGATCGGGGTGGTCACCTTGCCGCTGATCCTGGCGATGGCAAAGGACCCCAATCTGCGCGCCGGTGCACAGGCGGTCATGCAAACCCAAAGCGAGCTGGGCCCGTTTATACAGGCGGTGCGGGATGCCGGCGGGTCGGACGCTGCCCGGGTGGTCGCTGCCCGTTATGCCCGCTGGGGCGAACAAGCCTTGCGCGGTGTATCGACCGAAAAGCGAAAATCCCTGCTCAAAATCCTGCACAGTGTAAACCTTTAGGTATCCGCGATGATTAAACGATTCCTTGATTTTGTTGAGATGCGCACAAAGCTGGCCACCATACTCCCGTTTTTGACCGCGCTTGCCTATGTCTTTTACACGACGGGAAGGATTAATTTTACCAGTACGCTGATTTATATCCCGGCTTCCCTGATGCTGGATATGGCGGTCACCGCCATCAACCATCACTTTGAAGACGTCCGCGAGCGCAAGTTAAGTCCGCACTATCCCAAATGGGTCAGCCTTGGGCTGATCGCGGCCATGCTGCTGGGGTTCGCGGCAGTTGGGCTTTATCTGGTCTCTATACACGGGCTCACCCTGCTTTTGGCGGGGGGTTTCTGTCTGGCGGCCGGGGTGGCCTATTCGTTCGGCCCGGCGCCCATTTCTAAATCCAGCTACGGGGAGCTTGTTTCCGGTTTTGTGGTGGGTACAGTGGTTATGTTCATTGTCACCACCATCAACGATCCAAGTTTTCAGCCGCTTGGCCTTGGGTTTGACGCGCAGTCCCTCCGCCTTTCGATGGATATCGATCTGGCCGGGCTGGCTTTGTTCGGGATTGTCACCTTGCCGGCGGCATTGTGCGGGGCCAATATCATGCTGGCCAACAACATCTGCGACGCCCAAGCTGACCGTCAGACCCGATACACTTTGGTGCACAATATCGGCCGGCGCGGCGCATTAGGCTTGTATGTCGGCCTTTACTGCGCGGCTTACCTTTCGATTGTGGTGTCAGTCTTGATTGGGTCGATCCCAGTGATTTGCCTGGCTTCGCTGGTTACGCTTATCCCGGTGCGCAAGAACGTTCGCCGCTTTTTGGATAAACAGTCAAAGGACGAGACCTTTGTGCTTTCAGTCAAGAATTTTGTGTTGATTCTCTGCGCCTATGCCCTGACCATGGCTTTGGGGCGGCTGGTTTAAGCCGGCTGTATCTGCCCAATTAAGTGCTTCTGAGCATACCGGCAGAAGACAACGGACTGGACGCGGTTACCAGATAAACGAAAGTTGCGATCAGATGAAAAATATAAACGCAAAAACCCGGCAGACCTCCCTGTTGGGAATGATGCTGGCCATGATTGTGGTTTTATCGGCGCTCGAACACGCGCTGCCGCCCATCCCCGGCCTTCCGCCCAACATGCGGCTTGGGCTGTCAAACGTGGTGACCATGTACGCCATCTTTTTTGTCGGATACAAGCAGGCGTTTTTGCTGGCGGTGTTAAAATCCATGTTTGTGATGAGCATACGCGGCGGGATTGCCGGAGTTCTCAGCTTTTCAGGCGGTATGCTCGCGGTGCTCGGGATTGTTCTGCTCGCGCATGTTTTTGG
>Ga0131853_10026329_pt1 | contig 10462 bp, 8 predicted proteins | sample TergutLab28metaG_FD_92764 | JGI IMG/M metagenome (GOLD analysis project Ga0131853, IMG submission 92764) | Labiotermes labralis P1 segment gut microbial communities from Petit-Saut dam, French Guiana - Lab288 P1 (version 2) (version 2) | ecosystem: Host-associated > Arthropoda: Insects >... | reverse complement strand
TCGAACTTGACGCGCGGGCAGGTCATGGCGACACGGTTGAGGATGAGGATTTTGTGACGGTCAACGGTATGCTCTACGATATCCGCTGGGCGGGGTCTTCCAGTCAGCGTACACCGGCGCATGTGGCCTATGCCAAAGACTATCTCTATGCGGTAAGCGAGGCGATTCGTTCACAGGATTTCGAGGACATTTTAGAGCTAATCGACCTGGACACCTTCGTCGATTTCTATATCATCCAAGAACTTGTTAAAAACGGGGACGCCCATTTCCTGAGCGTTTTTATGCACATCTCAGGCCAAGGGGCGGAGCGGCGGCTCTATATGGGTCCGCTTTGGGATTTCGACAAAGCCGCGGGTAATATGCGCGGTCAGGAACTCGGCGACGGGCCGGAGCTGCTTTTTGTGGCGGTGCTCAATTATTGGTATCGTTATTTGATGGGCATCCCGGAATTTTTTGAGGCCGTCGTGACCCGCTGGAACGAGGTTCGAGATGTGGAGATTGCACAGACGATAGACCACATCCACGCCGTGGCGGTTCATCACCAAGCGGAGTTCGAGCGCAATTTCGAGCGGCACCCCATGGCAGAGCTCATCCGACCAGAAAGCCCCACCCCGCCGGACGCGATCTTGGCGGTTGAACCCACGTTCATGGCGCATGTGGACTATTTGGTCTCCTGGCTCTCTGCGCGGGTGTTATGGCTGGATGATTTCTTTAACGGCAGATTCCCTGCCCCTTATGATGATCCGCTTTGGGGACTTGTCACCTTCCACACATACGAAGCACCGGTACACTTGACCATGAGCGGAGAACTCCAAGACGACTTTCTTCTCCCGGCGATCCGCTTGCGTCATACAGTTATGCTCACCATGCAGGACATGGCAAAGGTCTTTGGCCTGACCGCAGAGTTTGACCACGCAAGCAACACAGTGATCCTCACGAATGAGTCCCTGACGATCACGCATGAGGTCGGCACGGCCTTTTTCACGGTGGACGGGCAAGCGCTCATAGCGCCGAACCCCTCCATTCTCATCAGCGAATATATCTTCCTACCCCTGCGTACCATCGCGGATATCCTGGGTTATGATATCCGCTGGCAGGAGGACACTAGAATGGTCAGTTTGGAGGCAATTGATGCAGACACCACCTAAGAAACCATCTCGGAAACAAAAAAGACGGGGTCTGCACCCTGCTTTCTTTGTGTTGCCGCTTGTCATCTTATTTGTAGGGATCATCGCCATTTTAGCCTGGCCCCGTGCCCAGCAAGAAATTCAGGAGCTTCGATTCCCGCTCCGCTATGAAGAGCTCATTTTGCACTACAGCGAGGAGCGAGACCTCGACCCTTTCCTTGTCAAAGGCTTGATCCAGGCGGAGAGTAGTTTTCGGTCTTACGTGACTAGTCCTGTGGGGGCGTCGGGTCTTATGCAGATCATGCCCGGCACCGGCGCGTGGTTGGCTGAACGGATGGGGATTCCGTTCGAGGAGGAATACCTCTTCGACCCGGCCTATAATATTCGCATGGGCACCTATTATCTCCGCATGCTCATCAACATGTTCTATCATGTTGACACGGCACTCGCGGCCTATAACGCGGGTATGGGGAACGTGGGCAACTGGCTACAGGACGAGCGCTACTCAGACGATGGCGAGACCCTGCACACCATCCCCTTTACCGAGACGCGCAACTACGTTGAGCGGGTGAATCGCTACATGGAAATTTACCGGGAGCTCTACGGCTGATGGCCTGGCTAGAGCTCAGAGTAGACGCCCCGAACGGCGACGCGGACGCGGTCTGTCAGCAGTTAGAGGCCTTGGGCGTCACGGATCTCGTCATTGAAGACGAGGCGGATTTCCTGACCTTTTTGGAGGCCAATCGGCAATATTGGGACTATGTGGACGAAGAACTCCGCATGGCGATGGCGGGGAAATCCCGTGTGACCTTTTACTTAGAAGATAATCCGGCGGGCGCGGCGCGGCTCGCAGCGTTACAGGCGGCCTTGCCTGTCCCGATCTCCAGTCGGCGGATTGCCGAGGAGGACTGGGCGAACAACTGGAAGAAATATTATCGGCCTCTACCCGTGGGCGAGCGGCTGTTGGTTGTGCCTGAGTGGGAGCATGTAGACCCCGGTACGCGTGTGCCGCTGCGCCTAGACCCGGGTCTGATTTTCGGCACGGGTTCACACCCAACCACGCGGCGCTGTTTGGAGGTCGTGGAGACGCTGGCGGCTCCCGATCAGCAGGTGTTGGATTTGGGCTGTGGGAGCGGGATTTTGTCGATCGCGGCACTGCTTTTAGGCGTAGCGCATGTCACGGCCTGTGATATTGACCCCAAAGCGCCGGATGTAGTGCGGTCAAACGCGGCGCTGAATGGTTTGGGTGCGGATCGGCTCGCGGTCTCTTGCGGCGATGTGCTCATACCCGGTGCGTTTCAAGCAGAGCTCGGCGCGCGGCAGTATGATCTGATCCTCGCGAACATTGTCGCGGATGTGATCATTGGCCTCGCGGGTTTCACCGCCCCTTGGCTCGCGCCCGGCGGACGTATGGTTTGCGCGGGGATCATTGACGGGCGGGAGGCCGAGGTCGAAGCGGCACTCAAACGCGGTGGGTTTTGTGTGCTGGAACGCTATCAAGACGGGGATTGGCACAGTCTGGTGTTGACGAACGCTAACTAATGTTGTAGAATAAACTTATGCTTATAGTAAGGTAGCCTTCTTGTGCGGAAGGGGTATATTTATGAACTTTCTTTCAAATTTAATTCCCAAGGTGAAATGCGGTCGCTGTGACCGGAGCTATTCAGGGCTGAAGAACACCTGTCCTTATTGTGGCGCGTCACGGAGCCGCGGCGGCAAGCGCGCTACCGAGAATGGTGACGCGGGCGCGCGGCGGATGATCCAGGTGTTGCTGATTCTGATTCTGGTGATTACAGGAGTCGCGATCGCTGTAATGGATCTCGACGCGGAGCCGACGCCTGGTGGAGGCGACACACCCGGCGGGCCGGGGATGATCCAGACGCCGGGGGACGGCGAAGAGAATGGGTACGAGGAGAACGGCGGCATGAGCGAGCTCCCGCCGCCCCCGACACCGACCCCGCAGCCCGAGGTGACCTCGGTCAGTATCGCGTGGAGCGGACAGCAGCCCGGCGCGGATGACTTTACTCTACGCGTGGGGAACCAGCTTGAGCTCTGGAGCGAGATATTCCCGACCGACTCGGAAGCTGAGGTTTTGTGGGAGATCGATACCCCAACGGTGGCGAACATTACAATTGCGGAAGATCTCCGCAGTGTGACCTTAGAAGCCCGGAGCGCAGGCCAGACGATTCTCCGTGTGACCGCAGGGGATCAGAGTGCCACGGTAATCGTCCGCGTGCGTGCGTAGTGTTCTGCAATGACAAATCAGGAAGAGCGGCTCACGAGTTGTGAGCCGCTTTTTGTCGCGCGAGGACTTGACAAGCCGGGGCATTTGGGGTAAACTGTCTCTTGCCTCGGACGATTAGCTCAGCTGGTAGAGCATCCGCTTGACGTGCGGGAGGTCAGCAGTTCAAGTCTGTTATCGTCCACCAAATAGCTCGAAGACGAACCATTTTTACTTTCGTGGCGGATTCGCCGTGACGGTGTGGTTCTGAGGGTAAACAGAAAAAGGGCAGTACACCCCATCTCGGGGTATACTGCCCTTTTTTGGTACGTTGATTGACAAAGTAGGCATTTTTTGGTATAATATTAAACATCTTATGCATTTGGCGTAAGAGAAGATGATTGTTGTCAACCCTTCCTTGAGTAGTTTCGATAATATTCTTGCGATGGACTTGCCTGTCAGTGTCTTGTGTTCGTAGCACAACGCTACACCGACAAGGACTAACAAGCTAAGGTTGATACATATCTCCAGCTTAATTATATCACAGTTAAGCATTGCGATTTGGATAGTGGGTTTTTCTGACAAGCTACCTAGGCAATAGGTAAAAAGTTAATACCGCGTTATTGTTACACCCGGTGTACCCGTTGGCTTAGGAATGCTATCCTCCGTGCCAGCGGGTATCTGCAATTAAGGAGAAGAGTAATTTATGGATATTGAGAGCTGGAGGTCTTCCAGTAGAACGATTGAAAAAAGCCAGAGATATTATGTGCATTTTGATTATCCTACCGATATTTCAAAATGTTGGGATTATATTTCTGATCCTCTCAATATTGTTAAGCACAGCTTTTATCCTTTCATCCATTACAAAAAAAAGATGAGGAAGTTTTCGAAAATTAAGGGGCGGAAGAATAAAATACGAGAAATTTGTTATGCCGCACATATTGATAGGTGCATTTTTCAATATTACAATTTTTTGCTCAACACTTCTTACAATGAAAAGTGCCAACAATTGAATATTGATGACGCAGCAATAGCATACCGCACTAATATGCCAGCAATGACAAATATTCAATTTGCTAAACGAGCGTTTGACTTTATTCGCAATAGTGATCATTGCTTTATAATGATTGGTGATTACACGAAATTTTTTGACAACCTTGACCATCTATATCTAAAAAAGCAATGGTGTTTTCTGTTGGAGACGCCACGTCTTTCGGCTGACCATTATGCTGTGTTCAAGAATATTACTCGCTATAGTTATGTTGAGCGTGCAGACATCTTGACTATCTATGGTTTGGAAAACACTGCTAAGGGGCAGCGAGAATTAAATCGCAAAAGACGGATATTTGCGCCTGGTGAGTTAAAGCAGCACAAAAAGTTGATTAAAAAGAGTCTTGCTTTTGGCATCCCACAAGGCTCGCCTATGAGTGGGGTTTTGGCAAATATTTATATGCTAGAAGTAGATAAGACCTTATATGATCTTGCTGCATCCTTTGATGACCTCTACATGAGATATAGCGATGACTTTATTTTCATTTTACCCCAAGTACCAGAAAATATTGCGCTAGAGAAGCTAAAAGAGGTCAAGAGCCTATTTGACAATACTCGATTTCCGGGATTGATTCTGGAAGCTGACAAAACACAATACTATCATTTTAGCGGTGAAACAATTAATAACATCGGCAAAAAAGTATTTGATGATTCCGATTGCTCAAATCGCTATTTGAACTTTTTAGGCTTTACTTTTAACGGAAAAATGATTTCAATAAGGGATAAAACTGTCTCCAAATTTTACTATAGAGTGAGGCGAAAAGCAAAAACAATAGCTCAAAGCGGAGGCAGAACCAAGAAGGGTAAGCAAATCAGTAGCAGAAATTTATATATGAAATATTCTATTCGTGGAGCATATAGTGAGAATGGCAACTTCTTATCATATGTACATCGTGCAGAAGATGAATTTAAGAACGAAGCGGTTGGCTTAATCAACCAGCGACATATGAGACAAATACGAAAATTTTTGAAAAGAGATTACCCTAAAAAGAAAAAGGGCAGGTAGGTTTTTGGGAATCTGGCTGCCCTTTTGATTATTGCTTTTTCTCTTGCTCCGCTTGCTATTTGGCAAACATTCTTCTAGTAAACTTTCCGTTCTTATCAGCGCGACTGCCGCAGCAGGCGCAGATAATGATTCGACTCACGCAGGACATGATCTGCCAGTAGGGGCGGGATGATACTGCGTATTTTGCACGCGGCGATCCCTTTTGTGCCCGCTTCTTTGAAGTTTTGATACTTGCGGGTTTCTTGCAGGGTTTTGTCTGTGACATGCGCGATCGTCAGATCGTTTGCGGCCTGCGCTTCCTTTAGGAGGACGGCATATTCGGCGGCGAATACGTCTGCAGTTTCAATGAGCGCATGTTCAGAAGGGTCGAGCAGCCCTCGGATAAACAGGGCGTGCTCCATCATGATTTGATCCCAGAAAAGTTCGGTTTCCTGTAAGTTGTCATCCGGATTTTGACCGGCTTCCAGTGCCATTAAATGCGTTCGGTATAACTTCGCCTCGCGTCTGATATGTTCGATGAGCAAGGGATAATTGCCTGTGAACATCTGACAGGACAACACATAGTTGAGAATGCTTGTTTTCAGTTCAATGAGACCGTCCAACAAGGGGCGCGCCTGCTGATTCAAGTGCCGTATTTGCTCCGCCAGCGTGGGTGTGATGTGGGGGTGCTCGTTTCCATGGAGATTAGATTCCAAGCGGGTAATCTCTTGGTCGATCGCAATGCCGGTCAGGGTTTGTGTTTGTTGTTCCGTGCCCAATGTGTAGTCGGTCACAAGTTCGCCGGAGGCGACTACATGCGGTCGAATGACACCCTTACCTAATAAAACCGCACGATGTAACACAGACTCAAATTGCGTCTTATAGTGATCTGCTGCTTTTGCAAAGTCCGCGTTTGGCGGCGCGAACCCCGCCTCTAAAAAGAGCGCGTGCTCTTTCATAATGCGACCGAAGAACATATGTAATTCCAGGGATAAGACGACATATTGCTGCTCTGTAATCATGTTTGACACTCCTGACAGTTTTTTTACCATGGTATGCATCCGCGATATATTTGTGTCTCATGGTATTTCAGGGACTGTAGGTTTGATTCCCCTGACATGATTGCGTCTCTCATGATGTTTTGATATACTGGCACAGTAGATTTGTTCGAAGTGGGGGAGCTATAACATGAAACAGATCAAAAAGGCCACGGCGATTGTATTATTACTCGCGATGACGGCGGGACTACTGTTCTTACCCATGTCGCGTGCGGTTGATTCGCGCGATTCAGCAAGCGAGATTTCGATTGTATTTACAGCGGACATGCACTCGAACTTCGACCCGGTACGCTTTATGGCGGAAGATGGCAATGTGGCGGAGCGTGGCGGGTTTGCGCGTCTGCAGACCGCGATCGACCACGTGCGGGACGCGCACCCGAACACATTTGTGTTCGATGCGGGCGACTGGTCGATGGGTACGATTTTTCAGACGATTTTCACCCATGAAGCGCCCGAACTGCGGCTCATGGGTCAGCTGGGCTTTGACGCGGCTGTGATCGGCAACCACGAGTTTGACTATCACGCGGCGGGTTTTACGGACATGCTCCACGCGGCGATGGTGAGCGGTGATGAACTGCCCGGCCTGGCACTGGCGAACATTGATTGGGATCGCACGCTTGCAGACCCGGCTCTCGCGGGTGACGCCGGGGCGCTCAGAGCGGCGATGGATCAGTATGGGGTCGCCCTCGATTATATGCTCATTGAACGCGGCGGCGTGACGGCGGCGGTGTTTGGCGTCATGGGGCCGAGACCGATTACCTACATACCGGAAGCCGGGCTGTTATTCCACGATTACATTGAAACTGCCCGCGCGGTTGTCGCGCGTATTCAGGCGGAGACGGACGCGGATATTATCATTGCCCTATCGCATAGCGGCTTTAACCCGGAAAATCCGCAGGGCTCAGATTGCGGGCGGCTCGCAGAGGCTGTGGACGGGATCGACCTGCTGATCAGCGGACACTCACACAATATTGTAGATGAGCCTGTCATCATCAACGATACGATTATTGTTTCCGCGGGTTCGCGTACATTCCATTTGGGGCATATTGTGTTAGGGCAGAGCGACGCGGGATTCACGGTCGAAGCCTACGACATGATTCCGATCAGCCAGGATCTGCCAAAGGACATGGCGGTGCAGACGCGCATTGACGCGTTCCGCGTGATGGTGGATCAGTATTATCTGTCCATGTTTGATTTCACCTACGATCAAGTGTTGGCCTATTCGCCCTTTGCCTTTACACCGATTGAGGAGTTCGGCAGACATCTCGGGGAAGAGCCGCTTGGGAACCTGATCGCGAATGCCTACATTTACGCGGTACAGAGGGCGGAGGGCGAACACTTCAGCCCGGTATACGCGGCGATCGCGCCGCGCGGTGTGATCCGCGCTTCCTTCCCGCAGGGGCCGATCACGGTGGCGGACGCCTTTGCCGTGAGCAGTTTGGGGATCGGGCCGGACGGTGTACCCGGCTTTCCATTGGTGAGCCTCTATCTGTACGGCAGGGAACTGCGGACAATTGCCGAGATCGATATTTCCGTGTCCACCCTCATGTCGGGTGCGCGGCTCTATATTGCCGGGCTGACCTATACCTTTAACCCGAACAGGTTGCTGCTCAACAGGGTGACCTCGGTGCAGTTGATGGATCTACACGGAGATGTATCGGATCTAGAGCCGGACAGGCTATACCGCGTTGTGGGCGGTCTATATTCGGCACAAATGCTCGGGACGGTGGAATCTCTGTCCTTTGGCTTGTTGCAATTGACCCCAAAAGACGCATACGGGAACCCCATTGAGAACATGGAAGACCATATTATCCACTACGGGGATATGGAACTCAAAGAATGGCTTGCCTTGGCGTGGTATTTAGAATCATTTGATTTGGAGAGCGGCGTCCCGACTGTTCCGGCGAGATATAATGATGTGATGGGTCGTAAGATCGAAGTCAACAGTTGGTCGCCGATCGAACTGCTCCGTGCGCCGAATAGGGTGTTCTTCCTGCTCTTGGGTGTCATAGTGCTCTTGTTGGCGATTATCGTCCTTGTAACGATTGTCATTGTTCGTCTGGTTCGTAAGAGGAAGAGAAAGAAAGCGGCTGTAGCGGAGTAAAGGAATGATGCGGCATTGCCGGAGGTGAGCTTTTGAAAGGCACATTATATATTGTAGCAACACCGATAGGCAATGTCGAAGACATCACCGGCAGAGCCAAGCGAATCCTGAATGAAGTTGATGTAGTAGCTGCCGAGGATACGCGAACGACCCAAATACTTTTTAAGATGTTAGAGATCAAAAATAAACTGGTTTCTAATCACAAGTTTAACGAAAAACGCCAGGTCGATTTTTTAATATCTGAATTGGAAAGCGGAAAAAATGTTGCTGTTGTATCTGACGCCGGAACGCCTTGCATTTCAGACCCAGGTGGGCTCATCGTAAAAGCTGCCGCAGAGCGCGGAATCGCTGTTGTTGGCCTTAGCGGTGCATCATCTGTGATCACGGCTCTCTCGGTATGTGGTTTTTGCTTTGGATCTTTCGCCTTTTATGGCTTCTTGCCAAAAGAGGCGAATGAAATTAGAAAAGCCATTGATTTTGCCAGAAAAAGCAATGTTACCACGTCGGTCTTTTTTGAATCTCCGAAGCGCATTAAAAAGTCTATACAAATTTTTGCGCTTGAAACACCCCATGCCGAGCTTTGTCTATGTAACGATTTGACGAAGATGTTTGAACGAATTTACCGCGGAACGCCGGAAGACATTCTCGCCGAATTGCAAAATAATCCGTCAGCAGAAAAAGGTGAATATACCCTTGTCGCTAATCTCGGCAAACGATCGGAATCGGCTGGTAGCAGCCGTCAAACACCGGAAGCGATGCTAGTTGACTATCTTGCAATAAACGGCGGTTCCATGAAAGAAGCAATCAATGCCCTGGCAGAAATGCATAGAGGAACGATTACAAAGAAAGATTTTTACGCGGCTTCGCTCAACTTGCGAGAGATGTTTTCGGAAAACACGAAGGAATCGGAGTGAAAAAATGATGGATACACTTTCATTAAATCATGGAACAGTCGTATTGCCCGCTTTTTCCCCTGATGGCGGCAATAAAAAAATAATCCTCACCCCGGAAAAAGCATTCAGTCACAATTTACCTATGGTTCAGACATTATGATGTGATGGGTCGTAAGATCGAAGTCAACAGTTGGTCGCCGATCGGACTGCTCCGTGCGCCGAATAGAGTGTTCTTCTTGCTGCTGGGTGTTATTGTGCTGTTACTGGGGATTATTGTCCTTGTGACGATCGTTGTTGTGCGCTTGGTTCGCAAGAGGAAGAGAGTGGCTGTAGCGGGATAAATGAGAAAAAAGCCTCCCGGCTTGGGGGCTTTCTTTTTTGCCCGGCTGATGCCGGGGGGTGGTTCGCAGCTAACCGCTGGGTGGTTATGTCCTGCCGGACGGGCGATACTTTCTTTGCCTTGCCAAAGAAAGTATCCAAAGAAAGGCGCCTTAGGGGGATACCCCCTAAGAACCCCCGAATACGAGGGGTTATGGTCGCCGCATGCGGTGCGGTTGTTGGAGCGTCAGTTACGATGTTGCGGGGCTATTGCAGCCACTTTGCAGGGGCGAACTGTGTTCGCCCGTTATGTTTCGTTAACAGCTCCGTTAAAAACCCGCCAAAAAAACCCATAGACCGCGGGCGAACGCAGTTCGCCCCTAGAAAAACCTTGCATTCCAAGCATATCTATGATAGACTACTATTAAGTTGAAAAATCAAAATGCAGTGGCACTAGACGGGGTGCAACCCTCTAGCGTCATAAGGTGTTCTACCCACCCCATGCATGACCCTTGCGGGCCCCACTGCCATCCCAGTATAGCACACTCTCTGCTCTACTGACAAGGCGAAGTGCCTGACGCAAGGAATATGCCTGTATCTTCCGATGCAGTACGGGGACACCCGTACTGCATTTTTTCAACCCGCAGTGGGGTCATCATCTCTGCGGAAAGGAGGATACAGCTATGGATACTGAACACCTCGCGAG
>Ga0131853_10026327_pt1 | contig 10462 bp, 4 predicted proteins | sample TergutLab28metaG_FD_92764 | JGI IMG/M metagenome (GOLD analysis project Ga0131853, IMG submission 92764) | Labiotermes labralis P1 segment gut microbial communities from Petit-Saut dam, French Guiana - Lab288 P1 (version 2) (version 2) | ecosystem: Host-associated > Arthropoda: Insects >... | reverse complement strand
TGGTCACCCGCACTAACAAGATCGCTAGGAAGACCAAAAAACAGATGGGAGGATGATGTAAAGAGCGACATAACAAGGATGAAAATAACAAATTGGAAGGACTGCATCAGAGACCGGACCAAATGGAAGACACTCGTTGAGAAGGCCAAAACTTCCCTGAAGTTGTAGCGCCTGAAGAAGAAGAAGAAGAAGAAGAAGAAGAAGAAGAAGAAGAAGAAGAAGACGAAGAAGTGATGCTGTGTGGGACATTCGTTACTAGGACGGACTGCACTTTTATTGTTGTGTCTTTTATGAGTCACAATAGTAATTACATCTGCAGTCTACTTCATCATAAAAAATTCCATTTCGTACGATTTTTATAAGAAAGAATAATTACTGCTTCTAATGGACACGCAAAGTGTTTTCTACGAAGTACGGTCTTGATCTTAATATGTCATTATTTGAAATAAATTCAGTTTCTTAGGTTTCATTACCTTCTTTATCAAAAAGGAACAGAAGAGTTATTGATTGCTGATGTATAAGAAATTTATTTCAGTATTCTGACAACAAAACACAGAAGTTCTAAATACATAGGATATTCAGTTTTCTAATAGCTCAAAAGTGCCAAATTATTTCGGAGTATGCAGAAGTTCTGCATTACCACGCGACCTATTTCTTTAATACACTCTGTAACAAAGTGGCACAAATGCTACTAGTGTAAGCATTGTGTTTGGTTGGTGGCTAAATTGTTCACGTTTTTCGCGCAATTTACTTGTCAAGTTTAGGGGATATTAAAGTTTATTACAACAATGAAGGTGAAGAATCAAGTTGTCTGTTATGTGACGTCACACCGATCGGTAAGTAGTTCCCGACCTTTCGTAGGAGTTTTTCGCCTACATCATCAGGGAATTTGCGGTAGAAGATTGGTGGTTCTGCTTAGTGACTGTTTCACAAATAGTTGTTACGGAAATGTTGGCGTTAGACGTACTTATACAGAAATTCATCTTATAAAATTTCACGCAAGAACAGACTATGGAGACCCATAGGAGCTGGAGAGGTATAGCTCTACTCTTTATTTAACCTCGGCATTAGATTGAGTGAGTGGTCAACGCCACTCCCCGGGCCTCTTTACCAGGCGAATGACACGGTATCCATTATATAGGAGGTTGGGTGGACCCCGTGGCCCATCTGGACAGGTACGGAAAATCTCGCCCCCACCGGGATTCGATCCCCGGACCGTCCAGCTCGTGCCTAGTCGCTATGCCAACTGAGCTATCCTGGCCCAAACAACAGGAATACATTTTTAGCAACTATGAACATTTTCAGCACCTGCTGTAGCACTGGTTAGTTGCTGTTAAACTTTCTAAAGGTTATTATCACAGCGAATCTCTTTTTCTTGCTTCCTTCACCGACCGTTAAACCTCCGGAGACTCGGCCTATGATGTAACACTAGCGGAGCGTCGGGTGGGCGCTTTCGGTCAAGAGGGGGGAATGGGGTGGGAAAACACCCTTTAGATATGCAGCAGGTCTCTAGGAGTGTTATTTTAGTACGAATGTACCCAAAATATTAACATGTTAGCTACTGTTTTTATATTTCATAAATTTTTCACGCGGACAGACAGACGGTGTGGTTTCATTGGGGCCCAGCTGAGATGTAGGCGTCTTCATCAAGAAATATATTATTATGTTTAATAGTACATAGAACTTTCATGCGGATTAGCAGTAAAGACTCCTGTATATTCTAATTGCCAAATATAGAAGGAAAATTGGAGAACTACATTTTACCGGGGATAAACAATAGGCTTAAGGGTGGTGCCATTCGTAGACGCGTTCATGAAAATGCGAAAAGCGACTATTGGCTTCGTCATGTCTGTCTGTCTGTCCGCCCGTTCGTCCGTCCGTCTGCATGGGACAACTCGGCTCCTACTGAATGGATTTTCATAAAATTTCATATTTGAATATTTTTTAAAAACGTGTTGAGAAAACTCAAATTTCATTTAAATCTGACATGAATAACGGGTACTTTACAGGAAGAACTAAGTACATTTATGATAATATTTCGCTGAATTCTTTTTAGAATGAGAAATGTTCCAGACAAAATTTGTAGAAAAAATCAAATAACAAATTTTATTTCAAAAAACTTTTTAAGAAAATCATGCCTTTTATGAGATAATGTGGAAAAATATTGCAGTGCCAGACAGGTAAAAAATGTCAATATAACACGGCGTGATAGCCTTGTATGCTGGGTACCTATGCAACAAACAATCAGCATCCAGTACGTGCAATATTTATCGCTTTAACACTGAAACTGTGGCTGCACGAACGCGCCTCAGTGTCACATCTACGCTTACGTTATTGCCTGTCACTTTAGCAAAATACCTAACAAGGTCTAATATTCGGTTTTTAATACTGGACTTGGTAGAGATGATTTGCGAGTTTCTATGCTCTCGCTGCGGTCTCCATCAAGATTCAAGTCTTTGGAATATGACGTCGTGAAGACTGGTAACTATTCACCCAAGGACATATTATGACATCCGAGAAGTCTGGACTATATAATATATTGGCTGACATGGAAGTATTCGGTGGGAACTGAATGGCATTAGTGACAATTTTATCAGCTCACGCAACTGAAGGCAGTGAAACCTCGAAGAAGAATATCAGCGCGTAGCAATCAGCACTGACCTGATCTGACATAGCAGCAAGTGCGGTGGGGTGAACATTCCTCCGTTTTCGTGGATGGTCGGCCAGTAATTGCCTTCTAATTCGGTATAGCCTCATTCAGACATTCTCATTTTGCCTCTAGAGTCTTTACACTCATTTCTTCACCGACATTGTGTTCTGTACCATGCGACCGTTGTATACACACTGCGGTATTCTGGGCTGTAGCATCGTGCGGTTTGGTAGGTAACTACCAATGTGTACTGCAACACGTCTTATATGACCGCAACCTTAACATTCTGAATTCATAATTAGCCCCTTGGAAATTAAATACCTAATTTTTTGTTGCAATTTGGTTAGCTAAATCTGTAAATTGCTCATCTTTCCAAAATATAGTTCTACTTTTGTAATAAAAATACGGTATATTATTATTATTATTATTACTATTATTTTGTTTGTGTTTCAAACGTATACTTTTCGTTGTGTTTAGTTACTAGCGTTTGTATGTTGTGCTGTTTCTCAAATGGGCCATTTGATTGTAGACTCGACACATTAATAAACAAGAATTGAATTAAATTATCATCACCATAATAATTACAATAATAATAATAATCACCATCAGCAGCAGCGACATCATCATTATCGTCATCTCATTTCCTTTCTTGAGCTATATGGATCCAGTCCTCCATTTCAAAATCTGTTTCTAGAAGATCCGCTTTAATATTGTTCTACCATATATATGTGTAGATCTGTCACTGTTACTCAGGTTTCCCGACCAATATGTAAAACGTATGCTTCGTGTCTCTCATGCGTGCTACATGCTCGCCGATCGCATTCTTCAATACATCTTTCTCAGGCCAGCAACTGCGTCAGGCTTTTAAGGGCCAGTAAACCAACGTTTCTAGAACCATTCCTGTGCTCGTCATCAGGGACTGACCCTTGACTCTTGACCCTTGAAGAAGGGACCGATAGTGTGTCCCGAAGGTAGGTGAATAACTACCAGTCTACGTTGCGTAACATCCCAGAAGAGCGAAGATCACATTTACAACTCGGTGGAAGCCAGAAATCATGCATGGGATTCGTCGGTTTTTCATCTGTTGTGAAAACATTCTTCCAGGGAACCACGAAAGACGAAACCTTCCGAATTCAAACAATGACATCGTCACATCTTTATTTTGAGGCACAATCGTTAGCGCATAACGGTGTTAGATGAATGATCGTTGCTGATCAGTCACTGTGCTTGATGCAAAATGAAGGAACAAAGACTCACACACGAAAGGGGCGGTTGTTCAGACATATCACAAGATTCCGTGCTGGTTTGGTAGCGCCTTAATCAGCTTATTGTTAACGACTATTTAATAGGAAATTACCTCATAATTAGAAAACGGCAGTGTTTCCCTCATAAGCCTTGCGAAACGTAATTACTTGGAAGCCGATTTCAGCGCTCAGAACATTTCAGTGTGCATGCGTGGCAGCAGGCTGAGTTAGTTGACAGAATTAAATAAAATAGAAGTTTTACTTCCTTACGCCAAAATTGGCATCCATTTTCTAACAAGGAGAAATTGGGATCAAATATCTTCCCGCATTTTTGTTTTATTTTAATGCGGCACGAATGAAAGAATAAATTAATTTGTAGACTATTTTGTCGAAAAAAACTACATATGATGGGGCATATCTCCGTGGTTTTCTTTGCCAATCGCTGTTATATTAACATCTGCGTCCTACATACGTTACTATCAGCCCGTCTGGTTGATAATTTTTTCCCAAATTCAGATGTGCACCAAGAGTCCCTCATTTCTGAGGGCTGACCGTAAGGCTATGCAACCAACGTTTTATTTTAAAAATTATGTTATTAAAATCTTTTCGTAATTATGTAACATTATGTGACATTATGTAACATTAAGCTGTTTGCAATTGCATTTATATATACACAAGCAGCACATGTTCAATAACTCGCTTACTTAATTTAAAATCACAATGGCTAATCTTCTTTATTTCTTTAATTTTTTTCTACTACACCCAAAGTTTTAATTGTGATTTTCAAATTTTTAATGAACTATTCATCACCAGATTTCAGTTGCTGATTTCGGTTGAAGCGTAATTCACTTAAAACCTCTCAAATCATCTTGTCTACAAAGTCTATGTTCTTTAAATTTCGATTTGAAAGGTGGGGGTTGCCGCCCCCCCCCCCCCCCCCACCCTGTGTGCTCCACGGCCATACACACAGTATCTGATGGCCGAGCTGGTATAGTCGGTACAGCGAATCGCTACGGGATAGAAGGTCCGGGGTGCGAATCCCCCTGTGGGCGAGATTTTCTGTGTCCTCCAGATCTGCCCTGAGGCACACCGAGTCTCCTTTGCAATGGGTACTGGGTTGTTCGTGGGATTAAAGCGGCTGGAACGTGATGTTGAACACAAATCTCCTTCTACATCCGGGTTGCGAATGGGTTGGATTTATACCCCCATTTTTCCTATGGCCTCCACGTCATGAGTTGACCCTTACCTTTAATTGGAGTGTCTGTAGTCATACATTTAGTTTAACTAATATTCTTGACTCTTAACCTTAAAGCTACGTTATACCAAGTCCCCTTCTATAATCAAACGCCATGTGCTGTAGGACATACATTCCGGTATTGCAGAGGAACCTGCCGCTGATAGTGGAGCCATAGAGAGATACAAGAAAGATAAATAGAACGCGAGAGGCACAGGGAAAAATAAGAAAACAAAAAAGAGAAATAATGTGGCAAAAGTACCGGAAGGAACAAATGGTTTTTTGTATTTTAAACTCGTGGTTTCATGCATCGTAACTCAATGTTAATAAAAATCCAACCACATGCAACAGTATGCAGATATTTATATACTGCGAAGTCACTCTACATGTTTCGGGTGTCACATTACCCATAATCAGGCCACGTTGGAGGGAAGTAGCTGTACCAGTATTATGACCTGTACCGGAGGTTGCGGTTACAGTTTTTAGTACTCCTGATTATGGGTAATGTGACACCCGAAACATGTAGAGTGACTTTGCAGTAAATAAATATCTGCATACTGTTGCATATGGTTGGTTTTTTGTATGTCACATCATGGCCCATTATACTGTATCTTGAAAAATATAACAATTTTCATGACGTTCTTGACAGTTCTTATAGCTGCCGTTCCGCTACTACAAACGACACAAGCCTGTCCATCAGACCTGTGATAAAATTATGATAAGATGTGTTTTATATAGCACTGGACAAAGTTGCTTATAACTGGCAATGAATATCAACATTGGATGCAATAATATGGACACGATAGCCATGCACTCTATATGGTGGGAACAGTAACAGTTAAAGTGCCGGTCACAATGTGATCTTTGTTGTTCTTTAATTGAGAGGTAGTGAAGAATTGTGCACTAACAAAGAATTTTTTGTTTATAACACATACAGTCGAACACAACTATATTTCATCTAGTAGTACAGTAGGAATACAACTACATGTTTCGGCCCAATATGTGGGCCATTTTCGGTTGTGATTTAACTTACAGAGCAGCTATACAAGATGTGTGGGTTGTTCTTTTAGGGTATTGGGGGTTGGGTGAGGGGAACGAGATCTCGTTGTTCCAATAGTGGGTACCATGACCATGAATTATCATTAGTTGTTTATGTACATGTGTTAAAGAAGGTTAATATTCTTGTGCTAAGGATATGTTATAAATAGTATCATTAGTAATAATGTTGTCAGTATAATTAAAAACTAGCATGCTATAACGTTATAGTTCATAAAGCTCCAGCAATAATAACACAGTGTCACTCGAAGAGTCAGTCAGTATTTCCGTGTGTTTTTTTTACATCAAACTTATTCATAAAGGCTAAGCAATGCTGTCTTTAAAAGCATTGTAGATCCCTTTGGTGCAACAGTATGTTATAACAGAGCAGTGTTTTCACTGGGTGTACAGTTTTAGCTGAGGTGGGAATTTTGGCGGTGGCCCGCGTAGTTTGGCGGAATCGTCGCGTGAATTGGTGTCAATCCAGATGGTCTTCTATATCTACCGTCTTTTTTTTTAGGTGGGGGGTGTCTGTGGACTACGGAGGTGTAGCTCCGCTACCTGTGAATATATGGGAGAAGATAAATAATGGAGTGCCTATAGGCTGCAGTTTCGCAAGCTGTTTTCTGAACCGGTAGCGAATTTTACTCACTCAGTTAGTAGAGATGTTGCTTACTTTGTCCAGGCCGGGAGTCGTATGGGATTTCTTCCGCTATCTCTGTCACATCACACCAAATGGTAGCGTAGTTGTACCAGTACACTGTATCGTGGTGTATCTGTGTGGTTATATTTTTATAGAGAGAAGGTTTCGCAATTTAAACACAGTTTTGTTTCGACTGTATGTGTAATACACAAAAAATTATTTGTTGTTGAACCAACACAACGTGGATGACGCACATCAAAAAAACAAAAAAAGAATTCTGCACTTTTTTTGGGGGAGAACTTTGTTCCTAAAATATTTAAATAAGAAACAGATGAAGGCGAAAAACATTTTATTTTGGTCACGTAACTCCCGTGATTGCCGGTCCCAGTGGCCGCGCGGTCTAAGGCGTAAGTCTACAGCCGCTCGCCTGCTAAGATTGTGGTTTCGAATCCCACCGGGGGCATGGATGTCTGTCTGGTGTGAGTGTTGCGTGTTGCTCGTTAGAGGTCTGATCACTCGTCCAGAGGAGTCCTATCGACTGCGGAGCGTCGTTGTGTGTGATCTGGAAACCTCGTGAATGAGAAGACCCTGGCCCACTGGGGGGCTGTTGCGACAAAAAGTAAACTCCTGTGATTGGACGCGTGTAATTTGTGGTGAACACATCAACATGTTTCGTAAGCAGTGTTGTTTCCTTTCCCTAAAGTGTTATAAATGTGAAAATGTTGGAGATTTTCTGTCACTTTCTTAATATCAGTTGTAAAACAGTGCTAACCTCCATTAGAACTTCAAATTTCGGAAATATAATTGAGGGTCCTGAAAATTTGTGCACTTGTATTTAGTTGACGAATGTTTCGCTGAAGTTGAGAAAAACTTTGTTCTGTTCACTTTATTAATATATATTTCCGTCAACACAACTATATAATAAAAACATAAGTTAAAGCGACATGTTTCGACTTAAAATCATCTTGAGGCTAAGAACCATGAAATTCTTTACAGTGTGGCTGAGCGCATTTGGGATCTCATATGGCTTACAAATACGCGCAGCCACACTGTAAAGAATTTCATGGTCCCTAGCTTAGCCTGAAGATGAATTTTTAAGTCGAAACATGTCGCTTTAACTTATGTTTTTATTATAGAGTTGTGTTGACTGGAATATATATATAATAAAGTGAATATATAAATACACAACAGGATGACTTCATTCAAACTTTGTTCTGTGTGTCCATAACCGTAACTATGTGTTGGATAAACAAGTACTTTGTTTCCACTAGACAACAACAAGTGACTGAATATAATATTTTGACATGCTGAATTGTTTACGGCAAAAATTCTCTCTGTCAAGGAAAAAATTAATTCTCTACATACAATAACAAGGGGGGAGGTTAACTGGATTAGTCACGTCTTGTGCAGGGAATGCCGTCTCAAACACGTTATTGAAAGAAAGATAGAGGGAAGAAGGTAAGTGACGGGAAGACGATGGGAAAGACGTAAGCAGCTACTGAATGACGTTAAGGAAATGGGAGGGTGCTAGAAACTGAGAAATGAAGTATTTGGTAGTACTCTGTGGAGAAACCGCTTTGAAAGAGGCGAAAATGGTGTAAGACTACGGAATGAACCAAAATTCCCTCCGTTACAGATTTGTATTTGCGCTTCATTCTTTATTCTTTTCTCTGGCAGATTTCATGCGCATAAGTCAAGTTACTGCTCAACCGTGGACAGAAATAAATTACAGCAGTACGTAATTGTGGGGACGTTCTCTGTACAGTGATTTAAATTTATGTAGGACTTCTCTATATGAGACGATAATGTGATTTATGAAGTCCATGTGTGCCGGATACTTCCATCGAAAAAAAATTCACGAAACCGAAATGAATGTCGCACTGTGGAAAGCTGTGCACTAAAGGATGCTGTTTAGTTATGTGACTGGGATTCGTAAAAATCTTCAGCAAAAATCAGAGCATATTTTAACGTTGGTGTACTATATTCGAACTATAGTTGAGACATAATTTATGTTGGCCCGTCACAACAATATAGCATGTTCTCTGTAAATGGGGGGCAGCTGCGAATGTATTGAATAAGCAGTCGCGGACAGCCGAAAACAACTGGCCCTCTAGTATGGGGGATGTTTTTTGGGCTAACGTCTCCTGACCTTAAAACATCAAAGTGTTACACAATATTACACATAACCTCGAACGTGCACAGATTGTTTGGAACGACGTAACCAAATGAAATTGCACACATTTGGAACTTGTAAATTCTACAGGTCAAGGTCACTGAAGACAGCTGCAATAAAAAATGGCGTATAGATCAGATGTAGTGGGAATAGACACAAGGACGACAAGGAACCATCAGATGATGATAGATTACATTTTTTTCTGTGGAAAAAGGGAAGGGAATCCATCAAGTATCGACTTAATATTGGTGGCGAAGTGTCCGTTCATTTTAAATTGGAGTTGCATGCACTACGCAGTTTAAGTGCCCCCACAAATAAAAATATAAATTGCTGATCTCTACATGTTTCGGGGGACTATGTGCCCTTCGTCGAGATTTTCCGCCTGTCCAGACCGGCCCTGGGGCCCACCCAGCCTCCTGTAAAATGGGTACCGAGTCTTTCCAGGGGGTAAAGTGCGGCCGGGGCGTGCTGCTGAACACTCACCTCCTTCTAGTGCCGCGGTCATGGAAGAGTAGTGCTATACCTCTACCCACACTCTGGACCACACCGGGCCTGTAACGGGATCACATTACCTTTTCTGTGTGCCCATCGTCAGAAGAACTAACTGTATCTATGCGAAACTTGGTACTTCTGTGTGGATGACTGTCTAGTATGCAAGGTGGATTTTTTTCATTCCAACATGCATATCAGATAGTCATCCGTACACAGTGACAAGTACCAAGTGTGGCATAGATACAGTTAGTTCTCCTGATGATGGGTACATAGTCGCCCGAAACATGTAGAGAAAAGCAATAAACATACTGAGAAAAACTGTGCACCAAGTTGGCTTTATTTAAAAGATTATACAAGGAGGCACGGTCAACGAAACATAAACAAATAAAACACTCAGTTCGAATTTTGGGGGCTGTACCTAGAAAAACAAACGTTTGCGCATATATGGACCCTTTCCTTGTTTTTTTTCGGGCAACTGACTCCTGATTTTTGTCGAAGCATTTTAGATACAGCTTGTAGAGTCGAACAAATGTACACTCAATTCCAACGCACAAAACTCGATTTGAGCCGGACCTTCCAGAGTGCAGCTGGAACTTGGAGAGTGTCTGTACAACCACATGTGTCAAAGGATTAATACATAGGACATGTTTAATTTGAGTATTTAGTTGAATTAATCTCACATTTTAAATTAACATGAATTAAATGTACTAACAACGGAATGTACCAGGCATGATGCGTCATCAGAATCTGTCAAAGGGTCAGAAAAATGCACTTGTAAGGTCATTCTAGTGATTAAATGACGATGCGCTTTACGTGTAGACGAACGAAACAAAGTCAAAACCAATATATGTTTCATACCGGTTCTTAATCTTATAATAAAACCAACTAGATGCACTAATTTCTCAAATTTATTTTTGGAATAAAATTCTACATGTTTCGGACAGTTCCTCTGTCCATCATCAGGAGTTTTTCACTGTACACACAGCAATGG
>Ga0131853_10026326_pt1 | contig 10462 bp, 5 predicted proteins | sample TergutLab28metaG_FD_92764 | JGI IMG/M metagenome (GOLD analysis project Ga0131853, IMG submission 92764) | Labiotermes labralis P1 segment gut microbial communities from Petit-Saut dam, French Guiana - Lab288 P1 (version 2) (version 2) | ecosystem: Host-associated > Arthropoda: Insects >... | reverse complement strand
TTGTACAATAGAAAAATGGCTGGACTTGTGTTTCTCGTTACCATTCTAACCTTGATCATTGTTGGCTCTGTTATGGCAACTGCCGTCGATTTAAACAACTTTTATTTCAGCACTCTCACTTCATTCATATTGTATGGCGCATTGTTTGCGGTATTTTGGGTGTTCTATAAATTCATGCGTCACCGCGACAAAGGCGAATTACCATTCCACCCAATTCAAAAACCAACTATTCGCGACACTTACTTAACTGTGATTCTCGGACTTGTCCTAATTGTCTCATTCTTGCTACTGCAAAGTGGTGCAATCGAAATATTCACCCTCATCGGCTACAACGAACCCGACCCAAGATTTGACACCTTGTCACCGCACCAATATCTAATTGCACTCGTCACAATCGGTATCTTGCCATCGGTAATGGAAGAACTGCTATTCCGAGGTCTAATCCTGCATGCATTATTACCATTCGGCAAATGGACCGCCGTTTTCGGTAGTGCCGTATTATTTAGTCTCTTCCACATGTCACCCGCACAAACGGTTTATCAATTTGTTCTAGGCATAGTTCTTGCACTTGTATATCTTCGCACCCGCAACATGTTAATTCCGATATTACTGCACTTTGTTAATAACGCAACTATCGTGACAGTACTATTCATTGGCGGAGCGGCGGCGGAAGGGACAATCAATTGGACTGCTTTTGCCATTATCTCAACATTTGTTCTCGCAATCGCGGGTAGTATTATAATAGCCAAGCTTGTTAAGGGCTATCGCGACCGAGAATGTCATAAACATATAAAAGCCAACCCCAATGAAAACATGATCTTAGTCGGTTCGCTAGTGGCAGGAGTAGTAATCGCAATGATTATGTGGGGATTGAACTTCGCAGGATAGAGAAGGAGGAGAGTTGGAACAAAAACGCCATGTATGGGATAAACATGAACGCGACTGGGACGGAAGTTTCAATTTTGTACTTATAATCTACATTGTTATAATGCTCGCGTTTATACTTGTTCGCATGGTTGCGGGGTTCGGATGGTTGTCACCATCTGACCCATATAATTACGCCCACATGCGCGCAGTCGACATAGGCTTTGGAATCGTTAGCCAAATCCTCATCATGACCGCAATCCCAGTCGCCGCCATGTTCTTTTGGCGCAGAAGGCGAGTCCGCCACACAGGCAAGGGGTTAGACAATAGTGTCAAATCCGTCGGCGCCTCGTTTGGATTTGACAAACCATCTATGAAAGTAATCGGTTTTGCCGTGATTCTTGGTATCATTGCATTCTTCTTTAACATCTTTGTCTCGGCATTGTTCAATGGAATACTGTCTTTTGCGGGGTTTAGAAATTTTAGTGGCGGATTCGAACATTGGTCTGGCATTGGCGCATTGTTCGCGTTGCTAACGCTCGTCGCAGTTTTACCTGGATTTTGCGAGGAAGTCACTCACCGCGGAATGTTGCTACGTTCATTTACACCGCGCCTTGGTGTGATGCGGGCGATAATGCTATCGTCCATTATGTTTGGCTTTATGCATTTGAACATTGTCCAAGTCTTCTATGCCGCGATTTTGGGTTACATAATCGCACTCGCAACGGTTGCAACGAAATCACTTTGGACGGGCGTCATTATGCACTTTTTAAACAACGGGATTGGAATCTATCTTTCCCTTGCGTCGCGCCCAGAAAACAATTGGCCTCTTGGAAATTTATTTGATAGTATATCTGGAATATTTAATATATTTGGCATATTTGTTTATGTCATTGTCATCTGGGGAGGGTTGTATTTGATGCTCTGGATTATTCGCATGTTCGCACAAGATAATTACTCCAAGAACAAAGTCGCTCATATCGGGGCAATAATACGCGCCAATCCCGACATTATAAAACACAACGACAGAATCCTAACCATCGAGGAACTAACCATCCACGCAGATGCCGCACTGCAAAAACTGGGAAACTGGCAAAAACTCAAATTCTACATCGACCCCGTCCATGCGAGCGGCAAAAAACCCGCACCACTAAATCGTCTTGAATCCACGCTGCTCTGCGGCGTCCTCTTCCTCGGGGGAATAATTACGTTATTTACTATGGTATGGGGTTTCTTGTGATATAATCAAATATGAACTATATGCAAATCGCACTTGAACTCGCCCGCAAGGCACAACGCCGCGGCGAAGTCCCAATCGGAGCCGTCATTGTACGAAACGGCAAAATCATCGCCAAAGCATTTAACAAGCGCGAGCGTTCTCAAAACGCACTACATCATGCAGAAATTCTTGTAATTAATCGCGCCTGCAAAAAATTAAAATCTTGGCGTCTCGACGATTGCGACATATATGTAACTTTGGAACCATGCCAGATGTGCATGGGCGCAATAATTAACGCCCGCATCCGCCACCTATATTTCGGCGCACCGTCAACCACGGATCTTAACCACAAAACGCCCGCCACGAACCTCGACATTCCCGAATGCGGACAAATCCTCCGCGATTTCTTTGCCTCAAAACGCTTGACTAATATTTAGTCAATGGAGTATAATATACTATATAAAAAGAGCGGTTGGGATATGTGCATTAAGTTGCCGCCCCCCGTAATTACGGCCAGTGTTCAAGTACACCTTGGACCCTGCAACCGCAGAGCGTAGTTTCCGCTCTTTTTTTATGAAGGAACTATTTTCCAATCAAATCTCTAATTGTGATTTCGTCTTCGTGGCCGAGTCGCCACCCTGGGATTATATTGCTAAATTTGTCACGCGATTCTCGCATTAAGACGGGTCGCATGTATGCTGGTTCTTTGTCGGTTGGGTCAGGGTTTTTATGCATGGGTATATTATCTTTTCCTCGTGTTTTGTGCTTGTGCGTTATTCCAATAACCACGAATTGCTTGCCAGATTGATAGCAGACAACACATGGGTGACCTCTGCCTTCTGCCGAGTTATTATATCTGATTTCGCCTCGGAACTTGATTTTCATAGTTTGGGTTCTATCAAGACCCTTGATTTTCTGCCTATATGCACCACGCTTTTTCTTGTCAAATTTTGACATAACGCCAGTTTATCAAAGGCAATCAAAATACACAACCACCAAAAACCATTTGACACACAACCCCACTCCTTGATAAAAAGGATTACTGGGATAGGAAAGGGGTCAAAGATTGACCAGTCCCAGTGGGGGGTGCACCGCAGTAATTACTACCATATTAATAGCTGCTGGCGGCATAGCGCTGAGTACTTGGCTTGTAGGTCGATTTTTGGGGGATGCGGATAATTTTATTACTAATGCATTTGCTTGGATCGCAGATGCATTCAGTCAGGCGTTTTACAGCATATGGGCATCCATAGCACGTTTTGTTACATTGCTTGAGGATTTATTCATGGTTTTTGCAGGGCGTAGGGATGTTTATTTGGGAAGCGATGAAGTTATGGTTTTGCCAGATGGTGACATTGTCGTTGGTGATGTTGGTACAAGCGGAGATTTGCCGACTATGTTGATAACGCACCCCACAGTACAGACAATATTCTTTAGTATGATGGCGGTCGCAACCGTCCTTTTGGTTTTTTTCACAATTTTAAAACTCGTCCAAAATCAATACAAAGAACGCGACGGCGGAAATCCTTATACAACGGTATTCCGCATGGTCAAGGGAATGACCATGTTCCTGTTTATTACTGCTGGTGTAATTGTCGGTCTTCAAGTCTCGGGAATTGTGTTGGATGCCCTTGCCAATGCATCGGCGCCTGCGGGTGGTGAAAGGGCATCGCTTGCTGGGCTTGTGTTTCATGCGAAGTCATCTGGAGCAAATCGTTTAACATCAGAAGGTCCGAATTCATTTGAACATTTTCACGAAAATAGAATTAGACAAATACTCAATTTAAACTCGGTGGATGGATATCATATACGAGTAGTTGATTCGCGCGACGGTAGCCATATGAATGTGAGTAATATAGGACGGCAGGTCTATATTCGACTACCAGAGCGGATTGGAGGTGATAGGGTTGGTTATGATCTTTTTGAGCGTCGACACGTAAGATTCGAGCGAACACGACCAGTACAACGCACTCGCGAGGTACATGTACATTTTGAATCAAGATTTTTAGAAGTTGTTATTGGTGACGTGACACACATCCATTGGTTTTGGCAAGCAGTTGATAGCACTCCTACATCGGATAGCACTGTGAGAAGTGCTTGGGAATACAATGTTAATCTTGATGTCGGTGACCAAATGTTTATGAATAATATGCATGGCGAGTTCTTTGCAGCAAACCGATCTGGGCAACATGCCACGGGTAGGTATCTCACAGGCGATGAGATTTTAAGAGGTAGCATTCCAACATATTTCACTAGGGGGGCAGAGGACTCATTTCCGAATATGCCAAGAGACGAGTACTATATTACTCCACTTAGAAATGCCGCAGCTAGTCTTTTAAATACACGTAATGTTCTTACAGATACGGCATCTGATCCAGCAGGAATGATTGGAAGCACTACTGCTTGGGGTGATAGATATTGGCACGAGGATACAACACCAATGAGAAGAGATCAGTTCATTTCTGTTACGCCTGGCGAGAATCCTTCAAGCCCACCTGGTTCACCGAGTGCTTTGGGACAGGTAGATTATGTTGTTCATACATTCACATATGATTTGTATGATAACCAAAGAATTGATATGTTAGTTCCGTGGCTAACTAATTCAATTTTTCACATGCATAATTTTGTGGAATGGTTACAGGTGCCAAATTGGATGAATATTGATTCACCGCTCTTCAATGATATTGTCAGTCAATACCGCAACAATCGTCAAAGTTATAGCGTCTTGGCAATTGAAGCAGCACCAACACTTGTAGAACATGTGTTAGGTGTTCCTTCTGTATCATCGGCTCCTGATACCTCTGCTGTCCAAATTGGAGAGATAGCAGGCTGGATAAACGAGCAAATGATAAGCCGTAGCCCGCGATACAGAGTGTATCTTGTTAATGCAAATGGAACTGTTATTTTTGGAGGAGTAAATCGTCCATTAAGTTATAGATACGCAAGCGTTGTGACTCAATTCTTTTACATTGGATCATTAAATCATTTTATTGGCTACTTGGGTTTATTCATTCTTGTAGGCGTTCTGCTCAACTTTGTATTTGGACTTATTCAGCGTGTGGCTGAGTTAGCGGTTCTTTACATGATGTCGCCGATTACAATTGCATTGTATCCATTCGACGATGGAAATGCATTTAGCAATCTATTCGTTCGCCCATTCTACCGCAAGACAATTGCAATATTTGCACCAATTATAAGCCTTAATCTGTTTTTTGTAATGATTCCAGTCTTCCAAAGTATTCAATTTTTCCCTGAGGGAAATGTGGTGAGTAATGCAATGGCAAATGCAATTGTCATCATCGCCCTATTCGCGATGTTACCCGCAATCCGAACGCAAGTAAACACAATGTTCGGCGCAGATAACATCAACGAAAAAGGCATCCGCCAAACATTCCAAGAATCTATGAAGGCGACGGTCGGCTCTGTTAACCAAAATGCCGCAAACAAAATCGGCAACGCGGGATGGGAATCGGTTAAAAAAGGTGCTCAAAAGGCGAGTAAGTTCCGTGACAGGGTTTCGGCACGTAGAGATGTTAAAAATCAACTAAAATCTGGTGGACTTGACAGATACCTTGACAAGGAAGGTCACAAGAAAAATGATAATGGCGAATGGTTGGACAAAGATGGAAAAACTGTTCTGAGTGGGGCAAGGCTTGCGGAAGTGAAAAAAGCCGCGAACATGAGGAATGACGAAGAGATTAAAGAATTCAAGAGAGAAGGTGGCGTTCTTGGTGGCGCAATGTTTGGATATGGAACGGAATTTGAAAAGAAAACCCGCCGTTTCCGCCAAGGAATAAACAAACTCGGCCAAGAGCAAAGAAAAGAAGAATACAGGGGCGAATGGCAGAAGGAACGTGAGGCAGCCAACAAGACAAGACTTGATGCCATCGGAGAAACATACAAAACGGCCGAACGTGTATTCGAAAACAAACAAAAAGAAGACCTCGCTAGTGAAGAGATTAGAAAATTAAAAGAAAAAAAAGAGGAAATAATGCCCAAAGGGGCTCATTGGGACAAAATGAGCAAGGAGGAACAAGATAAATACCTCGAAACGAGTGGAAAAGGTAAAGAGATTGCAGATCTTGATAACCGAATTGAGGAGGTTGAAAAAACAAAGAACAAGCATCGTGACCAAAAACTCGAAGAGATGAACATGCTTGGCTGGAACGATGCGCAAATGGAATCTGGTTACGCGAAGTTTGAGGTGGCAAAAGGTAAGGGCAGGATTGAGGCGCTTGAAGCTGATGCGGAAAATGTAACATTTGATTTCTTAAAAAGGGCAAAAGTGGACAATATCGAGCAATTAGATGTTGACCAAAGAGCAAGACTTCAAAACGAAATTGACACGAAGCAGAAAGAAACCAAAGAGAAGATGAAAGGCACGACCGAAGATGCGCTTGCTTTTGATAAATGGTTCAAGGCAAACACAAATGCAGCGGAGTTATATCGTAAAGACCAATTGCCAAAGTTCTCCGAGAGAACATTCTCGGACGAATCGCTTGGGTATGCATTCGAAGTTGCAAAGGAAATGCGTAGGGCACTTGACCATGCGAATTCAAGGGTGGTTCAAGGAATTTTCCAAGACAAAGGATGGCACGATTTAACGACGCGCCTTGGTGATTCGGTCGAAGCAATGCGTGTAATGACTCAATATTTTCAAGCAGATGACAATAAAAAGAAAGAAATGGAGGCACAATACAACTTCGGTGATGGAATCAAAAATCTTACAAAGAGTGCAACCCTTCAAGCAGATGCAATCAAGTTTACGTCTACGTTTGGAACATTGCTTGGCGATGGTGCGAGTGGTATCATGCGTGGTGCGTCGACGGAGGCAGGTCGTAACCAAGCACGTGAAATGACAAAAATGATGCTTGACGAAATGCAAATCAAATCTGCAAATATATCCAAAGACATCCAAGCGAATCAAGAACAAGCGGAATATCGTAAAGCGATTGATGCAACGAATGATGCAAGTACCGCTCAGATGGCTGCCGCAAATGCAATGAAAGAATTAAGAGAAAAGCACCAAATGACATTTAAGGACCTTGATGACTTCATGGCAAAACAAAAAGAAATCATCAAAGCAATCGGCAAGGAAGGTTTCCTTAACGCGCAACTTGAAATGCGTGGACTAACTAAAGAGGTGATGGATGCTGCGGTTAGAGGGGCGAATTCGTATGACGACAAGGCTATGGACGACATTGGTGACATTATTAACAAGTTCATTAATGCAAACCAAGAGATGATTACTGAGATTGGACCTGCTGCACAACATTTGCGAGCGGTTCGAGATTCTGTATCTACTTATGAAACGGCATATATTAACGCGACAAGGTTCAGCAGTGACATCGATGATCTTAACCAAGTGATACAAAGACTGACCGCCAAGTATGCGTTTGAAAAAGGTTTTATCCACGGCAAGCCATTAGACGAATACAGAGGTTAACAAGGAGGGTAGTGTGGAAGAGCGGCGAAGTTCGACAAGGTATATTCCACGGAAGACGCGGATTAAGACGGAGTTTGCAAAGGGGATTACCGGTGGAGATTTGTTTTACATCGGTATTGTCTTTGCCATTGTTTTGGTCGTCGCGATAAGTGCGCCGCCCACGACTTATTTCGTTGCGGGATTTATATTTTTGATTTTTGCGATGGGGTTTTTAAAGGTTCAAGATGGTGTTCGTGGTTATGCGACGCTGTGGAGATATTTTAAATTTTTGTCATATGCACGCAAGTATGCCAAAGTTCACGGAGGAGGGTTTCGTGATATTGCGGAATTGGTTCCTTATCGAGAAATTTTGGAAGACAAGTTTATAAATTACGGAACTTATTACGCGCGAGTTATTGAAATCCAGCCCATAGAGTTTGGATTGTTGGACGAGAGCAAAAGAGAAATCGTAGTTAATAATTTCGCAAACGCAATCAGAAGAGTCGGCTCGCGTCAAACGGCATCGTTAATTCGATTGGAACGCGGAATGATTTTCGACCAATACATAGATGCCGAAGTGGACAAGTACGCACAAACGGTGCGCGCCATGGAGCTTGGATTAATGACGGAAGAGGAGTTGGAGGCGCGAGAAATTATATTCAACGGTCGCGGGTTAACTCTTGACTACATGAACAACGAGGAAAAAGTATTTCGTAGCAGTTACTTTTTTGTGATATATGATGACGACAAAGATGTTTTGGAGGGTGTTGCCCGCGGATTTAGGAATTCCCTTGGTGCGTCCAGTATTCCCATCGAAGCAAACTTTGTCGAAGGAAAGGAATTGGCGGTGTTCCTTCGCGCGAACTTTAACAAAGATTTCGACGAAAGAGACCTGCGCGACATGCCCGACACCAAAATTATGGATTGGATTACGCCAAATACAGTCAGGTTTACGGCGTCAAGTGTTGCGATAAATGGATTGAAAAGGTCGGCATTTGCGGTCACCGATTATCCGTTGGAAGTTGGAAACGCATGGTTATATGGATTGTTCAATCAACCAGGGACACGTGCGGTGCTAAATTGGCATCAAGTGGACAAAATGTCGGCGGAACGAATGATTGACAAGGCAATCTTGGAATTAAAAACGCAAATGGGGCAATCGCACAAAACATCTCATATGATGGAGCGCGACACGCAACTCGACACCATCACAAATTTGTTGCAACAAATCAAAATGGGTAACGAACAGATGCTTGATTGTACTATTCACCTCACACCTGATTGGGATGTTCGCAAAGAAGTAAAGGCAAAATTATACGAAGAAGGTTTTAAGTTCACCGAAATGTTCGCGCGCCAAGTTGATAGCTTCGTGAGTAGTAACGTTTCACGATTAGAAACTATGGGAGATTTCGCACGCGGAATTCCAACGACCACCGTTGCGGCGGCATTCCCATTTATATCCGACAGATTGCAAGACAGCAAAGGAATTTATATCGGGTCGAACAGTTATCCCGTGTTTGTCGATTTCTTTAAACGAAACAATGTTCGTGTCAATTCCAACATGATTGTTATTGGAAAGTCTGGTTCGGGTAAGTCTTTTGCTACGAAATCGATGCTTGCAAACTTTGCCGCCGATAATACCAAAATTTTCATTCTTGACCCCGAAAAAGAATACGTCGACATGGCTCACAAGTTAAAAGGGAACTCGATTGACGTTGGAAACGCGGGGAGAGGTAGATTTAATCCATTTCACATTTATCCCGCGATGCTCGACGATGACGACGATACAGGTGCCGAGTTCGACGATACATTCGAGAGTCATTTGAGATTTTTGGAGAGCTTCTTTAAAATCGTTATGGAGGGTATTCGCCCCGATGCGTTGGAGGTGTTGAACGGACTTGTCGCGGCACTATATAAATTAAAGGGCATAGACAAGTTCACAGATTTTTCAAAACTCGAACCGCATCATTTCCCAGTGTTTCAAGAATTGTTTGACTTGTCAAAAAGATACCTTGAAGTTGCCAACGATGATTTCTCGGTAATGAATTACCGAACTCTTGTGACATATTTGGAAAAGTTCGCAGAGGGCGGGCGATATTCGGGACTTTGGAACGGACCTGCGTCGATACGTTCTGACGAGAACTTCTTTGTGTTTAACTTCCTCACATTGTTATCCAACAAGAACACGACGGTCGCGAATGCCCAGATGTTGCTCGTATTTAAATTCCTCGACGGTGAGATTATCAAGAACCGTGAATACAACAAAATTCACAACACCAAGAGAAAGATTATTATCGCCGTTGATGAGGCCCACGTGTTTATTGACGAGCAACGCCCCATAGCACTCGATTTCATGTTCAACATGGCAAAGCGTATTCGTAAGTACGACGGTATGCAAATTATCATTACGCAAAATATCAAGGACTTTGTGGGTTCTCCTGTAATCGCGAAAAAGTCCGCCGCCATCATCAACGCTTCGCAATATAGTATGATATTCTCACTCGCCCCCAATGATATGACCGACCTTGTGACATTGTATAAAAATGCAGGCGGAATCAACAAGACGGAACAAGAACAAATCGTATCCAATCAACGGGGTACCGCGTTCTTCGTCACGGGACCAATGAATCGAACACTCGTTTCCATCGAAACCTCCGACGAGGTCAAGGCATTGTTTGAGTAAATTTTTTATAGCGAAGCGGCTATGAAATTTTTTTGAAAATTTCTTATAGGGTTTTCGTAGGGTTTTTGCGTCAAAACCCTATAAACTATTTTCTTGCAACGGGCGCTGGGGAAGCGCCCCTACAAAGTATTTAGTTGTCAAGCTGTGCACTATGGTATCATGCGTTTTTTGATTTGCAGCCCTGATTGTGACATTTAATTTTACGATACTAATTATTGGTGCAAGGTGTTGCAGCGGGCGACCTTGAAAAAGTGGTTGACATACTTTGCAA
>Ga0131853_10026323_pt1 | contig 10463 bp, 7 predicted proteins | sample TergutLab28metaG_FD_92764 | JGI IMG/M metagenome (GOLD analysis project Ga0131853, IMG submission 92764) | Labiotermes labralis P1 segment gut microbial communities from Petit-Saut dam, French Guiana - Lab288 P1 (version 2) (version 2) | ecosystem: Host-associated > Arthropoda: Insects >... | reverse complement strand
CTCACACAGGGGGACCTCCCAACTCATAATAGGGGGGCCCCTCTGAGGCCTTCGGGTTTTTTTGGGGTCCCCCCCCCCCCGTATATATATATATATGTGTGTGTGTGTGTGTGTGTGCAACATGCAGGGTGATGCTTATAACACTGAATGTTATATAATTATATCTGCTTGTTTGTAACTGTATTATTAATGCACCATTGAAATTTAAGTTTTATATAGATCCTCCGAGCACATAATTTTAGTGCCAATCGGATAACCAGCCTAGTAGGTTTTTCTCATTCTCTTGTCCCTTTTTGCACAAGGTCTTCCAGGCTTATTAACATCACATCCCAAATTGTATTGTGGGATCTGACATAGTCCTTTATTTGATGCCAGGCTAATTTAATGGGGTTCAAGGCACACATACAAGATGTGATCAGAACGCCTGTACCACCATGTGCTGCAAAGAGCATATCAGTATTTTTCTTTTACCTGCACCTTTTAAACAAATTAAAGGAATATGATTTTGTCCTCATACCTTGTTCAGTCCATAGACTAACTCACAATGTTCATCAAAGTCACTAGATCTGCCAAGATAGATTAATCTGTTAGACATGTTTATGTGATTCACCCCTCTTCTCTGTTCTTCTGGCACATACTGAACATCAGATTGGCATACATCCAGGTTTCATTGAGTCACAAGGCTGGTCTGCTTTCTTCCCTAAATTGTCTTGATTGCTGTAGGGATGCATACTTGAAATTCATGATATTCTCCCATTCAATTCATATTTTTCTTCTGTACCCATGCACTTTCAGCTTAAAAACCATTACTTTCAATATTTGCCTTAAAGTGGTAACTTCCCAATCAAACATGATCCTTTCCTTTAATACAGGGAGAAGTTTCTTGCAGATGGGCACTATCACCGATTATAAATAAAAATTTTGCAGTATCATAGTTTATTACCCATTAGTAAAATTTGTGTACATCTGCATATTGGACATTGGATGTTTCCGTATTTGTCCAAGGGTTAATAATCCACCATCTGTATGCAGTTATCTGCGGCTGCTGCGTGACATATCTCATGGGAACACCTCTTTATAGGTGTTTCTGCATGTAATATCCTTTGTGTTGTATACACTTTAAACAACATTAATGTAGGTTTATAAGTCTATCATAATAGAATTGTGTACCCTGATGGAACCAAAATTTAATTGCTGTCTTGACTTCATTGCCAAACATGTAGTGATGTCCCTGAAGATGTTATTTCAGTTTGGGAAAGAGATGAAAATGTGGTTTCTGATCAAAGGGGGTGAAACCAATCTGTCAAATCTTTGCATTTGTTTTTGCATCTTTGTGCAATCAAGCATTGTGGTGTTGCAGGAGAGGCTGTTCCATTTGATGATGAACTTGCGAAATAATGTTTTCAGGTTTCCAATTGTTTCATGCCGTTCCCTCCCCACTGTTTGTCACTCATTTTAAGGAGACTTGTTCAGGTTCACCATAATGAACATATGCAGCCCAACGTTGATCATTAGTGATGTCTACACATTCCTGTCCATATACAACTCTCATTTGCTGAGTAATGTCATTCAGAGGCACATTTTTTACATTCAGGAATTGCATGCTGTTTTACCCATGCTGACATACTTCTGATACACTTCGCCTTGTTTATGAGCATAATTTAGACCCCTCCAGAGGCAGAAGTTTAAAATTTGGCCCTTTGGTGCAGGATGGTCTAATGAATTGAACCAGTTCACTTTGAACTCTGTTTCTCTTAAGTGAGAGAACTAGGAGGTATTACCTGGCAGTGCCCGATTGTACGTACACTATCTGCCTTCTTATGGCATGACTGTAGTAATGGCTGTTTGTTCCTAAGCCTACTTCCTTTTCTTTGCAGCAAGGTCATGCCAGTGCCTGAAAAGTAGAACACCTGTAGTGGTTGCTGTGTCCTTGTTTTTCAGTATAAGCAAGTTCTGTCACTGATTCCATAAACTTTCTCTACTGCTTCATTGCCGTCAATTCAGTGCTTATCACCAGTGTGACTCACAAGTTCTGTGTCATCAGCTGCTGTTCTTCGCCTTTATGGATTCACCCTCCTGTGTCTTCATTCACACTTTCACATGCTTGCATAAGTGTTAATAAAGGAACAAGAATTTTGCAGTTGTGCTCCCTTGTTCCTGTGTAACTTGTTTTCTTTGCGTAACACTCAGCATGATTGTGCAAGTGATTTTGCTTGCTTTCCTTCCAAGCTGGTCTGTACTTTTGACATTATGTTTTATGTTTATTTTCTTCAAATTTTCTAACATTACCCTTCTAGCAGTTACTTTTATAAGGACCTGAAGATGTCTACATGGATATTTTTTCTGTGGTGTTTCAGTGCCGGTTTGGTCTGTTTATGAACCTAGTGAGGCAACATCTTGTTTTTGAAAATCACTCTTTTCAACTCTATTCCTTTTCACTGGAATGAGAAGGCACATTATCAGTGACAAGAATTCCTTTCCTTTCCTTTCCACAGTTTATAACTTCAAAAATCCTGCAGAAGGGACAAATTCAGTTAAAAATCACCATTGAAAGTTTCTCTGCCTATCCCCATACTTTCGTGGCTTTTGTACCTTATTACATAGTACAATGACAGTCAGTCACAGAGTTTCCTGTGGATTTTCCAATGGAAACAACTTTAACTTATGGTTACCTGAAATATTGTAGCAGGTAAAAATCAGCACATATTCATTGCTTCCTTTATAGCCAGGAGCTGATTTCTCTTTGCAGCAGACTTTTTAATGGATGCTTTTTAAATTTTAAGCCAGTTTCATTACAGTTGTACCACTGCTGGTGAGATAAACCTGCATTCCATATAAGAGACTGAATTTGTTTAAAGAATTTCAAAAATTATTCTGAATTTGCTGATAATTTTACTCCACGTATGTTGAGTTTCTTGGTTCCGTCACATTTTTTACAGTGCTTTATTCAGCCTATAATATCAGCCCTCCATCTTTCAGAAGAGGTCTTATTATTTGTACACTTTTCTCTCTTTGTTGTTTGAACCACTAAATTAAAGCTTCACTTCCCTTTTTATATTCATATTTTCTCTCTCTCGGTTTTTTTAAAGGCCCTCATTGGAAGGTCTAACAGAATACCACTTTTCATTTTAACTCTTTTTCTGTTTGTCCAATGTGATATTTGTCTGCCACTTGTTGCATAGGTTAACCTTCATCTTGTTGTAAGACTGCCAGTTTTTGCTGCATGGTAGCAACAAATTTTCTCTTTTTACTTGAAGCGTTAGTGACAAAAATTACCACTTTCTGAGAACATTCCCGTCAAGAAACTGAAGCACAGTTGCACTCATGAAGGCAAAGCCCGTGATGTAACACACTAGAACAACTGACAAACAGTACACACATAAACTGTAAACAGTAAACCATGAAAGTGTATAATTTTAGTCATTGAAGGTGTAGACACATGATTGTGGTGGTGGGTGGCATAATTCACTCCGTTACACACTGACCTGATGGTTAATAAAATATAATGCTTAATAAATTTAGTACAGCAGTCTGATGATATTTCACCTAAAAAGAGATGTCACATAACTACACATCAGATAACTGGGACTGTGCTATATATATGATTTGAAGCTTCTTGATAGGTTGTACTCCATAGAGCCTTGAAACGAACAGCTGTGTGAGTGCGAGTTCATGTCTAGCATTATGTGGACCCTTGTGTCTCCATCATCAAGGGTTGATGTGATGACATATATGGCCATATGTATTAGGAACTCAGTGTCTTGTTGCTGGCACAAAGCACTGGGGTAGCTGCTTGCTTGCATGACCCTGAGCCAATCTGTGGTGCTGTGATGTATATATCTGTGTCCATTCAAGTGGGAGAGCATGTTTGTTTATTCTAAAAGTTCCCTTCTCATCCTCATTTTGTGGGTCCACCACTTAATTGAAGTTGGAATAGCATATACAGCCTAGCCTCTACATGTGTTTTGGTCTTGCTATAGAGGAAGGCAATATCTTCTTGGGATTATTTTCTCCACAGTTGCACACATGGACAAAGACTATAATGAACTGTTTAGTGTTAAACATGTCATGTGTCAGTGTCATTGCTTTCATCAGACTGCAGCCTCAAAAGTTAAACATATTATTATTTGTGGAAGAAAAAGGATGTTATTGATGTGTAAGGATAATGTCATGTACAGGGGTTGGCCACAATGTGGCGTGTGTATGTCACTGGTGTTGCTCCCAAAAGATGACTGTGAAAAATAATATTCAGGTCATTTACATGCACACAAAGCTGGCAGTGAATGGCATTCTAAAAGAATTTTTAAGGAGGGAGGATCGTAAGTAACCATTTGTTGTTAAATGCACAGAAGAAATCATTCAATAATGAAAAAATTATTTTATTAATGCATGACTCTTGCCAAATTTTACTGCTTAAGTGCGGCTCCTGAAACTCATTTAGCTGGCCACCCATGTTGTATACTGTTTGAAAATTGGAGATGTTAGCTATGTAACAACATCCATTAGTCATATTCATTTTAGTTGTCATTTGACTGATAGAAGCACAAATAGAGCATGTGAGTAGACACTTCAACTAAATCCATCCACATTTGAGGTGAGAAAAAAAATAAAGAATTGCTTTCTCTGAACTACATTCTCATCATCAGAAAGCCAGCATCTTGTGTGAAAGAATAAAATGGCCAGATTAAATTTGTTTCAGACATGTTAGAGAGAGAGAGAGAGAGAGAGAATAATTAAGTCTGAGTGTACAGGATATGAGCACACCAGGGGTGTGACTTTCATGTTATGAAGAACAGTGCTCAGCATTCCATTCTGGGGGTTTAATTAGCTCACAAACAAACTGCTGTATTTGATTTCATTACATTTGAAGGAAAACTCTAAAGCTATGCTCTTTCTTTTTGGGAGTATGCCTTAAAAAATTAAATCCTGTAATTTTAAGTCTGGTTTTTATACATGACAGCAGTTATTTAATACCAGCATCAGACAGTTAATCATTTACTGTGACGACTTTTGATTGCCCTACATTGCTGATGCATATTGGCGGTCATGTAGCATGAATGATACGTGTTGAATGCCATATCTTGTTTGAAATGGGATGCTGTTGCATCTTGATGTCATCATTCTACTAAGGGGTTCTTGTAGCCTGTGATTCTTGCCAGCATACTGGTGTCACTGAAGTGGATCTGAATATGTGCCTTGAACGTTTGCTGTGCCACCTTCAAACCATCTGCTTGCAATAATGTTGTGCCATGCATGGTACATGTTGTCTTATTGCACTGTGCCTGTCCACCATACAACTTGTTGCATTCACATTACATAGAATGTATGCTGTGGATCGTAATGCAAATGACATTTTACCAATACTGAGACCAGCGAAAGAAATCCTTGGCCTAGCGGCCCTGGAGCTGCGTTGCAACCCCTGTACATGTGGACGATGAGTGTGCCATTAAGATCAAATACAAGGAATATACATTACACATAAGATTATTGACAAGATACATTGAGGGGTGCAGAGCACCACAGCGCTGGTTAGAGAAGCAGATTACAAAGACCAATTAGTGAAGGTGGCCATCATAACTTCAAACAAGGTGTGGGATTGAGCCCAATGACTGTGCTTTCAACAAGGTTGGGCCACCATCAGTTAAGCAGAATATCTGTGATGATGATTCTGGTCTTCTGGGATGTGACACTGTATCATTGGGTGAATGGCTTCTACTGTTTTGAAGGAAAGTAGTGCCTTCATCTTCAAGGGTCAAACAATCAAATTCTCACATGTACTGTTCTGCCAGTGGTCTGTGCTAGGAACAGGACGCTCAGCTGCAGGAGTACACCGTCAGTATCGGTGTAGCATGTGGCTTTATCTCACATCTAAACCCTGATAATGGAGGCAGAGGTAGTCTCTGAAGTGTGGGAAATGAACTCCACATTCACAAGATTTGTCACAAGAAATTTGTTTTCAGGTTATGCATGCTGTAGTATGACTGTAATGAAATGTTAATTGTAAAACTGTAGCAGTTATCCTTAATCAGTGTTGTGGTTATTATGTAATTAACCTGTGCTGAATGTGGTGTGTGTATGTTATTCTGAACCAACAGGTTGGTGTTCGTGGATCAGATGTCGTCGTCCTTGGCGTAGAAAAGAAGTCTGTGGCTAAATTGCAAGAAGAACGTACAGTAAGAAAGATTTGTCTGTTGGATGATCATGTAGTCATGGCCTTTGCAGGTAACTATTACCGCCCTACTCATGTTTGTGCATACAAACTTTATGTCCAAGATGGAAAATGTAAAAGTGAGAACTTGGAATTTTGCACAAAGTGCATTGTATTTTGTATGTTGTTCTATCACATTCTGATAAGAGCATGATTATATTCTGCTTTCATTAATTTAATCATGATGTATTTTCTTAACTGCCATTCCTGAATGTCAGTCTGATAATAGTCACTCCTTGTCATTTTTTATAAAGGCCTGATTATGGCTTAATGTAGCTGAAACATGTAGCTTGTTACAGCTCGTATCACATTACATCACATACATTTAACAGTAACAGTCTGATCTGCAGCAAACATAACTAAATCAGTGTGTCCTAAATGTCACTTTACCATCATTATACTCAACGTTCCAGAGAAACAATTCGTTTACTAACAACCATCAATAGACAGTGACAAACAGGAGCTACAGAAATGTTTTAGATTGTCATCCACCGTGTTAGATGTGCATTTCACATCTACTTGCTGATCTGCAAATTTCTGCACATAATTTTTGTCTGCATTGAAGTTGTTAAAATTTCACATGGATTTATTCTTTCATTTGCAAAGCATTTTGCTGCAAAATTTGTCTTTCATTATACCCTACATGGAGCATTCGCAGGGTATAGGATTAGGAGACTGTGGGGACCATTCAAGTGATCCATGGCAGCCAATCTGTATGGGGAATTTCTCATCAAGAAAAAGCATTGCTGCCCAAATGGGGTCAAGGTCCATCCTGATGTCAGACCACACTTGCTAGGTCATTGTGCTGTTCAATTTCTGGCATCACTGTGCTTTTCAGAAGTTCCAAATAACCATTTGCATTTACCGGGGTGCTGATAAGTCCTTAGCGCGACCAGGAAGGAAACAAACTCGGAAGCACATAAGGGATGCATACGATTTCACAAACATCGAGGTGGGAGGTGTCATCAAGTTTTTTTTCCCCCTGCAAGGCAAGGCACCGAAGGAAATTCACACCATTCTGACAGAAACATTAGCTTGTTTCCTTCCTGGTTGGGCTAAGGACTTATCAGCACCCCTATACAGTGTCTGCAATGAGAAAAGGCCCAATTACACCAGCCCAAATGCCTGTGCAAACTCACTTCTTGATTTAAGTTTTTCTTGTCTCAGTGAGTTGTTTTTCTATAAATCCAATAACACAGTTTTGTCGATTTACTTCTCATATGATATTGAATGTTACCTCGTCTGTCCATGGATCTTCTTTGTAAACCTGGGATCAGCCTTGTGAATAATCAGGAATTATTTGCAGAATTCCACCTGTCTGTCAAATTCATTATTCAAAGCACGAACCAAGAGAGATCTGTGTGACTTGATGCCCACACATTTAAGATATTCTACTTTGTTACGTTACCAATTGACCAAGGGTATTAAGAACTTTAATTTATGAAGTCAAGTTAGAAAGAGGGGGTAAATTGATTTGAACCAGTCCATAATATACATACATCCCTTTCCCTCACTCTTACACCAGTTTTTTTTTAATTTGTCCCTCTTCAACTTAGTAGCCAATAAACTATTCCTAGGTAGAATAAATATTGGAGGGGCATTAGCCCCTCCTTGCCACCCCCCAAGCTATGCTTATGACAGCAGGCAAACAGCACATTCTTTTGCAAACAAGGGAAATGAGCAGTGGACACATCTGTAACCCTTAACAAAGTTTATGGAACTGTGGTTGTTGAAACATCCACTATTTGTGAATGGTACAACTGATTTAAAATTGGTCAAGAGTCACTGGAAGACAAGGACTGCATTGGCAGGCCAGCTGTTTTAAGGATGTATAAAATGTGGCCAAGGTGTGTGAAAAGATAACAGAGCAAATTGACCCCTCATATGGGTTAATGGAAAAGGCCAGAAACCTAGAGAAATATGATCCTGCACAGTGACAATGCACCTTGTCACTCCTCTAGCACAGTGCAGCAGTTGGTGTTGAAGAATCAAGTTCCAACCATCTGCAGCCAACATATTCCATATTCTTCACGTTTCTCTGTGTGACTTTTGGCTGCTCCTGATATTCAAGACTGGACTCAGAGATTATCATTACGCATCTGTAAAGTGAATTCAGTAAACTGTGACAGCAGGCTTCACAGAGGAGCTTCCAGCACTGGCAGGACTGCTGTAGCAAGTGTGCAAGTGTGTGCAGAAGGATAGTACTTAAAGGGTGACTAGGTTAGGTTTTATACATATCCTTTTTAGCACAAGTTATGACCAAAGCCATTGTGTCCACAGTCATTATACAGTCCGATATGTGCTATACTTTTGTGTTTATCATCTGTCACTGCAAGTGATTCAGTTTTTGTAAAATTTTACATTTTTCATCTCACATGGGGAAGACAGGATGGCATAAGTTGTGTATTACCTGTCAGGGAATTTCTGGAAATTGTAGGGACTTCATATATTTTGTATGACAGTACCAGGTTATTTATAGAACTGAGCTGCTCAGAATTAGTGGGCCTACTGTAGACCCTCTTATGAATGGACCTGTTTGTACGGTGGTTCCAAAATTGTGGTTCACAATGGGAATATATGAAATATGTACGAGTACTTATGCAGGCTTCTCTCCTCAATTTTCATTTATTTACATTCATTACAAGATGAATTATGTTTGTATACTATGTGTAATTCAATTGGCATTATCAGACCACTCAGTCCCCTTATTAGTCTCTTCATATTGGAGTGCAGCATATATATATATATATATGTGTGTGTGTGTGTGTGTGTGTGTGTATGTGTGTGTGGTGGATGGTCATACTTTATTTATTTTGTTACAGGATTAACTGCTGATGCCAGAATTCTGATAAACCGAGCCCAGATAGAATGTCAGTCTCATAAACTGACAGTTGAAGATCCAGTGACATTGGAATATATCACCCGATATATTGCAGGCAAGCTTTTCATCCCTCACTATGTATTCCTTGCACATTATGCATGAAAAAAAATTGTATAGGGATGGTGTGTATTGACATGAGTGAGATCTTACTTTGTAGGGTCTGGCAGATGGCAAGACACTTCTGGAATCAGAAGGTAAAATACAGGTGTGTTACATTTGCAGGTCTGAAACAGAAATACACCCAAAGTAATGGACGAAGACCATTCGGTATATCCTGTCTATTGGCTGGATTTGATTATGATGGAGTCCCTCATCTATATCAGACAGAACCATCGGGGATTTATTATGAGTGGAAGGTACATGTTTTTAGTGCCTGTTTCAACCTGTCACAATGATAATGTAACTATAGTGTCAGTGACTTATTGTCTTGCTTTGGATGCAGTATCACCACGTCACTCTAAGTAAAGGTCAGACACAACTACTTCTGTACTTATCCATGCTGGTAGGTTACATAGATGGTTGTGATAACCATCCAGCACTGAGGGAGATAATATGGTACATTTGGTTTCAACAAGTAACTGGTCAGTCCACTTTTTGCATGTCCAGTATCTAGTAGATTTCTGAACTAAAATATACTGTTCACAGGCAAATGCTACTGGTCGGAGTGCAAAGACAGTGAGAGAATTTTTAGAAAAGTATTACACGGAAGAACTTGTATCAACAGAGAATGGCACAGTGAAACTGGCCATTAAGGCACTGTTGGAAGTGGTTCAGTCTGGACGTAAAAATCTGGAGATAGCAGTGATGCGACGTGGAGAACCAATGCAGGTAAGGTGTAAAAATAGGTAAATGTTAAACCGTCAGTTTAAAGATTGCTGCTTTGTTCCTGGAGTTTAAAATTGGATTTATTACGATACTCGGTCCATATTCAGCATATTTTTTGAGAGGGTTACATATACTGTATTTATCATCACATTTCTCTGGTGATGGAGGCAGAGACTATCTCTTGAATGGAAATTTATTCTGTGAAGTCTCCTAGGGTGGACAGTGTCTGCTGATGTCATTAAATGTGTTCTGTTTTTTACATTGTGCACAAAACAACTTATCCACCATATTTCATTGTTTAAATGGGTAAGAGTGCTGAAGTTTTTCAGTTTGGGCTAAGTAGCCTTTCACTGCTTATAATTTCTCTGATGTTTCCAGATGTTTTCAACCTGCATTATGCAGAGGTTAGATTTGTAGTCACATATTATTTGTTCTGCCATTGAAAAAAAAAATTCCTTGCTGTATCATTGCGTAAATTTCCAAGGTTTGTCTCTAATGCAAATTCAAGAATAAAATGACAAAATGTGTGTGTGTGTGTGTGTGTGTGTG
>Ga0131853_10026322_pt1 | contig 10463 bp, 7 predicted proteins | sample TergutLab28metaG_FD_92764 | JGI IMG/M metagenome (GOLD analysis project Ga0131853, IMG submission 92764) | Labiotermes labralis P1 segment gut microbial communities from Petit-Saut dam, French Guiana - Lab288 P1 (version 2) (version 2) | ecosystem: Host-associated > Arthropoda: Insects >... | reverse complement strand
GCCACCACATGTCCTTGTGGACTTCGTGGTCCTCCCTCCTGGGCATGGCAGGAGTGTAACCGACTTCTGAGGTTGGCACGCCCATGAGGCGCAGTTACGTTGTCCCGATGATGTGAGTGGTGACAGAGGAAGATGTAGTTCCAGGAGGACCCTTAAACCTAAATTCTTCTACCCTACCCAGACCATGGTCACCGCGGGAATCCTCCCCTTCAGGAAAAATTCCCACGATAGAGCATGGAATCGAACCCGGGACCTCATGATTAGTAGTCAGAGATTCTGACCACTAGACCACGAGGCTGGTCGCCTTCAAACATGTAACATGATTGAATTCCCAGACTTACGTCGCGTTGAGTTTGAAGCCTTCTGAGATGTTGCTCAGCGTTTGTTGGTAAATGGCAGCCCACGTTAGGGAACGCCATAACTTTTTCATTTTCAAATATCAAGCAGTCGCAGTCCAAGAATACTGCTTGACGTCTGGAACCGATATGTTGTCCCGACTACCAGCCTATGCCGCACAACATCCCATAGCAGCAAGCAGTGGCGTACCGAGGGTGGGGGGGGGTTCAAACCATCCCCCCCCCCCGAAATTCCGAAGGCCCTCCAAAATCGTGCCAAACTCAACCCGATTGTGAAAACTGTTAAAAATCGATGAATTTAGGAAGCCAGCACCCCAAGATGTTCGGAAAAAAGGCAGTAAAACCTCTAAAACTACCGCCGGTTCGCAATTGTTTTACATTAGCAATGACAAATAAATTGATTGGCATCATAAATAGTCTTAAAGTACCAAAAATTAAGAAAATTTTACTATATGAAACGAAATTTCTTGTACCAAATTACAGCTGCCTTCAGAACCCCTGACTATCGCCCCCAGATCCCCCAGATCCCCGTTCTCTGTGTCCACTGTCCTCAACTGGATTTGTTGAACCCCCCCCCTCTCGAACAAAACTCCTGGGTACGCCACTGGCAGCAAATGCCTCTACATACGGAAACTTCACATTCGTAATACGAACATGGTGCAAATGTCACTCTTCTAGGTCACGTGTCACATCGTGACACAAGCCTCGGGGAGTGGCTCATGGCTTCACGATTTCTTCACCTCGGAACTAAACGGTCAGCGGTCAGTTTCGCACCCCTGAACATTTCACGCCCCAACAAACAGAGCCCGTTATGCATTGCACAAAAATCAGTTTGGGGCCCCAGAACCGGCGTGGGGAAGTGAACAATCTCTGCCTATCGCGGGGACTCGAACCCCATATCCCCAGTGTGCAGGCCGTAGCCCAGTGACAATGCATATTAAACTATTCCGGCTCAAATTTCAATGTTTCTTCTGATTTATGGAATATCCGGGATAGCTCAGTCAGCACAGTGACCAGACTACGTGCTAGAGAATCCGGGCTTCGAATTCTGGAGTAAAGAAAGAGGGCTTTTCTCTACTCCGAAACGTCGAGACCCATTCTGGGGCCCACTCAACCTCCTATTTAACGGGTACCGGGGTTTGTGTCCCTGGGGATAAAGCGGACAGAGCATGAGGTTGATTTCTTTCTTCCAATAGTGCCCATAATACGTGGAGCTACACCTCTACTCCCCCCACACAACTTCAGGACGTTGATAGGGACAAACGTATCTTTTCCCCCTTCTTCACGGCCTTACTAACAAAGAAAAGACGAACATCCCGGAAGAACGTGTACTTTTCTGCGAGTGACTTCAATCACTGATAATTATGACAGGCCTAACGAATGGGCATCAGTACTTATTCTGTATACAATTTATTGCGCAATATACAGTACACACCGGAGAAGTGCAAGTAGAACCGGCATACGTAACTGTACCGCCACACACGGCAGCAAACGACAGCCGTTCGAACTCTGCATGAAGCCTTGGCTTTCCATTGAAACCCGCATCCGTGAATACGTCATGAGTAACGCGCCGTTCCGCAATCGCGCAACGTTCATCGATGGGTCCTGTACGGTAGCGGTACGTTAAAAGACCACGCGCGTGAACGTCACGCAATCGCGCATGCGTTATCAGTAATGCGTGTCACGCATCGCTTGACATCCAGTCGCCTGTTGCGTGTCACGCAGACTTGATGCCAAAAAAAAATAACGGGTCTACATCTACCTTACTAACATTTTGGTTGATAAATATTAATTGCTCTAGTGTAGTGCATCCCGCTCTGTACCAGTTGCGTCACAGAAGTTAATACGTTACGGACCGCGGGGTGAGACGGTCCAACCGTTGCCAGCCTAACTGAACCCCACTTGCCATACTCAAGGCCTTTGTCTTCCTCCTATGCTAACTTCATAGGCCTGGAATCGCAGTGGGGCCATCTATGATTCTTAGGCTACACACACACACACTGTAATGAACACGGCGCTTAATAGATGCGTCTGTAGAAAAACAGTATCACGCAAGCGTAATCGCGCAGTCACGCACGCTGTGTTCTTTAAAACCCGGTCTTCTACTGATTTCCAGCGCATCACGTGAGTGAGTGGGCTGTGGACTGCCTACGCTAAGAAGCGATGTACCGGCCGGCCGGCTACGAGGCTTGGTGCTGGGTTTCAACTTTTTGTGGTCAACACCCCCCCCCCCTCCCCAACACCTGAACCACCAGAGAAGTCATGTTTTCCAGGAATATGTGCCATAAATTGGTTTGAGTCACCCTGTAAATGACTTTGGCATCCGTACAGATAAGGGGCGGTCTGTCTAAAGCAGCATTCAACACTCGGCTGCGCGCACGCCAGCGAAAGTGATAATGGATAAACATTTTGGACACGCGCCGCGTCGCAGGCGCATCGGTGCGGGTCCTTGAAAAATTTAAGGTCGTTCCAGCAGCACGTAGACGCATGACCGACCTCGCGTCTTTTTTCCTTCTTCAATATGAAACGAGTTATGTGCCATACCACTGACGGTCAGAGGTCAAGTACACACAACTCAGCCAAAAATGACCACACATACAAGCTTTCTGATTCTATTCACTGTGCGTATTTAGCGACACTGTTACTATCTATACCACACAGTTGATGTTAGGGATATACAGAACTATAATATTGCCTATTGTTCTGTATGGGTGTGAAACTTGGTCGCTCAAATTGAGGGAGGAACCTAGGCTAAGGGTGTTTGAGAATATGGTGCTGAGAATATTTGGGACTAGGAGGGACGAGGTAACAGGGGAGTGGAGAAAACTACATAATGAGGAGCTTAATGATCTGTACTGCTCACACAATATTGTGCGGGTGATCAAACACAGAAGAATGAGATGGGTGAGGCATGTAGCGCGTATGGGCGAGAGGAGAGGTGTATACAAGGTTTTGGTGGGGAAATCTGAGGAAAAGAAACCACTTGGGAGATCCATGCGAAGTTGGGAGGATAATACTAAGATGGATCTTCAGGAAGTGGGATGAGGGCGTATGGACTGGATTGATCTGGCTCAGGAAAGGAACAGGTGGCGGGCACTTGTGAATGCGGTAATGAATCTTCGGGTTCCATAAAATGCGGGGAATTTCTTGACTAGCTGAGAACCGGTTACAGTTCTCAAGAAGGACTGTGTTACAAGGAGTGAGTGAGTGAGTGAGTAAGTAAGTAAGTCAGTGGGTGTTGGGTGAAAAAATATGAAACACGTTACACCTATGGAATGATCACTGGCAAGGAAAAAGGGGATTGTATTCAAACAACCGGCACTTCTCCCGCAACAAATTCCACATAGACTGCCATCAGAGCGGGGTCTACACGGGGTCTACACGGTAGACCTATGATTAAATTGCCTGAGCTGTGACACTTCATACACTAGCAGCAGAAAACACACTGCATTTCAATTACACACACCCATCAGTTAATGCCGTATTCTATGGGGATAAAATCGCTGATGGTTGTCACGTGACAAATACAACTGTGTGAGCAACATGCAGAGTCTGGTTATGGTACAGCAAGTGGTACCTATAGCTACCACTGTGCTCTACAGCGTAATGATGTTTTCTGTGATATACAACAAAATGCATTCCGCGAAATCTCGGCTTGGGCGAGGCGCTGATAAATGTACAGCGAATACATGTCTGCGAGACCCAACTGATCCCACGGTAAGGCGTCCTTCTTGCGAAGCTAACGGTTGCTTACCGCGCATTTTAAAGATCCCGAAAATTCACTGCTGTATTTCCCGGTGTCGAAACTGCAACCTGTCCTCTATCAGAAAAACCCACTCCACATCATTTATCTAAGGTACATTTTAAAATGATCTTCACTATGTTTAAACCCTCCACAGTGGTCTCTTGCCTTAAGCGTTTCCTGAGTAGCATTACGTACATAACTCCCATTGTATCCATGTGTGCTACACGTCCCGCCCATCTCAACCTCCTTTATTTGAGCAACGTAGTAACACCTTTACACGGCAAAGAGTTAAATTCAAGTATTTCTTCACTGCGCGATTTTCTCCAGTCCCTTCTGAAGTCTAACTCAGCGCCCTGCTCTCAAATGCTCACGCACTTCAGGCTATTTCCTCCCCTTAAAGATGGGCGCCAAATTTCATACAACTATAGCAAAAAGGTAAAGGTAAAAGTAAAGTGCACCCTTGTACAGGCACTGAGGCTCTCCACAGGCCGTACGGCCCACAGGGGGAGTAGAGGTATAGCTCTACCCTTTCTTGACCACGGCACTAGAAGGGGGTGAGGGGTCAGCGTCACGCCCCGGCCGCTCTTTACCCCCGGGGAAAGACCCGGTACACATTGTACAGGATTGTACAGGAGGCTGAGTGGGCACCAGGGCCGGTATGGATAGGTGCGGAAAATTTCGCCCCCCACCGGGATTCGACCCCCGGACCGTCCAGCCCGTAGCCAGTCGCTATACCGACTGAGCTACCGGGCCCACCTCCTATAGTAAAGCGGCTAATACGGGATTTATATTGTATTTTGCTTCAGACTACGTTATGGTATTCGAGCACACCAACACACAGGAGTCGAACACAACGCTTCATGATTAAAATCCCAACCACAGCTACACGTTTCGGCTTGTGTCAAACAATCATCACACTGTACACAACTGAACACAATCTAGTATGCGTAATTGGTTGGTATCTTTGCATACAGAAAGCAACGACAGAGGGTCACATAATGTGCCCATTTTTACTACGATTCTTGATATGTTAACTTCGATTTATAGCATGGTTTACTGCAGCAACAATTACCATCATCACGATTGTCATATAATTTACAGCCAGCAACATTGCTGTCTGCTACGTGTTTTCCAATATTAACAAACACACAGAAGAAATATATCCCTATATTTTCAGCACATGAATAACCTTCTGTACCGTATATTGCTGTGTTCACAGGAGCTAACCACTGGCGCCTCCTTTAACCAGATATTACCAGCATGCACCGCATTCCTTTCAGATCCGTTTTAATACATCATCCTTTCCACGCCGAGGTATTTGCATTCGTCTCTTTCCTTCAGGTTTACCGACTAAAATTTTGGACGCAATGCGTGCTAACAGCTCCTCTCCTTTCCCACTTCATTGCCCTAATAATATTCAGCTAAAATTAAAAATTTATTTGCTTCTGCTTACCGCTAATTTCTGTTCTCCCTTCCCTCACCCGGGGACCGCGGTAGCACAGTGGTTAAGGCGCTGTGCTACAAATCGGAATGTCGTTGGCCCGATCCCAGCTGGTGTCAGTGGATTTTTCATTGACATAAAATCCTTCCGATCGCACTATGGTCCTGGGGTCGACTCAGCCCCTAACAGAAATGAGTACCAGGAGTATTTCCTGGGGGTAAAGGCGGCCGGTGCGTGAGACTGACAACCTACCACCATCCTGTGCCGTTGTCACGAAATCTGGGAACCTTAACTTCCTAAGAACCCTCTGGGCCTGTTGAGGCCCTATAACGGGACTGCTTTACCTTTACCTTCCCTCACCCATCACAGCCATGTTTCTTCCTGAGCACCCCAGCCTCTGCTCCCCTAGCAGTGACCTTAACTATGCCTCATTCTGAATTCACTCTTATTGCGGACGCTTTAGAATGTGTGACGTCAGTCTGTGACGTCACGGATAGCGTCATTTGTGAAGGGCAGACTAAAGGGGTAGTTTTAAAGGTGAGAATACAGGATGACTGTGGGGGAGGGTTGGTTCAAGTATGGCACCAGCGACAATGAAGCAGCTACTGCGCTGTTCAAAGCAGGGTGGTACTTATACATACCTCATGACGTAACGTTAAGTATGTCACTATTTGCCCCACACAGAGCAGTGTGTTCTGTAAGATCGGTAGACAGCGACTGCACATCATTTAACCCCCCCCCCCAAAAAAACCTGCAAAATCGATAATAAACATTCACTTGTCGTTCATGATGTCCCTACTACATGTTTCGGTCTCTACACTGCCATCATCAGGGAGCCTGTATACGAAGCAATACAGATACGAAAAATTTTTGTTGCAGATATACTCTGTTTTGACTCTACACATGCATATCTTCGACAGAATTTGATGTATCTGTACTGTTGTGTATACAGTCTCATTGATGATGGCCGTGTAGAGGCCGAAACATGTAGCAGGAACAACATAAACGACAAGTGATTGTTGTCGATTTGCAGTTTGTTGGATTAAATACTGTATATTCAATCTACTGCATGGAATACGGATAATATTAAACAGCGACTGTTTTCTCTAAAAACTACATTAAGCGGTTTGTCTGTATAATGGAAGCGGACAATATTCTCTATGAGGTACGAACTTAATTTCTTTTACATGTACACATTACACAATATCCACTGTGATTTTAGCGGTGAATCATTAAGGAAATTTGTGACAAATAGGAGCAGTAACTGATCTGGCATTGTTAAAGAGGCTTAACGTTTAAGGAAGTAGTTGCTAAGGCGGTCAGCCGCCGATCTCTTACCGCGGAGTCTCGGGTTTGATCCCAGACCAGTGCCTATCAGATTTTTTTGTGGATCATTCCACCAACGCTCCATACTTGTCGTCGTCTACCACCGACGCTACACAATGTTAAAAAACGAGGGCGTCGTCAATAAAATACACAGACGCACAAACGAGTTTCAATTCAAATAATTACCAATGGCAAGTACAGACATAAATACATGCAGCACAGTCGCTGTGATAGGCTAGATATTCGCGTAACTACTCTACTGTTTCCCTGTCTATCACGTGACCTCGAAGGTTCATCGACGTCTTCACACCAGCTGGCACAAATCCCTAGCCACAGCCCCCAGAACACCTGCCAATCTGCAACACTTTAGCCTAATATTCTAGTTCCCCACGCCCAACATCAATCTGGAGGACAGCCCCTCGTTAGCTGTCCGCGACGGCTTGTTCAATGTAATCGCAGTTGCGTAGGGTCACACTGCTAGCACAGAGGAATTTTTCACTTTTCCCCTGTATCGGGATTGGCTAAGTGGCGCGTCCAGTACCTAATACGTACAACGACCGTGGAGGGTGTTTTCTCAGGGATACGCCGGCCGGGGACTGTAGCTGGCCATTCACTTTCACAAAGTACCCAGACGAAGAATGTAACGAGCTGTATCCCCAGTGACCCACAATCTTAATTTCATGGTTATTAGCCCCTTTAAAAGCGCTCCGATTTCCGAAACAGCATTGCTTTTTGAAGGTTCCCAGGTTTCGCTCGTTTGCCATTCTGGTAAGAGTAACATGTAGAAGAAAATTAATATGAAGCATTGGTGGGATTGTAATGAGGGTGGGGAGAAACGGGTGTACCGGGCGAAAAACATGACCCAGTGACACTTTATCCAACAAAATTCTCACATGAACTGACCTGGGATCGAAAACGGGCCTCCGCGGTTAGAAGTAGGCGACTAGCCGCCTCAGCCATGACACGGCTCTTGAAGGCCGAATTTAGACAGAACTGCATTTAAAGACCCAGTCCGTACCGCGCAGTAAACACACTCCGTCTCAGTTATACAAACCAGTCAATTAATGTTGTATAGGGAAATAATCGCTGTTTGTTCTCAGATCCACACAAAACACATAACCTGAATTATATATAAAGACCCAGTCCATACCGCGCAGTAAACACACTCCGTCTCAGTTACACAAACCAGTCAGTTAATGCTGTATAGGGAAATAATCGCTGTTTGTTCTCAGATCCACACAAAACACACAACCTGAATTATATATAAAGACCCAGTCCGTACCGCGCAGTAAACACACTCCGTCTCAGTTACACAAACCAGTCAGTTAATGCTGTATAGGGAAATAATCGCTGTTTGTTCTCAGATCCACACAAAACACATAACCTGAATTATATACAAAGATCCAGTCCGTACCGCGCAGTAAACACACTCCGTCTCTGTTATAAAAACCAGTCAGTTAATGATGTATAGGGAAATAATCGCTGTTTGTTCTGAGATCCACATAAAATACATTACCTGAATTATATATAAGTATTCATCCGTACCGCGCAGTAAACACACTCCGTCTCAGTTATACAAACCAGTCAGTTAATGCTGTATAGGGAAATAATCACTGTTTGTTCTGAGATCCATACAAAACACATAAATACACTGTGTGGACAGAACGTAGAATTTTTTAGTGTTAAACCTGGTGGTACATATAGTGACCACTGTGCGGTACATATAGTGACCACTGGGCTTTAGAGGGTTAAGCACATTAGTAACTGTACATCAGTCTGCAGACAGTCTTCTCCGTCCTCAACCTGCTGACCAGTAATGCTCGCAAAGTCGTAACAAAACAGCCAATGTACGTATAACGTGACACTGAGGCGCGTTCTGCAACCAATGTTGCAGTGAACAAGCAATAAGTATTACATATTCTGAGTGTGCGTCTGTATCCTTAAGTATCCAGCACGCAACGCGCATGCGCCGTGCTATATTTTCATCTGTGGCCTGCCCAGCTGTACCAAATTTTCCCACATTATCTCATAACCGGTACGATTTTCGAAGAAGAAAAAATATGGACATAGAATGTGTTTTGATTTTCTCTACAAATTTCTCTGCAACACTTCTCATTCTAAGAACAATTGAGCAAGATGTGATCAAACATTTTCATTGGTTTTCATGTAAAGCACCCGTTATGCTCTTCGGATTTTAATGGAACTTGAAATTTTCTCGACAGGTATTCGGAAAAATACTCAAATACCAAATTTCATGAAAATACTCAAATATTAAATTTCATGAAAATACTCAAATATCAATTTTCGTGAAAATACTCAAATATCAAATTCCATTAAAATATTCAAATATCAAATTTCATGAAAATACTCAAATATCAAATTTCATGAAATACTCGAATATCAAATTTCATGAAAACTCAAATATCAAATTTCATGAAAATACTTAAATATCAAATTTCATTAAAATACTCAAATATCAAATTTCATGAAAATACTCAAATATAAAATTTCATGAAACTCAAATATCAAATTTCATGAAAATACTAAAATATAAAATTTCATGAAAATGCGTATATTAGGAGCCAAGTTGTTCCATGCAGACGGACAGACAAGACGACGCTAATAGTGGCTCTTCGCAGCGTTGCGAACGCGCCTAAACACAGATCTGTACTGCCTCCCCCGCTGCTGCCTCCCCCGCTGCTGCAACCTCCACAGGAAAAGGGCCGTACCGCGTTCCATCCTACGACACATAACATCACCAGTTGGCACGTCATCGTAAAGTAAAGGAGCAAACAAACGAGGAATGTCACCTGCCAGCAAATCTCAACATATTTCCCTGTATCTCCCCAAAGACTGCAGATCAGCTGGACATGCAAAACTTACGAACCTCTGGAAACTGGTTTTAGAGGATAAACGAGCAGGCCCAGTGTTAGGTACTGTGGGCGCCAGACGTCTACCTGGGGTCTTAACGCACAGAGCGCCCACGCAGACATGAACACGTCCCAAACTTTATTACATCTGCCGATAAACACGAAATATTCACAACTGCTATTGATTTTAAAACCTAAAACCAGAATAAGTGATTAAGACAGACACAATAATACTCTTTTGATGTTTCATTCATAACTAAGAATTCCACAATGTATCAAGTTCTAATGTAAACAATGGGATAACAATTTTGACTGTGCCTTAACAACATTGTTGTAAGTTGGTCTGAGGATGGCCGTTTAACGGCCGAAACATGTCGCCAAGAATAACCCAGTTGTATTAAGCATCTGGTTTTTATAGATGTTGTGTATTGATGGTACTAATTATAATATATATTGATGATACACAGTGCGGGTGATAAAATCGAGAAGAATGAGATGGGCTGGGTATGTGGAGCGTATGGGTGAGGAAAGGGGGGTGTATAGGGTCTTGGTGGGGAAAACAGGGGGGAAAGAGACCACTGGGGAGACCTAGGCGTAGATGAGTGGATAATATTAGGACGGATCTCCAGGAGGTGGGATGTGGGTATATGGAGTGGATTGGGCTGGCCCAGGATAGAGACAGGTGGCGGACGCTTGTGAGTGCGGTAATGAACCTTCGGGTTCCG
>Ga0131853_10026321_pt1 | contig 10463 bp, 8 predicted proteins | sample TergutLab28metaG_FD_92764 | JGI IMG/M metagenome (GOLD analysis project Ga0131853, IMG submission 92764) | Labiotermes labralis P1 segment gut microbial communities from Petit-Saut dam, French Guiana - Lab288 P1 (version 2) (version 2) | ecosystem: Host-associated > Arthropoda: Insects >... | reverse complement strand
TTCTATAATTCTAAACCTGTGTAGATATGATTTTATGTTCCCGTGGCCGGTTACTATTGTCGTTAGGTTTTGTGTGAAGTTTATTTTCGTTTGTAGTCTCTCCGCTACTGTCGGGAAGTATTCATGTGTGTGTGTTTGTATGCGTACATGTATGTATGTATGCATGTATGTATGTGTTTATGTATGTATGTGTTCATGTATGTATTTATGTATGTATGCGTACATGTATGTATGTATGTATGTGTTTATGTATGTATGTATGTATGTGTACGTGTATGTATGTATATATTTATGTATGTAGGTATTATATATGTGTGTATGTATGTATGTATGTATGTGTATGTATGTGTGTATGTATGTATGTGTGTGTATGTGTGTATGTATGTATGTATGTGTACATGTATGTATGTATGCGTGTATATATGTGTGTTTATATGCATGTAGGTATGTATGTATTTATGTATGTGTACAAATATGTATGTGTTTATGTATGTATGTGTGTGTGTGTATGCACACACACACACACACACACATACACACATGAGCCTACTAATTGCCATTATTTTTTTACTATCCACAAAATGCTTTCACGTCGGTATATTGGCCGTTTATACCGTAATGTTGGCCGATCGTGAGGAACCTCACAAGTCGCGGTAGGGAATGAACATCTTCCTTTCCCCGCACGCGTTGAATTTTTCAGGTCCCCCTGGACGTCACCATCTGCACTAATTATTAGGATCTCGCAAGTTAACTAGTTCATCGACCGTCTTCCTTATGAGATCTTTCCATGTCCTAAAGTGGAAATGAGTCAACACTTTGCTACGAAACGTCTGTACACAAGCAAAATAGGCGATTTCTAAGCTATAAAGACCGGAATCTACTTTTTCTTTACCATGAACACCCGACATATCACGTGTGGTTGGAGTGATGTTACTAAAATTCGAACTTCTAATAATACAGAAATAAGTGTGCCTGTTTCCCTTCTGTGAATGTTAGGAAACATGCGACGTTGATGATGCGGAAGTTGATCATGGTGGTGGTGGTGATGATGATGATGATGATGACGACGACAAAACACTACCACAGCAGCAACACTCATGCACTGACTTGCACAACGAGCCAAATGCAAGACAGGCACTTTTCCACACATGCAGGTGATGCCAGATGGCGGTTGCGTGCTTTGGGCTGCACGTATCAGAGGCGCTTCGCACTCTGAGGCTTGGTCGACTATGTACACCTAGTAAATAGGGGCTGTAATTAACTGCTCCTGCAAGTGTTGTGAATAAACGTACTATTTAATTGAGAACCGACCATGTAAACATAAATGTTGATACCTTAGTCCTTTGTTGGCGTTAAGAGTTACGGCAATCAAATGAGCGAGGGAAGATGTAGGGACTGGCAGCGGACTTGGCAGCGGACATGGCGGACTGAAATACTCATACAGACTCGTGACTGCAAGCAAATCAGAAGGATAAAGATCGTTTTGTGTACGTGCGTATGGCAGGATACTGTTAAAATGGTGCTGAACAGCGGTAACGTAAGGTGATACTGGCTGAATTTATCTGGCTTAGGATGAGAACAAATGGCAGGCTGCTTTTGACGTGGCAACGAAAATTCCTGTTTAATGGGGAGGTGGGTGGCGGGTGGGGAGGGGAGGCGAGGCTTGTTTGCCGGGTGAGTAAATATCAGCTTCTCAAGAATGACTGTGCTCCGTACGGTTAGTTGTGTGAAGGTGAAGTATTTCTGTTTTATTTGACGATGTGTGGCAGGACTGCAGAGTTTTAAACATTCACACAGAAAACTAATATTTGGAACAGTATCAACCTATAATTTCAGAAATGAGGCAAACATTTTGCCTCACTCGTCTGGTTTCATATGAAACGGTGGGATTTCGTAATATCCAAGCCCATACTGCTGTGTTTCACCTGTACAGCATATTAAATGGCCACAAGTTTAGACAGTAACTCGCGTATAATTAAAACGCCTGTTCTCTAATATAGGTTGTACTTTTCCAACCACCAATCTAGTCATGTTCAGGAGGAACGGTTCGCTTATCAGCATTAACCTGGAATTCATTCCAATAGTTAATGCACTGTTAAATAATTATTAGAAAATAAAAATTTGCGGTCTCGACACTAGTCTGTATTAGCCTAACTATATCAAGATTTTCTTATTTTGATGCATGTACCCTACATTTTTTATTGTTTTTATTATAACCAACAATGAAAATTAATATTACAACCCTATATATCACAAAAATATCATTTATATAATATATACCCCTACATATTTCGATATTTATATTTCATCATCAGAGAGTTATACATTTGTGCATTGTCAAGATACATATATTCTTAAAATTGAAGCTGTTAACATAACATTTCCATAAAATTATTAAAATATTGTTCAGTCGTTGTTTAGTGATACAAAAATCTGTCGGACGTTATAAGACATGCCAGACCAGCACACTAAAACACACTGCTTGCACAATAGATTAAACGTCAAACAGATTTTTGTATCACTAAAAACAGTTTACACATTATTTTAGCATATTTTAATAATGTTGTGGAATTGTGATGTTAACAGATTCAAATTTAAAAATCTATTTAACTTGGCAGGGCACAATTGCAAAATTCCCTGGTGATGACATAGAAATGTCGAAACATGTAGGAGTATATATTATATAAAAAATACTCTTGCGATACATACGGTTGTAATATTACTTGTGAGTTTGCTGGTTGTAATAAAAACAAAAAATAATAAAACAAGATGTTATTGTTGACTAAGGAAAAGCTGTTCCTGAAGATGACCACACTGCTGGTTGAAAGATAAATAGGCTAAACTGATCCTTGCTTTCAAAGAAAACCGAGGTTAAATTCAATAACTAATAACAACAAACGCAGTATATGTTAAAATTATGTATTTTTCCACATACAATCCATCAACACTCGTTCATAATTCCATCTTTCTTAGATCATCTTCTGGGAGTTTTTTACATCAGCTAAGCATATATAAACGTAATTAAAGAGATTAAAATTTTGCCCATAAAGTGTGTAGATGGTATAAATTTTGCTTTAGCAGTACTTTTAGAGTTGGTTCATGAGATGTGAAAATCATAGTGTTACAAATTTTACAGTTGTTCATATCAGGAGAACAGAGAGTGTTTGTTATGGTAGCTAGCACCGTTATAAGTGAAAATTATATGTATATATGATTTTAAAATGTAGTGCATTTGTGTAGGTATTACGTACTGAACTGTTTATAAATGCGCGGACATGAATGACGTTTAAACGTCAGTTAAAGTTGCGTCCTGATGGTCGTTTAATGTGTTGTGTGAAGATAGGCTTACTTACCATGTGCTAATGGAAATCTCCTGTAATGACATGTCAGTCAGTTAGTGGACACTTATAATTCCTTGTCACTAAGATTATTAGCATGGCATCCATGTGGATTTGTGAGATGATAGCTGCACCCGACAATTAGCATAGGACACTGAGATAGTTCTGCGTTGATATGGAACTTCGTAATGGCGTCGTTTTTGTAGAATGCAAAGGATCAACACTGTTGCAGCGTGAAACTAGTAGTTGGCTTACTTTGGTGGCAACAAATAAGGAACGAATAAAAATTTGGTTTGATAACGAATCTTAAAATTGGCAGTATGGAATTATTCACACGTAATTATGTGCATGGAACAAGTATTCTTTGGAAGTTAGTTTGCGATAAATTATTCAAGACTTTTCCTTTCATGGGATCCGAAATTCCTTTACTGTGTTCACAAGTAAATTCGTTCCGCACTGTCCCGTCTTATGTCTTTCAGCTTTATTTTAATATTATCCTGGCAGGTGTCCCAAGCGGTATGTTCCCGCTCGAAGATTTGTGTTTGGCAGTACAGATATTACTACGGTGCGAAACTTGAACGCTGTCTGACCAATGTAGCGCAGCGGGTGTATGCACTAACGGAAATTGTACATAAAATTGGTAAAAAGATGACATAATTATAAAAGTGTTCTGTATTTACTGTTTCTCGCACCGTAACGGATAGAAGAATCTGAAGGAAAACACCGTAGGCGCTGTAAGACTCCACTTTCAATGGCTCGCGGAAGGAAGCTTTTGAAAGTATGGTAGGAGTGGGGGTCAGGTCATTAAAGTGAAAGACTTCGTCTGTATATATGTACTCTGAAACAACTTTTAAAATAGAAATGAGATCTAATTAAGTTTTAGAAAAACGAGGATACGGGTTTTAGTTTTTGCGCTAATTGTCTTTTACACCCCGATGTATCCACTAATGAAATAAAAGAAGGTACACGCATCCCAGTTTCCGTCAGACTCGTTCTTTATCTAGAATAGTGAAAGAAAGGCTTTATTTTTAGAACTGGTATATATTGTTCTTTCACATTCAGGTTCTCTACAGATTTACACAACAATTAGGCTACTTAAACGTTTGGAAGGGGGAACTTAGAGGGAAGATCGAAGTCTTGCTGGATGTTACTGCTATCGGTTGGTAAGCAATCCACTCTTCTTGGATTGCTTGTCGCCGACGGTGAAGGCACGACGAAACTTCGAATTGCCGGTAGCTGTTTACCAGTCGACAAAGTGTAACTTTTGAGAGGGCTTGAATCATTAGTAAATCCGCTGCGAGAGACCAAATCTCGCAACAGCTTTAGCCTGTCAGCACTGTCTTAGCACTGTTCATTTTATCGAATGTTGCTGCATTGTGTATTAAACGGTAAGTCTGAGGTGTACAAAATCTGACGCACACGTAGTCCAGTGTTCACTGTAACATTGTTTGAATATTTTCCATCCCGAAGTATTATAACATATAAATTCAACCTGACAGTTTATTTTACATACAATAAAAATAGTATATTTTGTCAGGGCGACATGTTTCGACCTTTATTGGGTCATCTTCAGGAACTCTGAGAAAACAGATCCAAGCGCTATCTATTTTTCAATGCATTGTGGGATCCCAAATGCTTACAGATTGTGTTATATGAATGTGTAATACATAAGCTTGTATATATTGGGATTTATGTGGCGGTCATACCGCCACATAGATTCCAATATATACAAGCTTATGTATTTCACATTCATATAACACAATCTGTAAGCATTTGGGATCCCACAATGCATTGAAATATAGACAAGGTAAAGGTAAAGCAATCCCATTACAGGCCTGGTGTGGCCCAGAGGGTTCCAGGAAGTTAAGGTTCCCACATTTCATGACAACGGCACAGGATGGTGGATGGCGATAAGGTTGTCAGCCTTACGCACCGGCCGCCTTTACCCCCAGGAAATGCTCCTGGTACTCATTTCTGTTAGAGGCTGAGTCGAACCCATGGCCATAGTGCGATCGGAAGGATTATGTCAATGAAAAATTCCAATGACACCATCTGCGATCGAACCAGCGACTTTCCGATTTGTAGCACAGCACGTTAACCACTGTGCCACCGCGGTCCGCTATTGAAATATAGATAGCTCTTGGATCTGTTTTCCCAGACGGCCTGAAGATGACCTAATAAATGTCGAAACACGTCGCCCTGACAATATACTATTTTTATTGTATATAAAATAAAGTGTTGTGTTATTGACTGACACATTGTATTTATATGTAACATATTTTACAACTACGTGCTTGGCACAGGAATATTTATAATATCCTTGGTAACAGACCGTTTTAAATGTAAGTTTATCTGACATTGGAAATGCAGGGTAAACCTTCCTTGGATTGGAGGAGGCATGAAGAAGAACGCTGTAGAGCTAAGATATTTAAGTTTTCACGGCCGCGAATACTAAAATTGTTGTCTTGTGGGCTGTAACGCCATGTCGTCTGGTAGATTATTACAAACATTTTGGAGGATGTTGCTGCCCTCTCTTTGCTGTGACTAATTCGAACACTAAACGCAGAATTCCGATATTATATGTGCTATATTTTTCAGAAGACATGTTTCAGTTTGGGGCCTGAATTTTTTTTTAGTGATGTTTACAAATTCAATTCGTACTTCTCAGAAACACTGGTTCTGCAGTGCCAAGATCTGTCGGCTAGTGATGGTCAAGAAAGTAATAATTGTTTTCTGAGAATCGTGCAGGAATACTGAGCTGTACTGAGTTTTTAATTATGGAGCAGGCATTGCTTGAAGCCATGACCTGGAAAATTAAGTTACTAAATGAAGCAGCTTCCTCCTAGTCTGTAGGTACTCAGTAAGTCCCTCGCCACTTCATGGAATCCGGAGTTTCGGTATCTTGTTCACAAGAGCCCACAAATGATCTCTGTCCTAAGCGAGACGAATCCATTCAATTTTCCGTTGCGTAAGTTGTTCCGGAGAATTCGTCAAAGTTCGAATCCCTTTGTGACATTTCGTAACATGCGGGCCTTTCACGGATAAGTGTTTTTATCAGCTCACCTAATCCCCATGCTGCAGGTTCACGCATTGCCGGCGATCCATGACTGTTTGTTGAGAGTATTGACGGCTATCTTCCCATCTGGAAGCCGTCTGGTCCGTTCAGAAGCTTGAAGAATAAAGAACTCTAAAGATTCTAGGACATTACTGGCTTTGGAGTGCAGTTTCCACTGTGCTTTGAAGGGTTATAACCAGATGGGACGCACAACGAAGATTATACGCAGGTAGGCCTGTGTCTGATACTATTACATGAGAATGAAGCATGGCAATGAAACAAAAGGCCGAATAAAGATTCCATTTGCAGAAATTAACATTTCAAAGTAAATGAAGTGAAGCGAATAACAAATAGGATTTAGAAACTGTGCGGTTCGGGGAGAATTACAAATGTATTCAACGGAAGAAAAGATGAAGGAATATGAGGCCCTGTGGTTAGGAAATCCGCGCAGAATGGACGATACCTTGACACCAATCCAATTGCGCACCAAGAGTAAGAAGGCGGTAAAGGTCGCCCAGGAAAGAGGTTAAATCTTGAAGCAGAAACAAGATGATGCCCAGAACCTTTAAGACAGGATGACGATGTTCTAAAGTAGGTCTGTGCAGTAGAGAAGTTGGAAAGAATTTTTACGAACTAAATATGCCGTGAGGTTTGCTAAAGAGAAAGGAGTTTCGGTGTGTTTCTGCTGAAGTTCAAAAGTTGCCTAAGTTCTAGTAACTGTTATTTAGAATTTCAATCACGGCAAGAGCCATGAAATTACTACATCTTCTTCAGAACTTTAGAAGCTAGTGAAGAAGACAGCAAGTGTTTATGCTGTATTCGCAGCTCCATGTTTCTTCTTACAGTTTGGTGTGGTTTTGGGTTTTGCTTTTGCTTCTGCTTTTGCTTCGCTTGGCTTTTATACATCCCGTAATCAAATCTCCTTTTCAGACTTTACGCGACATTTCATTGGGAAGAAGGGTGGAACTAAAATTCCCCCCACCCCAGCTTAAAGTCTGTGCTGTAAAGGAAACGTTCACTCATGTAATTCCAGTGTGCCTCTCTATGCCCACGTCCTGTCTATCTGTGTGGGGTATTTCAGCCACATGTTCTCCCTGCCTGTTAGTTCACCCCCCCCCCCAATTCAAGCATTCTAATGCTCGGAGCGTAGTCGGCACTCTTGCATCTTCCTTCGCCCTTTTTTATTTGTTTAGCCTGTATTATTAATCCCGCTCTTTTTTTCTCTCCTAACCAATAAGGATGCTCACAAAGAAACCTTGCAGCAAGAATGACCCAAACGGAATTCAAATTAATGTGGCGCAACCGTCAAGATTATCACATTGTGGTTCACAACAAACCAAGATCTGCCACCTAAAGTGTGACAATGAAGGGCAAAATGTTTTGTAATTTTTCCCTCAAAATAGGAATATACGTCATAAGAAAGCCTGGTCGTATGTTTCCCCAACTTTATGCAACATGCACGTCCATTACTTGCCCACAAGATACCACCAATGGACTCCATCGTGAGGGAGTTTAATCTACTCCATGCTCTATTTTAAAGTTCCGTTTAAATGTTGTATCTGCTCGTCAGTTTGCCGGTGAACTCCTCATTTCTGATTTTCTTATCTTTCCCGTGCGTGCTACCTGCCCATGTACTGGGGAAGGTAAAGTCTCCATTGGGTGCTTTCATCTTCATAAACATTGCTACAGTGACCGCTGCTTGCAGCACTAATCCTGGGATGACTGACGTTTGCCTGACTGTTGAGGAATGACAAGAGAGAGGACGCACAAGTGAACAGTTCAGGAGATCTGGCGTGCATCTTAACATTGCCATTCTTCGAATCTGGCACAAGTATTTAAATTTTAAACCTCTCAAAGTTATGACAGTTCTAAGAATTAAGCAGTTGCGAAATTATTAATGGAAAAAATTTCGAGCGATTCCTGACATTTTGAAAGATGGATAATTACTCACTTGTTTTCTTGTGATAGACGAAGCACAACTCCACCTCTCCTTGCGTATTGGGAATGTTAAGTCTACTTCTGAAGTGTCTGGTTGTGACTGTTGCCAGTGGGGTAACTCAGTCGCCCGAAGACTAACGCCGAATTGAACCAGAGCATCAGAGTAGAAATTTCAGCAATATTACTGGAGACGTAGCGGCTAATAAAGGAAAATTTATGTCCTTCAGTACAATAACTTAACACAGAGGGATAGTCTTAGCAATTGACCAACTTAATGCACAAATTCTTGTTTTATAATAAGTTTATTATATTCCTCTACATGTTTCGAGCACAATAGTGCAGCGCGTGTGAATTACTCCGAAATGCGCTACATTGTCTTAAGGAACCAAAAGTATAACTGTTACCTTTTCCATTTGTTTTCGTTTTAAAACCTTCGGGTTAATCTGTCGCCTCATATAGTATTTAACTCTGGCTAAAAATTATGTCTGATTTTCTCGGGCAATGAGCCGCACCACTTCGGAGCACATACGCGACGATTCGTAGTGACTTTGCTTCCATTCCCGTGACTAATTCACTAAGATTATTTAGCAAGACTTGTAATCCACGCTAATGTGTGCAGTGTTTGCCTTAGTAATTATATTCGCTTTAGAGAACATCCCTTGTTCCTTTAATGGAAAATTCTTTATTGGATTCTCGCCCCTGAGTGTGGGACCACCACTCTGTCCTGAAAAGTCGAGCGCCAATTACCTAGTCACGAGGCGAAATATCCAGGAAGAATGAATAACTCAACTGCACCGCTGCGAAAGCCCGAAAACTCGATTGAGTGTTAGGCTTTTTCGTGGGAATTGTAGCTAGAGACGAAAATATTTAAAATTTCCCGTTGAAGTTTTAGCGAGAGTTATGTTAGTTCTTAAAATTCCCCATTAACTCCTATGCATTGCATTCCCTGTGTGTAATATTCCTCGAGTCACAGTGGTAGCCGTCATTGCGCAAGGTGTATTCCTTCACCCTTTCTTCATATCCTCGCTCATGGCTTTATTTTCCAAAGCGATTTTTTCTCATGCATCCTTTCTGATACGTAAATGTGTCTGACGGCGAAGGTAGGGAGGGACGTTTTATACAACGTCAGCTCTTTTATCGGCATCGACAGGTTTTATCGGCCGAAAATACGTCACTGAATTACAAGTGGTCTTTAAAAAGAGAAGTGGGACAAGAAGGGAGGGACAAACTCAGTTCTCTGAAGTTGTCTGAAACTTTTAATATGACTGTCAAGTTTAATTGCTGCTACCCGGCTTTTCCAGACGAACAAGGAAAGTCTGTAAGGGCGAGATATCTGCTTACATCTCCCTTTATTTTAGTTTAATTTGAATGTTGAAATAAATTCAAATGAAGTTCGGTTTATAGCGTCGATGGAAACAGACATGTCTGCAACCTGATACGAATTTTCAACTGACTGTGCCCATTGTCTCCTAATTACAGTATCTAATATTTTCGATTAACACCATGGGCCAGAGGTTTCTTGAAGGGCCGATAATGACTTGGTTGCTCAAGACATTTGGAGCTGTCTTTTTAGAATCCTAGAATTAATATCCGCGTCCAATAGAGCTCGATGAATTTTATCCACAGTGCCAAATCCCCTTTATTTACCATTCACTTTAGTATTATCACTAATTATGTGTGTCTATATAAGAATTCCATGGTTATTCGCATTACCTTGTTGCAGAGTTTACGGAAACTTCCGCGTCTATGCCCTGCTGCAGTTTAACCTGTGTTGGCCCTTTATGCAACATAGTACCAACATTATGCCACTAGACGTCATATATTTTCATGCATTTTATTTACTTGCCTAGTAATGGCAAAACGGCGACCGTGTGAACTCACGCTAGCTGGACGTAAGAAAAAAGCCGTTAAGTTGGCTAGGGACGTCAGGTAAATCCTCGTGCGTTCTTGATATTTGTACTGGACGTACTGAGTGCTCAGATAAAGAGCGGATGAATGAAGCCCAGAGCCAGGCTCTGCCAGGCCTGCCCCAACACGGAACTGAATGGTACTAGGCCGTCTGTACCGAATGAGGTAATGTTTAATTTTATTCTCCATGAGATATGTCGGCTGATGATAATAATAATAATAAT
>Ga0131853_10026320_pt1 | contig 10464 bp, 9 predicted proteins | sample TergutLab28metaG_FD_92764 | JGI IMG/M metagenome (GOLD analysis project Ga0131853, IMG submission 92764) | Labiotermes labralis P1 segment gut microbial communities from Petit-Saut dam, French Guiana - Lab288 P1 (version 2) (version 2) | ecosystem: Host-associated > Arthropoda: Insects >... | reverse complement strand
TTTCATCTTTCCCCCCCCCCCCCCCCCCATCCACCAAATACCATCACAACTTTGTGCTTGGGTTTACCACTAAGACGGTATAGAGTGAAACTTCGTTCCTTATATTAAGGGAAGAAATGGGCTGAAGATGGACAAGAATGAAGAGTATATTAGGGTCTAAGAGGAAGTAAAAGGAGACTGGAGAAAATCAGGTAATGGGCTTCGTGGTTTATGTTTCTCATCACGTATTCAGAAGATCAAGTTGAGGAGCACAAAATGGGCATGGCATGTGATGTATGGGGAACAGGAGGAATGTGTACAGAATGTTAGTGGGAAAACTGTAAGGAAAGAGACACACTGAAAATGTTAGACATAAATGGGAAGACTTACTGTAAGATGGTTTGTAAACAAACATGATGGAAGGGTATGAACTAGATTAATCTGCCTTATGATAGGAACAAGTGACAGACTTTTGCCAACGTGATAATGAACCTTTGGTTCTGTACAATTTCTTGGCTATCTAACTATTAGCTTCACAAAAGGGACTCTATTGCATGGAGTTAGCTGTGTTGCAAGTTGTTTGCCCCAGGAGTGTTAATATCTGTAGAACTGTGTCAGAAACAGTAATGTGCACACAGAGTAACTGGTGATGTTTGAACATAGAAGTTCATGCTATTTTGACATGAAAAAAATTATTGAAATGAATGACAGTGCATTGTGGAGTGTGATATCAATATTGTAATATATAGGTATACAGTAGTTCACACAGTTACATGTTTCTTCCCACAACACATATGTGGGTTCATTTTCAGGTGATCCCTTGTGTAATGTATGGTGGACAGAGTTGCATTGCAGCAGGTCTTTCCCCACCAAGTATACTAATGCACCAACATACCGGTGTTTTGGACAGATGTACTGTTTTGACCTTCAGGGTTGAAGTATATTTGTTACAAATGTGGTAGGTTATATACATACATTGCAAGGAAAGTCCATGGGGGGTGGGGAGGAGATCAGTCTGGGCAAAGGGAACAGAGCAAAGGAAATTGAAGGTGGATACAGAAGGTATACAGGGGTGATGTGGAAGAATGCAGAAAAGAGAAAAGGTAAGGGCCACAGCAGATGGTTATCTGTAAAGTGGGACCCAGCCCTTGAAGGGGGGGGGTTACCAATGGAAGCGTCCATGCATACCTACCACACTCAGTATCCCTGAAAACAAACGGTATACTCCTGCAGCTGAAAACTTCCAAACCTTATGATAAAATAAAAGTAGGGAAAGCATTAAAAGTCTGTTCATTACAAAATAGACGAACACACAAAAAACGGGATAAAGCATTCACATAGAACTACAGAGAAAGAATGCCCAACCACATTTTACAGTATAAATGACAAGAACACACACTACAGAAACCCTGAGAAGGACGGAGTGGTCATGTGGAGTCAGAACAGGTTTCACTTCCCGTGCCACAGAGCGAAGAAGCATAATGCACAAACTTTGCAAGGTGCGCAGTACACTACATGTGGACGTGCACTGTACACAGGACATGCAAAAAGTCATGCCACCAGTTTCTTGAAAATCTTTCAGTTACACTTCAAATTCTCTATCACCCTGCAACCATTGCTTCCTTGTAAACATGCTGCAATGGACATATGTGTCATACCATCTCATCAGACTGGAGCCATCTAGAAACAAAGTTTTTCCATGCTAACTTTTTCCTTTCCAAAAGCACTTATCAGAGCTTTTCTAGTAGTAAATTAAATTTTTCAAGCCTGTAATTATAATTTGTAAAATTTGACTAGTTCATTATTTATAGTAAATTGTGTTGGTTAAGATAATTTATATATCATCATCATCATTTGACACTACAACCCTTTGTGCGTTTTCACCTTCTGCGCCAAGTCTCTCCCAGTTCTTCTATCCTTAGCTGTTTCCTTCCAGTTTTTAACTTTCATCTTATTTAGATCTGCCATAACATCATCTTGCCATCATTGTCTTGGTCTTCCTACTGGTCTAGTCCCCATAGGTTTCCAGTCTAGTAGTTTCCTAGTTGGCCTTGCTTGGTCCATTCTTTGAATATGCCCCAGCCATTTGATTCTTTGTACCTTGATGAATCTCACTATATCTGCACCTTCTATTAATTTTTCAATCTCCATGTTGTTTTGTATTCTCCATGTATTGTCAATATTGACAGGACCAAATATTTTTGTTAGTATTTGCCTTTCAAAAACATGTAGGTTGTTTTCATCTTTTGCTGTTAATGTCCAAGTCTCTGGCGAGTACTTAACAACTGGTCTTATCATCGTTCTGTATATTTTCATTTTGGTGTTTTTCTTTAGGAATTATGATTTTATTAGTTTTGCATTGGCATAGTATGCTTTGTTGCCTTTTGCTATTCTTTCAGCAATTTCTATATTCATTTTATTATCTGCATTCAAAATGGTGCCCAGATAATTAACATTTTCCACTCTCTCAAAGACAAAATTATCAGTTTTTAGATGTGTTATGTCTTTTATTCCAATTTTCTTTATTTGCATATATTTAGTTTTACTTTTGTTGATACTTAATCCTACTAGGGTTGCTTCATTTTGCAATTCATGAAATATTTCCTTAAGAGCTTTCAGAGACCTAGCTGAAAGGGCAACATCATCAGCATAAGCAACAATCTGCTTCAGTTTTAAACTAACATCGCCTCTAAGATTGAGTTTCTTAATTACTGAGTCAAGTATTAAATTAAATATTGTTGCAGAGAGTGGATCGCCTTGACGCACACCTGATGAGATTATGAATGGGTTAGAAGTAAGATTCTCTATTTTCACACTTGCCTCCTTGTTCTGGATTGTCATTTTAATTAATCGTACCAACTTGTTTGGTATCCTCAATTCCCGTAGTATCTGTATGGTTTTTTTGTCTCAACAGAGTAAAAAGCTTGCTTAATATCAATAAACAATTCATGCATTTCAATGTTATATTCATAACGTTTCTCTAATATTTGTCTCATTATAAATATATTGTCCATAGTTGACCATTTTCTCCTAAACCCATTCTGTTCTTGACTCAGCAAATCTTCTGTGTATGATTTTAAACTGTTATTTATTGCTGTTGCTAAGATCTTATGTACAGTATTAAGAAGTGAGATTCCACTATAATTGGAACATTCAGATTTCTCTCCTTTCTTATATATTAGACATGCTATTGACTTATTCCATTCATTAGGCATTTTTTCAGATCTCCATACATTAAGAATAAGTTCCTGTATTCTCTGGGTCATATGTGGACCTGCAGCTTGCAAGAGTTCAGCATAAATATTATCAGTTGCTGGTATTTTCATTCCCTTAAGGTTTCTTATGATTTCTTGTATTTCATATAGTGTTCTTTCTTCTATTTCTTCATCGATGTAGTCATATTACTCATTTTCATAAAATTCAAATTGTTATGCACTCTGTTCTCTTTTAAAATGTTCGTTCCACCTATTTAGTATCCCTTTTTCATTGGTCAATACTGATCCAGCACGAGCCCTGATTTTTCTGTTTCTTGGTTTATAAGTTCTAGTCAATGTTTCCAGTTTCTTGTAGAACTTTCTATTGTCATTCTTTCCATTTTCAATTTCTAGTTCTTTACTCTCGTTATTTATCATTTCTCTTTTCTTATCTCTACAGATCTTTCTAGCTTCATATCTTCTTTTTATAGATTCTTCCCTATTAGTCCTTGTGTCTCAAGTTATACATTTCTTTCTTGCTTCATTCCTTGCTTTAATTACTTTTCTACAGTCATCATCAAACCATCTAGCATTTATTGTGTTTATTCTTATTCCATACTTCTTCATATGTCACATCATTTATGATAATTTTAAGGTTATCCCATTCTAGTTCTATGCCTGGGCTTGGATGTATTTCATGTAATTTCTGAGCTATATTCTTTTCATATTTTTTTTTATTTAGGGATTTTATAATTTTTGTAACATTCCATTTTGTTGATCTTTTATGTGTCCCTTCATTAACTTTGCCAATTCTCTGCCTTATTTTTGTTCTAACAAGATAGTGATCAGAGTCACAGTTCGATCCTCTAAGTGTACAAACATCAGTAATCACAGACATTCTTCTTTCGTTTATGAGTATATGATCTATATGGTTAAAAATGTCCTGTCCTGGGACTTTCCAGGTACCCTTATGGATTCTACTGTGTTGAAATTTAGTGCTACTTATTTCCAGGTTGTGGGCTATTGCCAACTGCACTAATTGTTATCCATTCTTGCTTGTGATATCATGTAAGGTGTGTCTACCTGCTACTCTTTTGTTTGAATGTTCTTTCCCAGTTTTAGCATTAAAATCCCCAAGGAGAATCAGAGCATCATTTCTTGGTGTTTTGTCACACACATCCGACAACTTGGTATAAAATTTGTTCATCTTCAACGTTTCGTTTGTTCTCATCTTCTGTGGGCGCATATTCACTTATGAGTGTCATATTATGGAACTTCCCTTTGATTCTCAATTTGCACATTCTCTCATTAATAGGTTCAAAGCCTATTATGCATTGTGTTGCACAACCTGTAATAAGGAATCCTGTGCCATGCTGTACCCTTGAGGTTTTTAGTCCACTATATAATATGTAATTTTTCTTTTTAATCCAGCCATCGTGTGGCCATTTAACTTCTTGCAATGCTGTTATTTTTATGTTATATTTCTTTAACTCAACTGCAATTTCTTCCATTTTCCCAGCTTGGAGCATAGATTGGATATTCCATGTTGCAATGTTAAATTCCATAGTCTTCATCCTTTTGCGTTGCCTAGTTCGTTTTCCAAATATCCAACTGGCTATACTTGACTGAGACTTCATAGCAAAATTTGTTTTTTTCTGGAATTGAGATGCTAGCCCTATGTCCAACCCCCATCTTGGAGGACCAGGATTTGTCTTCAGGGTTTTCTCCCCTAGTTGGGTTAGCTTCTCCACACTTATAGAGGCCCTTGTCCACTTGGTTTTCTTTCAGGGTTTTCCTTCCCTTAGCCTTTGGGGTTTCTTCCCCTCACCCGCAAGGCAGTGGTGGCAGTGCCTATTTACTGGCAGCACTTACTCGCCAGGTCCCAAGACCGTCCTGGAGAATATGTGATTTTTAATGGTTCTAGTCTTGCCATTCTCTGAGAGTCTTGGTGCCTCGGTCTGGAACTGCTTATTTGGGTTTCCCATTATTCGCAGCTAACCACCATATCTGGTGGCCATTTTCCATCCGCCACCTGCGACCCGCCCAGTATAATGTGTATATTCCATATATTCTCGAATCTAATCCACACCCTTTTACAGTTTCAGAGGGCTAAAAAATCAGATGCGGATTAGAATCGTGTGCGGATTAGATTCACGGTCGTGAGCTGGATTTTGGAAAAATGATACAGCCACTGTAGTGCCGTAAGAACAATACAATACAATGATTTTATTTATATTATATAATATTTATAATTTATTATTCATCAGACTTGCCGTCATCACTCATAACTGAATCGTTATCCGTCACCCAGTCACTATCATCTTTATCTTCACCATCGTCCTCCCATAGAATGTCACCTTCGGATCCGTCCAAAGCATTGCTTATGCAACACTTCTTGAAAGATGACGATAATGCTCTGTGGGATGGCTTTCCATGCAGCCGACACCCACCGCGCGACTTATGAAGGCGGTTGAAGGAAAGGTGTGGATTAAAACCACGAAGTAACTTTTTTTCTGTTCAAGAAATCGGCAAAAACTAATGCGGATTAGATTGGAGAATATACGGTATATATAGTCTGCTACATATAAGTTAATTTTTCCCGCAATTTTATGGCAAACATTGTATTTCCCAGGAATGGTAATCCCCATGTTCAACAAGGATTAGGAATATGGACCAAAGTGAAATTTTATTAGAGCATTTGTGGAAGGATTTTAATAACAAGGTTACCAAAATCCATACATAGAGAAATGGACAAGCTGAAGAAAGCGGGTACTTGTGCAGGGGTATGAACAGCATGTACAGACGTTTCAGGCCCATTACAACTCAAGTACATTACAAGCCTATAACAACTAACTGAAAAAAGCGTCTGGGGAAGTAGAGAACATGACTGTGGGTACCATGTGATACATATATGCGGTATTTACTGCTAATAACAGAAAAACATTTTATGAACATTTGTAATATATTTTATTCTACAAAAAACAGATAAACAAGGAACATATTTTAATATCTCCAAAATAATGTTTTAAAAAACAAAAAAAAAACTGAAAATAAACCTTATGATATCATTCAAAGAAATACAGACAAAAAATACACATTGCTCATTTGCAACAACAGTGTCACAACTCAAAATCTGTCATTTTTTCAGGAGAAAACGACACGACTGCTCTCCAGCGGCGAGTTTCGCAAACTGTGTTATGACACTATACCTGTTAAAAGTGCATCCGCATACATTTCTTTCTATACCATTAACTCAAAAATTGCCAAATTTCGAGTTGTGACACTCATGTCGCAAATGAGCTGTATGTTATTCCCTCCAATGTGTTTCAGCGGTAGACTGCCCTCATCAGAGCATTAACACCTAAAACCTTACATAGTTTGAAACCTAATGAAGCCACTGCTTTAATTTGTATCAACCATGTTGTGTCAGTACAGATATATCAATGAAATAATCACCCTACAGAGGACAGACCGATTATATCATTGATGCCACTGTATGTATAACTATATAAGTTAAACTGATATAACACAGTCATTGCTTATTGTAAAATACAATGTAACATAATGATACATTTGATTTAATATTTGTTACTACTTTTTCAGACCCCTAAACATAGAGTATGCAAATTTTATTATAATCTTGATTTACAGTTCACAATTTATGAGGATAAGCGCTTTATATTCAAGTTGATAAGCACATCACAAATCATGACTACAATAAAATTTATGTACTGTATGTTCAGGGGTCTGAAAAAGTAGTAACAAATTCAAATGAAACACATTTTTAATTTGATACATTTTATTTTACAATAAGCAATGACTGCGTTCTATCAGTTTAACTTACAGAAACAACTGCTTCATTGGGCTTCAAACTACATAAGTTTGAGGTCTTCTTCTTCTTCTTCTTCGTCAGTAGGGCCCGTGGCTAATGCCACAGATGTACTGCAGCCTAGTAGGCTTATTGTACTCACCCTATTCCCCCCACCTGTTTAGACGTTCCCACGTTTGCCGCCAGGTACCCCCACGTCCACAACAACGCAAGAGATCCTAGTAGCGAAAGGTGGAGCTATGTGGGCAAGAATTAACCGGTAATTTTGCCTGAAATTGCAACTTCCACGTCAATTCAGAGATATTTTACATGCCGCAAATCTGTGACATGGGTCCCACGGCTTTACTTCCCCTCCAAAGGAAGGCGTGCTGAGGATTTTTTGCCCTGAAAAATCCTGACGGCTTTGGCCGGGTTTGAACCCATGAAGTTGGGTACATAAAGGCAGCATGCTACCGCTAGACCACCGAAGTCGCTCAGTTTGAGGTTTTACTCTCTGAAGATGGTCAACTGCCAAATCATGCAGAAGGAAATATCATACGTATGTATGTATTTTACATGCTTTGTATATGCAATTAGGTGGTTTTGTAATAATGAGGAGTATAATATGTTGCCTGGAATGAACAAAATCTAAACAGACAGAAAAGTCACAAATGATACATTTACCAGCATTCACATGCTGGTAAATAAACAAGAAAATTTATGCTATATAAACACATGGATTACATGCACAGAAGTTTTAGGACTTCCTTCTCCATAAGCAGGTGTAGTTATGAAGAAATATTTCACCCCAGTTAAAATATATAGAAAAATATACTTCGAAGCATATGCCTCTCACAGAGCATTCTGATACTAAAACATCAACTTTATACAAATAAATATACAAATTTCATCAGTACACCATAAGACTAATGGCAAACAATCACACTATTTCACAGTGAAGTGCTGGTCAAATATCTGACCTCAGCACGTCACATACAGAGATGAATGTTCAATGTGCTCACTCCAGTAAATACGTTTCATGATACTTGCTCCTAATTTGGTGCACATAGCGATACATTCCTCGCACCTCCTTCACTAATATTCACTGCGCAGTATTCGACAATCAGTCTGAAATCCCACGACTAATGCAACTCAAGTTCTTCAGACATGACTCATTCTAAAGAATGAATACTTCTGGGAAGTGATGCATCTTTGGTCAATTATTTTTCAACGCTGAAGATGGGCACTATTACAGTCCTTCATAACACTGGGGACTACTCACCCAGTGACAGTGTCAAATCCCAGAAGACTTGAATCTTCAGCAGCCCCAATGTCAAAACCTCAAATCTCACATCTCCCATATGAATTTCTGCTTTGCATAAGGAAGGATTTGCTTTATTTGTGATTTTGTATGTCATGCAGGCTGTAGTCTGGTACAGATTTACAGCTTTACAGTAGCCTACTATTTCCATCACATTTCTACTCAGAATGATAGGAAACAATTTAAAAATGAGTTATACAGGTATCTTTTAAATAACTCGTTTTACTCTGTCAAAGAATTTTTGGAGTTCAGCAGAGATAATTAATTTGATAAATTATTTCTGTTGTAATTTGTATTGTATTGTTTTATTATTATGTTATGCACAGTATATGATTTTGGAGATAATAGTATTGACATTTGTTTATTTTGTATTGTATTGTGTCATTAGTTTTGTTTGTGTGTTGTGTGTTTCTTCTGACAAGTTTCATGTCTGACTGTTGTATGATAGAATGTGGGGACCTACAAGATGATTATGTATGTATGTGTGTGTGTGTGTGTGTGTGTGTGTGTATATGTATATATATATATATGAATGTATGTATGTGTGTGTGTGTGTATGTATATATGTATTTATATATGTATGTATTATGTATGTATGTATGTATGCAAGTATGTATATCTGTATGTATGTATGTATGTATGTATGTATGTACCAATAAGTAGGTTTGTCTTAACCTTTTGGCACCAGAATTATTTTTTTTAATTTTAGCACACCCTGTATATAAAACATAAATAATACAGGAACCAAATATGTTACAATTATGAAACAAACTGCAGTTTGAAGAGAAAAAAATGGAGAGTACACACCATGTTTAAAATATCTGGTACCTATATTTGTTGAATAAATATATAAACTGCAACTTTGGAGGTTAGTGGTGTGGTACATCAACTATAGTTGACGTTAGGCGTCTAAAGGTTAAATGCTGTGGACTTCTGATTTCATGGCTAAGTTCAACATGTATTTTCAAATAATGGAACCATATTGCAAATACCATACAAAAGCACTATTGTTAACCTTCTATATCTGCACTAACTGCTTCAATTACTGTTACTTTATTAAACCCAGTACTGCACATAGTTACATTACTTTGGAATATTTAAACTTTTACACACAATACCAATATGTATTATTAATACATCTCATGTCAAAAGAAACATCAGATCTCTTTTCACATAAGTTTATCACACTCTGTAACTTCCAGGAATAATTTTGATTAATTACAGCTTACATAATACCGTACATGCTGTGACTTGGTCTCTACCAACTAGTACAAATACTTTTTTTCCTGCCCTGAAACTTATCTATTAAACAAGAATTTTAAATTTCAAAACTTGCACATAAATAATTTCACTCGTACTTCTGTGTCAACACTTACTGATACCATCATCGTTAGCATGCCCAACCAAATGGATTAAGCAATCTAAAAGACCAGGGTTATACAAAAATAATTACAGACTAGAAGTTTTGAGTATCAACCTCTAAGCAAAGTGCACCTCTCTAATTTCCCTCGGACACTAAATTACAATGCAAAAAAAAAAAGCATGTTACTTATTCCACTTCTCTCTACAGACAGCACAAAAATGCACTTTACAGTTTTCAGCATCAGAGTAGACACATTCATTACAATCAATGAGCATAAATTTCAGTCCCTCGTATTTCACATGAAAACGTTACTGAAGTCGTAAACTTACGCAGGTGCAACACTGGTAAAGCTCCTGTCACCGCTGCCTTCTTGTGCTTGTGATGTTCCTTCTATCTCGCCTTGCCTGTCAATTTTATTTTCCTGTCCAGCGGAACTGCTGTTACCGTTGATGAGACGCTGCCGCTCCCGGAACATACTAACTCTCATATTCTCCAGCTGGTGGTAGCGACATAGCTTCAGTACTGCAAACACTGTTAAGCCAACCCAACAAGCCCACGAAGCCCATGCTCCAAACTGGGCCGTCCCCATTTCAATAGGGAATCCAGATGTGTCAATACCATCAGCAACATCTATTGCATTGCCTGCAGCTAGGTCACAGCTGTAAATAAAAGCTAACATGCTTTAGGTTTCTGTGACCGTGCATCGTGAGCAAATTGTGAAATGATAGAGAAAACCAACAAGATGCAACAGATGTTTATTTTTAACAATATCTCAACATGTTTCGGGCATCATTATGCC
>Ga0131853_10026319_pt1 | contig 10464 bp, 34 predicted proteins | sample TergutLab28metaG_FD_92764 | JGI IMG/M metagenome (GOLD analysis project Ga0131853, IMG submission 92764) | Labiotermes labralis P1 segment gut microbial communities from Petit-Saut dam, French Guiana - Lab288 P1 (version 2) (version 2) | ecosystem: Host-associated > Arthropoda: Insects >... | reverse complement strand
TAATATTGTTTCGTTTTGGTGCGTGTGGTGTATGTAAGTTTTTGTGTTGAGAGTGTGGTGGTTTTGCGTGGTGTATTTATTTCGTGTGAGTGTGTGTGTGTGTGGGGGAATTTTTGTTTTTGTGTGTGTATTTTGTTCTGTATGGTTTGTTTTTGTGTGTGGTTTTTGTATTTGTGTGAGCGTATTTCGTGTATGTGTGCGTGTGTTGTGTGTAGTGTGTGTTGTGTGTGCCTGAATATGTGTTTGAGTGTGTTTTTGTGTTTTGTGTGTGCTTACATTTGGTGTTGTTACTGTTTGTTTAGTGTTGTTTTTAATGTGTGAGCTGTATGTTTGTTTGGTGTGTGTGTGAATAATTTTTTGTTAGTTTCTTTGTTTTTGTGTGTGGTGTGAGTGAATAGCGTTTGCGTGGATGTTTTGTTTGTGTGACTATGCGTATGGCTGTTTGTCTAAGTGGTATGTGTTTTTTGTGTTCTTATTTAGGTATGTGTGTTTTTTGTGCGTGCGTTTTTCGTGTGTTCTTTCTTGTGTGGATGTATGTGAGGTTGTGTTGTATGCGGATATTTGTGTGTGTGTGTTTGGTGCTTGTGTATGTGTGTCGTTTGTGTGTGTTGGATGTGTTTAGTATATGTGTGTGTGTGTTTTTGTGAAAGTGTGAGTGTGAGTAATAAGTGTGTGTGTTGTGCGTATTTTTTTGTGTGTGTGTGTTTGTAGTGTCTCTGTTTATTGTGTATTTGTGTTTGGAGTTTGTGGTTTGTGTGGTGTGTGTGTGTAGTTTTTGTTTTACTTATATGTATGTCATTTGCGTGGGTGTGATTTGTGTGTGTGTGGTGTGATTGTTGTGATTGTGTGTTGTGTGAATGTGCTCTATATGTGTGTGTGTTATTTGGTTGTGTGAATATTAGTTTGTGTGTTGTGTGTGTGAAAATTATGTGTATGTTTGTGTATTTGAGGTGTTTTTTAGGAGTGCGTTTTATTTATTTTGAGTTTTTGATTTGTCTATTTTTCGTGTGTGAGTGTTTGTTTGTTTCGAGTGTGTATGTGTGTGTGAATGTCTTTGTGTGTGTGTGTGTGTGTGGTTTGTGTGTTTTTGGGTGTGTGTGCATGAGATTGTGTGGGTTTTGTTTTAATTTTATGTGTGTGTGTCTTTGTGAATTTGTTTGTTTGTAGCGTTTGTGTTAGTTGTTTCGTGAGGGTTTATTTTTTTAATGTGTGTGTTTGTGGTGTGAATTTGTTGTAGTTGTGTGTGTTTGTGTGGATATTTTGTGTTTATGTGCGTGTTGTATATGTGTGTGTACTTGCTGTGTGTCTCTGTACGTGTGAACTTTTTTTGGTGTAGGTTTGATGTTGATTGCGTGTTTGTGTGTTGTGTGTGCGTGGTGTTTTTTTATGTATTTACTGTGTGTATTTTGGGTGTGTTTTGTGTGTGTACGTGAGGATGTGTGTGTGTGTGTGATTTTGTGTGTGTGGCTGTTTTCTATGATGTGTGTGTGATTTGTATTGTGTGTGTGTGTTTGTTTTCTTTTGTGTGGTGGTGTATGTAGGTTGTATGTTTGTTCCTATTTTGTTTGTGGCTTTGTGCTTTTTTGTGTTGTGTTTTTGTGTAGTGTGGGTGCGTTTGCTTGTCTGAAATTATGTATGTATGCTCTTATATTTGTGATGTTTCTGTGGTTTGTTTTGTTTGTGCGTGTTGTGTTTTTTTGTGTATATTTGTGATGTGTATATGTGGTTCTGTGTGTGTTAGGTTTGAGTGTTTTTTATGTGTTTGATTTTGGGTGTGCTTTTGGTTTTGGTTTGGGTGTGTGTGTGTGTTGTGTATTGGTATTTGTTCGTTGTGTACGTGTGTGTTGTATTTGTGTGTGTATTTTATGTGGTTATTGTTTGTGTCTTCGTTTGATGTGTGTGAGTTTCGTGTGTATACGTTGTGTTTACGGTGTGTGAGAGTTTGTTTGAGGTTAGGAGTTGCGTGGTTTTGAGATGTGTGTTTTGTGTGTGTTGTTTGTGTAATTTTTTACGTGTGTTTCTTGTGTGTGTGTATGTTTTGTGTGTGTATATTTGAAGCGTGTTTGTTTTGTGTGTTTGGATGTGTTTGTGTGTGTGTGTCTGTGAGGATGTGTATGTTTGTGTGTGTGGTGTGGTATGTGGGGGATTTGGTGTGTGTTTGTGCTGTGTGTGTGTTGTTTGTATGTGTGTGGTTTTGTGTGAGTTTGTGTGTGATTATCTGGTCTGTGCTTGTGCTGTGTATTTTGGTGTGAGTTTTGGTATGGATATGTGTTTTTTGTGTGTTTGTATATGTTTGTATATTTGTTGTTTGTCTGTGAGTGTGTGTTTGTGTGTGTTTGAGTGGGTGTGATTTGTGTGTTTGTGTGTGTGGTATTCGTACGTGTGTGTCGTTTGTTTGAATATGTGTAATTGTTTTAATGTTGGTTAGTGATATTTGTGTGGTTTTTGTGCGTGTTGGTATATGTTTGATTGTGTGTGTGTTTATGTGATATGTGTGAGTGAATGTATGTTTTTTGTGTTTGAGTGCTGTGTTTTGTGTTGTTGGCATTCGTGTGGGTGTTGTGGTTATATTTTTGTATGTTGTGTTTGTGTTCATGTTGTGTTTGAAGTGTTCGTGTTTGATGTTTTGTGTGTTTTACGTTTGTGTTGGTATATGTGTGTTTGTGTGTGTGATATGTGTGAGTGAATATGTGTTTGTTTGTGTTTGAGTGGTTTGTTTTGTGTTGTTGGTATTCGTGTGGGTGTTGGGGTTATATGTTTGTATGTTGTGTTTGAGTTCGTGTGTTGTTTGAGGTGTTTGTGTTTGAAGTTTTGTGTGTTTTACATTTGGGTTTAGCGAGTTTGTGGGTTGTTTCTGTTTTTGCTCTTATTTTGTTATTTTGAATGTAGATGTGTTTGTTTACGTGTGTTCCTTGTGTGTGTGTGGCATTTTTGTGTGTGTGTGTGTGTGTGTATTTGTTGTGTTTGTACGTTGTGATTGTGTTCGGTTATGAATTCGGGTTTGGGAATGTGGGTGTTGTGTGTTTTTACTGTATTTATTGAGTTTTGTTGGTGTGTGCGTGATGTGTTTGTGTGGTTTGAGTGGGGTGCGTGTTTGTAGTGTGTATTTGGTGTGCTTTTTGTGTGTTGTTGTGTGGATATTATTTATTGAGGATGTGTTGTTTGTGTGTAGGTCTGTGTTGTGTAGTGTTTGTTAGTGTGGTGTGTGTGTATGTGTGTGTGTTGTGTGTGTGTGTGTGTGGTTGTATGTGAGCGGCAGTTTGTGTGTGTGTTGTATGTGTGATTATATTCTTTTTCTGTGAATGTGTGAATTTTTTTTGTGGGTTCTATGTTTATGTGTATGGTGCGTTTATGTTGTGTTTTTATTTTGTTTGTGTGCTTGTTTGTGTGTTGAAGTGTATGTGTTTTATGGATGTGGTCTCTGAATGGGTGTTTTTATGTGTCGTTTGTGTGAATTCTTGTTGGTGTGTGTGTTTTTGTTTGGTTGTTTTTATGTATGTTTATTTTGCGGGATTGTTTGTGTTGTTTATATTTGTGTGTTGTCGTTGCGTGTGTATGGTTTGTGCGCGTGATATTTGTTTGTGATGTGTATACATGTATGAGTTTCTTTGTGTTTATGAGTATGTGTTTTGCGTGTTTTTGTGTGTGTGTGTGTGCGGTTTCATTTGAGATTGTGTGGCGTGTGAGTTGTGTGTGTACGTGGGTTTTTGTGTATATGTTTTCAGTGTGTGTGTTGTGTGTGTGCGTGTGTTTTTTGTGATTTTCTGTTATGGTTCGTGTGTTTTTGAGTGTATTTATGCGTGGGTGTTTCTGTGTGGTTTGTGTTTATTGTTTGTTTGTGGTTGTGCTTATGTGGTTGTTTGTGTGTGTATTAGTGTGTGTGTGTGGTTCTTGTGTGTGTGTTTGTAGGTGTGTGATTGATCATTGTGTGTCTGTTTGTGTTGGTGTATATTTGAGTTTGAATTGTGTATGTGGTTTGTGTTTTTAATGTTTGTGGGTGGTTAGTGTGTGTTTGTTTCTTATGTGTTGTGTGCGTTTTGTGTGTGTATGTGTTTGTGGGTACGTCTGGGTGTGTTATGTGTTTGTGGTGTGTGTGCGTGTGACTTTGTTGGAGTGTGTGTGAAGTGTCTGTGTGTAAACATGTGAGAGTATGTGATTTTGTGTGGTGTGTGTTTTTTCTGTGATTCTATGACTGTTTGTTTCAATGTTTAATTTGTGTGTGTTTTGGTAATGTGTGAGTTATTTGTGTGTTTTCTGTGCGTGTGTGAGTTTGTGTGCGTATTGGGGGTGTGCGTGTCGTCTGTGTTTTTGTGTGCGGGTTATGTGTATTTATGTGTGTGTTTGTGAGTGTGTGTGGTGTTTGTGTCTGTTTTCTCTCTTTGGTCTTTGTGGTTGTGTATGTGTGTGTGTGTGATGTTGATGTGTGTGTGTATTTGGGTGCGTTTGTGTGGTGTCTGTGTTGTGGTTGTTGTGTATTTTGTGTTTGGTTTTGTGTTTTGTTTGCATGTTGTGTGTATGTGTGTGTGGTGTGTGTTTGAATTGGTTGTGTGTTGTTTTTGTGTCATGTGTGTGCGTGAGGTGAATTTGTGTTTAATATGAATGTGGTGTTTGTTTTTCTGTTGAATGTAAGTGATTTTTATATTTGTAAGTGAGTTTTGTGGTTTTGTTTGTGTGTCGTTGTTTGTGTTTTTCTTGCTGTTGCGTAGTGTGTGTTGATTTTGTGAGTTGGAGTGGGGTGTGTGTTTGTGCGTGTGTTTGTAGTATTGTGATGTTCGTTGTGTTTGTATGCGGCGTGTGTGTGTGTTTTCGTGTGTACGTGTGTCGTGCATGTGTGTGGTGTTTGTGTTTTATATGTGAGAGTGATTTGTGTGTTGTGTGTTTGTTTGTGGGTCCTACATAATTTTTGTGGCGTATATGTTTTGTTTGTGTATATATATTTCGTTGTATTTTTGTGAGATTTTTTGTTTGTTTGTTTGTTTTTGGATTGTGTTTTCTTCTGATGTGTGTGTTTGTAAGTGTGTGCGTGTGTGTGTAGTGTGGTCTTGTGATCTGTTGTGGTTTTGTGTGTTTGATTTTGTGTCTGATTTTTTTTGTGACTATGTGTGTGGCTGGTTTTACATGTGTTTTTGTGTTTTTTTGTGTGTATGTTTTTGTCGGTGTGTGGGTGTGTGTTTGTTTTGTTTGTGTGTGTTTGTGTTTTTATGTGTTATGTTTCTTTGTAGTGCGTGTGTGGTTTTTGCTTTTGATTTGTGTGTGTGATTCTGTGTGGTGTGTGTATGTTTGCGTATGTGGTTACGTGTGTGTTTGATGTAGTGTGTGTGTTTTTTCTTGTGGATGTTTGAGTGTGTGTGCATTGTGTGTGTGAATGAACGTGTATGGATGTGTAGGTTTGGGATGTGTGGGCCTGTGGTTTTGTTGTTTGTTGTGTTTTGGTTTGGTTCGATTTGTGTGTTTCTGTTTTTTTGTATTATGTGTATTTTGTTCTGGTATGTGGGATTATGTTTATTGTGTGTGTGTGTTGTGTGTGTGTGTGTGTGTGTGTGTGTGGTGTATCTCTGTGGTTGTGTGTAGGTTTGCCTGTGTGTGATTTTGTGTGAAGTTTGTGTCGTTTTATTTTTGTGGTGTTTTTGCAAGTTTTGCCTGTATTTTTAATATGTGCTATGCGTATGTGATGTATATATGTGTTTTGTGTGTGTTGTGCGTCTGTGGTAATTGTGTTTCGTGCGTGTGTGTGTGATTTGTTTGCGCTTGTTTAATGTGTGTGTATTTTGTATATTGTGTGTGGTGCGTGGTTTTTTTGTGTGTGTGACTCTGTTCGTGTGTGTGTGGGTGTAAGTATGTGTGATGTTTCAAGTAGTGTTTTTTTTTTATTTGGTGTGTCAGTGATGTGTGTGTAATGTTTTCGTGCGTTAGGTGTGTGTGTATGTTGTGTATGAGTGTGTGTTTTTGTGTGTTCGTGTGTGTGGCGTTTGTTCTTGTTGTGTTTTTGTGTGTGTGCTTTAAGTTTGGATGTGTGTTTGTGATTTGTATATGTGTGGCTTTGTATTTGTTTGTGTTTTTGTTAGTACGTTGTGTCTGTGCGTGGTGTTTATGTGTGGTTTTATGTGTCTTTCAGACTTGAATATGTGTGGTCTGTTTGTTTGTGGTTGTGAGTAATTTTTGTTTTTGGTTTTTGTGTGATATGTGTTGTGGTGTTTTTGTATGTAATGTGTGTGTTTGAGTGGTATGGGTGTGTGTATTTGGTTGTGTGTGTGTACTTGCTGCGTGTAAATGAGTAAGTTTGGAGTGTGTGTGTTGTGTGTGTGGGTTTGTGTAAAATGCAGTGTTTTTTTTGCTATGTGTTTCGTTTTTTGTGAAGGTATGCTTGCGGTGTGCATTTCTTCTATATTTTGTTTTGCATTTGTGTGAGAGTGTGGGTTTTTCTATGTTTTTGGGTTGTGTAGGTTTGTGTGTGGTGTTTGCGTGGTTTTGTGTTTGTTATTTGGTTTTTGTGCGGGTGCTTGTTTTTCGTGTGGTATGTGTTTGTGTTGAATTTAGTGTTTATGTGTTGGTGGGTGTGTTTGTGTGTGTGGATGTGTGCGGTTTGGTGTGTGATTTGTTTGGGTTTCTGTCTGTGGGGTTTGTGTGTGTTTGTGTGTGTTGTGACTGTTATTTTTTTGTTGTATTGGTGTATGTGTGTGGGAATGTTTGGTGGTTTTATGTGTGTGGTCTGTTTGTTTGTGATTTGTGTGTGATGATCGAATACGTTTTAATGTGTGTGTGTAATGTGTGTTGTGTGTGTGTTTTGTTTATGGTGGGTTTTGTTGCGTGGGTGTTGGTTGTCGTGTTTTGTGTGTTGGTCTTAAGTATTCGATGATTTTTAAGTGTTTGTGTTTTATGTGATATTTTGGTGTTCGAGTGTGGTGTGTGTACGTGGGTGTTGAGTGGTGTGTTTTTTGCGTGGGTGTGCCTGTGGTGGGTGTGTTATTTATTTGTGTGATATTTGTGTGTGTGTTTTTGTAATTTGTGTGTTTGTGTTTTTTATGTGCGGTTGTAGGTGTTGTGTGTTTGTGATTGCGTGTGAATGGTGGGTCTGGTTTTATGTGTGTGCGTGGTGCTTGCGTTACGTGTTGTGTGGGTAGATATTTTTAATTCGAGTGGTGTGTAAATGTGTGTAATGTGTTTTCTCTCTCTAAGTGGTGTATATGTGTATATGTATTGTGTGAGAGAGCGTGGGTTTTGTTTTGTAATGTGTTGTGTTTTTGAGTGCGGGTTGTGCGTTTGGTGTGGTGTGTGTGTTTATGGGTGTTGTATGTGTTTGTGTGGATGTGTATGTGTTATATATATGTTTTGTGCTTTTTTATGTTTGTGTTTGTGTGTTGTGTGGGTATATTTTTTGTGTGTTGTCTATGTGTCTCTGTTTTGTGGGTTGTGTAAATGTGTGTGTTGAATGTGTGTTCGTTGTGTGTATATTTTGTGTTTTGTGTGTTTGTGTCTTGCGTATAAATTGTGTGTGCTCTGTGTGCATGTGTTTGTGATGTGTGTATTATGTTTCTTCATAGTGTGTTGTGTGTGTTTTGTGTATAGTTAGGTGTGTTTCATGGTCCTTTTAATTGTGTGCTTTTGTGTGTAATTGTGTATTTATATGTGTATGTGTGTTTTGTGTGTTTTCTATGTATGGTGTTTTTTGTGTGTTTTGTACTGATTTTTTGTACGATTAAGTGTGTTTTTATACATGTGTTTTCAGTGTGTCTGTTGGGATATGTGTGCGTGTGTGTTTTTTGTGTGTGTCTGGTTACGATGTGTGTGTGGGTGTGGTTTGTGTGTTGTATGTGTGGGTGTTTATGTGAGTATGGTGATTTGGTTTGCTTATGTGTTTGTTTTGGATTGGTGTGTTTGTAACTTCTTTGTAGTGTGTTAGTTTGGTGTTTGTTTTTGTGTGTGGTTTTATGGTGTTAGCGTGTTGCGTGCGTGTTGTGTGTATGTGTATTTGTGTGTGTGATTTGTCTGTGTGTTTTCTGAATGTTGTACGTTTGTTTGTGTCCCTTAAATTTTTTTTTGTGTTTGCGTTAAGTTTATGTGTGGATGCTGTGTGTTGTGCGTGCATGTATGTGGTTTGTGTGTTTCGTTTGTGTGTTTTGTGTTTGTGTTTTTGTGTTTTTATATATGTGTGTGTGGTATGTGTGTATGTTGTGTGTGTATTTATATTTTTGTGTGTGTGAATGTGTGTTTTTGTGTGTTTGTAGTGTGTTCTATGAGGGTGTTTGAGGTATGGTGTGTTTGTGTGAGCTGTGTGTGTGATGTATATTTGTGGATGTGTGTGAATGTGTGTGGTGTGTGCTTTGTTGTGTTTTCAGGTGTGTGTGTGAGCGTGTTTGTGTCTGTTTGTCTGTGTGTTTGACTTCTGTCGCTTGTATGTTTGTGAGTGTGTATTAATTTTTAAATAAATATTATTATTATTATCACAGCATACTCCATTACATTGCGTAATTCTATATGCTATGTTTGTTCCTTTTTTGCCCTTATATATTTATTTCTTTTGGCTTTTTTTATTGAGCATTTTTCTTTCGATATTTTTTCACTAATTCTCGTTTTACTACAGTTTTTCAAAATCTATAAATTTAGCAAAATATTTAAATTTTTTAGATATTTTTTCACTATTTCACTTGCCCGCACTGGTAAGTCTTCTTCTCGCGATATTTAGTCTATTTTTTCCCCTTTTTTGCCAAGTATATGACAGTGGTATAGGAGAGTGTCTATTGTCTCGTCTCCATGTTTGTAGGAACTCTATGGCGACTGGATTATCTTGAAGCGGTGTAGGTAAGCCTTTGATTTTCCGTGCCCAGTTAGCATCGCTGTGAGATTTGGTGATAGGCTGTTTAATTTTCAGTCTTTCCGTGACGTTAGGGAAGTATTCCTTGGTAGCCCGTCCTTTTGTTGCAGCGTCCCATTTTATCTGCCACTTCGCTCTTATCTATTCTGCTTCTTGTCTCGCTATTTCGCTTATCGGAATTTTGTTATAACACATTTCGCTGTTTTTAATGGCCTCCTTGTCAATTTGATTTGCTACATCATTTCCGCCGTTGCCAGCATGTACTTTTATCCATGTAAAATCCAAATGCCAGTTTTCTTTTTCCAAGTCATTTGTCTTTCTCCTAATTTCTTCTATAAGTTCTATTCTATTTTTAGCGTTTTTTAGAGAGAATATAGTTATCTTGCTGTCTGTGAATACCTTGACTCTTCGTGGGGTGTTCCTGTTGTTGAGTTTGCGTTTTATTTGATGAGTTAGTTTGTTATTGAAGTATATGGCGATCCCCGAGCCGACTCCTTGCTTAGCCGTTTGTGTATATGTGTATTGTGTGTTCCATAATTTCATTTTGTTCAGTGATTCTTACTGTGTCAGTCGGGTGGGTCCAAATTTGATGTTCTGTTTCGTGGTCCAGAAGTGATTTTGCCTGTCGTTAGTGATTATGTATAGTTTAGCTGCCTCTTCGGTCTTTAGTTCTACCGGTGCATTGCCAGTTAGGATGCAGATTGCGTCATATGAAATCGTTCAGTAGGCCTTGGCTAACTTGATGTTTATCACCCGTTTTACTCTACTCTATAGGGTCCTGTTGCAGTTCTTTTCCATGGCTCTGACACATACTGGTGCGCCATACAGCAAGAGAGGTAGTATGGCTCCTTTGTACGTGATGTTGAGCAGTTCTTGCTTAAGTCCCCAGATTAGTTTTGCTGATTTTGCTAATGTGTTTATTAACTGGGTATATTTGTTTGTTGTGGAAATATTATGCTCACTAAAGTTCACATTTCTGTCTAGTGTGATTCCTACGTATTAATGCTTTTAGCCTAATGTAGTGGTTTAGAGTTCAGGAATAAGTGACTTCGGTTATTTCTTTTCTTTTCCTTGTAGTGGCTAGCTTAACGTTTTATTTTTGTTCGTTAAAATTAATTTTATTTTCTTTTGCCCAGTTTGTTATTTTGTTTATTTCCAAGTTACAGAGTTTTCGGCTTCTTGGACGTTTCCCACCTTTACTGCTATTATTAGATCATCAGGAAATGCTATGGCTTTGGTGCGTTTCCAATAAATCAGGTTACGTAGCTAGATGAATTGTATATTCCAGTAGCCGGGGACGCAGCAAGAGCCTTGGGGCAGCTCTTGGTGATGTCTCGTTCAATGTAGTTGCTATTGGTATGTACGATTGCTCTCCTATCGATGAAGCAGCTTCTGGTTAGTTTATAAAGCTTTTTCGGGCAGTTGAATATTTTTAGGTTGTGTAGTATATTCGGTCAACACGCCGCGTCGAATGCCTCCTGTACGTCGAGGTTTATGTGCATTGTAGTATGTTCTTCTCTGAATCCCTCTCATATGTATTCTTTAACCCGTAGTTCGGCGTCTGTGGTGCCCTTTCTTGGGGTGAATCCATATTGATTAGGGTTCATGAGATATTTAAAATAGAAATGATGCATGACTCTGTTTATTAGTAG
>Ga0131853_10026318_pt1 | contig 10464 bp, 5 predicted proteins | sample TergutLab28metaG_FD_92764 | JGI IMG/M metagenome (GOLD analysis project Ga0131853, IMG submission 92764) | Labiotermes labralis P1 segment gut microbial communities from Petit-Saut dam, French Guiana - Lab288 P1 (version 2) (version 2) | ecosystem: Host-associated > Arthropoda: Insects >... | reverse complement strand
TAATCTGGTAGGTTTTAACCTAGAACAAAACTGTTTTACCAATCATGAAAACCTTCATATTTCATTTGGAACACTATTAGACACCACTACCATTTTGAGGCACCAACAGCTAATAAAAGTCTGTCTCTTTACCATGACACTATTGTTACTATCCATCAGATCAGTTTACCCACATGTTTGGTAGTGTATATCGTGTTCCGTTTGGTAGTGTATATCGTGTTCCGTTTTAAAATACACTAGCAATAAAATAAATAATATATGTACAAAGGCAAACACAACAATGTATTTTTTTGCCTTACTGACTACTAGTTCTGGCCATTACAGCCATCATCAGGCCAATATTATATAAAAACTTAAATATTTAAAAAAGGTTAGTTACATATACATAGGGATCAAATGCTGCTACTGGCCCCAAGGGTTATTATTAATGCTGACAGATAATAGCCACAAATCTTGGGCAACACCATCTGACAAGACATCGGTCAGCTCTGCCAGCAAATCCGACTTCCTCACGTCCTCGATCGCGATCCCTGGGAAATGCAACTTTAGTTATAGCAGAGAGGAGCGGATGAAGGCAAGTCCTCGGCGCCTCAAAACAGAGACCTTCGGCTAAGGGAGCACACCCCTACAGAAAACGGGCATGTTTGGAGGCCCCGAGGTTAGCTACCACCAAACTTACTCAGCGAGGGACTGGTTATCCATCCTGAGGACACCCTACCCAACTCAGAATCTCCAGAGGAAGCACAGGACTGATGCAAAGAAGCATTGGCGCGAGCAGCTGTAACTCTGGAGACGGAACGGATCAAAGGGTCCAATCCTTGATGTTTATAATGATGATACTTATACATATATACATATACATACATTAAATAAATAGGATCCCATATATCTTAACACATTCACTGCCATAGTCGACCTTAGTTAATTCAATAATTCATGCTTAAAAACGCCAGCATTGACCTTAGTCGATCTAATTTTTCAATCGCGCTCTTTCAGCTTAAATGAGCTGACCTGGCAGGAAACTTGTACAGCAACTTCAGTATATCTAGCTGACGTTATCTTTATCCTTTTTATAGTTTATTATGCTTACATTGCGATATAATGAACCGTGTTTATCCTTATGTTCAGAGGGAGAGTGGGCTGTCTCTGGCTGCAGTCTATAAAGAATCTTCTATACGTGAAGTCATGTGTGTGTGTGTGTGATAGTTTATACTTCTCAGTGCAATATGGCATCTAGGAAAAGAAAAACAATTGGATTTAGAACTGAAGAAGAATTAGCTGATGCGGTGAATGAAATTGTAAATAACAGTGACTCAGATACAGATAATATTCGCAAATTTTCAAGTAGTGAAGAGAGTGAATCGGAAAGTGCAAACGAGAGTGATAATGAGAGTAACATTTCAATACCGGGCCCTAGCCGCAGACAGATAGATGTTACCCCAACTACAGGGTTTTCTAAAAATGGTCATCAACCAAGAATACCACACTTCATAGGCAATCCGGGCGTGCAATTTGCAGTTGAAAATGAAGCAGATGTGACGAGTTATTTTGACCATTATTTTCCTCCTTAACTCATTGAAGTAGTAGTTGACCAGACAAATTTATATGCGCAACGGATCGCGAAAATGCCTCGCCCCATTACAAAACATGCACGTAGTGAAGAATGGAAACCAGTAACAGTCATCGAAATGAAAAAATTCCTTGGTTTGATTTTTGTAACTGGTAGAGTCCAAAAACCAAAATTAGAATTGTATTGGTCAATGAGAGGAATTTTTCAGATTCAAATATTTCCACAAACAATGTCTAAGAACAGATTTCAGCTTGTCCAAAGTTACCTTCACTTCAGTGACAATAATGCAGCAGGAACAAACGAAGATCGTTTGTACAAAATCCGTACAATTTTAGACATTGTTGTAAATAATTTCAGAACTAATTATATACCAGATAGGGTAATTTCTCTTGATGAAAGTGTGCTTGGTTGGCGGGGTCGTTTGCGATTTTGTGTGTATAACCCAGGCAAAATTACAAAGTATGGCATACTGGTACAGATGGTTTGTGAAAGTTCAACTGGATATATTTGTAACTTGCAGATTTATGATGGTAAATGTGGACCTTTGACTGGAATGGTGGGTTTTCTACTCGAGCCTTATGAAGGGAAGGGTTACCAATTATACCAAGACAATTATTATAATAGTGTCCATCACAAAAATGAATTATTACAGAAATTAATTAGAGTTTGTGGAACAATCAGAGTGAATCGTGTATTACCGAAAGACATGATAGAAGAGGCAAAAAAGTTGAAGAAAGGCGGAGGTCACTTTTCATAGGAACCAGGAAATACTGTTGTAATACTGCTGTAATACTACTCATCTCACACCGAGATAAGAGGCTCGTAAATATGATTTCAACACTCCATACAGCCGAAATAATTGAAACAACAAGCAGATGAACGGGTGTGGCAAAGAAGAAACCTATATGCATCATAGATTACAACACTCATATCCACGCTGTTGATACAGTGAACCAGTATCTGGCTCAATACCCATTCATTTGTAAAACTGTCAAGTGGCCTAAGAAAGTATTTTTCTATCTTCTCCAATGTTGCCTTTTCAACAGTTATGTTACCTTTTCAAAGAATAATCCTAATTCCCGCAAATCATTCCTAGATTTCATGTCAGATATCACAGACAATCTGCTACATACGTCAGATGATGTATCATCACCATCATCATCACCTGACGAGTCGCAAGGCTCCAGTAGAACACCTACACCTACTCCAACAAAACGTGCCCCAAAAAATGACCCCCCTTGGCAGGCTTGATGGAAAACTAAAGAATCACAAACTGGTCCATATTCCACCCACAAAAAAATGATAAAACGCCAACACGAAAATGTCGAGCGTGTGTGCAAAAAAATATCAAGAAAGAAACTAGATTTCTCTGTGCTCAGTGTGGCGTTCCTCTGCATCCAGAAGGCTGCTACACACGATATCACACACTGAAACATTACTGAAGGTGTGTTCCAAATTTCAAGTCTTTATCTCATATAGTTTTCATGTAATTATTTTTTTTACTGAAATCATGAAAGAAGGGGCTGTGGACCCCCTAAATGGCTTGCATTTTAATGCCCCTGGGTATTTAAATAGCTGGCAGTGAATGTGTTAACATTTCACATACTATATGTAAACAACCCTTTTAATTCTTGTTGCTGCACCGTGCATATCATCCAACTATTTAGCAGTATACCAACTGATGCACATACATAAAACTTTTTCACATGTAAACACCAAAATTGCTCCGACATGTTTCGATCCAAGGATCATCCTCAGGGAGCTACACTGTTCCTTGCTAAAGTCACTTTTAAAAAATTGTTACTGATTGCTTTCGTTATATAATCCTGGTTCTGTGGCAGCATGTCTTGTTGTGTAAGGTATGTTGCTAAGAGTGCCTGACTGCGGGTGTGCGTCCTGTGCTTTGCTGTGTGTCACGCAGCAAAGCACAGGACGCACACCCACAGTCAGGCACTCTTAGCAACATACCTTACACAACAAGACATGCTGCCACAGAACCAGGATTATATAACGAAAGCAATCAGTAACTAGTTTTTTAAAGTGACTTTAGCAAGGAAAGTGTAGCTCCCTGAGGATGATCCTTGGATCGAAACATGTCGGAGCAAATTTTAGCGTTTTGATGTGAAAAGGTTTTATGTATGTGCATCAGTTGGTATACTATTAAATAACCTTTTTCAAATTTTTGTACAATACTGGCTTGATGATGGCCGTAATGGCCGAAACTGGTAGTCAATAAGGCAAAAAATATATTGTTATGTTTGACTGTGTACATACATAATTTATTTTATTACTGCAACTCACACTTTATCACATTGTACACCTTTCTTTTAAAGTTCACACAATAACATGAACTTGAAGTGTAACTTTCCTTCAGAATGTATTTTTTTTGCATGTTTTCTGTTTCTACAAACTGACTGTGGGCTTTCCCAGAATAGCTATAACTATGCATGGCCTTGTGCAGACTCTTTGCTTTGTCAAGATAAAGTCTGCTTGTAACCTATGTAATTGAAACACATTAAAAAAAGTAACAGTTTTGAAAAGACAAAATACAGCAGAATAACTGCCCATCATCTATTACCAAAAATTTGTCTGGAACAAAGTAAAATCAGTCTTTCATTTTATAGTATTGGACAAGAATAGGAAATAAGTAATAAGCATAATAACAGGTACTTTGGAAGTTCATCATGGCCACATCAAGTACACACTGTCAGACTGACACCACTTAAACCTGCCTGAGTGGCAAAAACCTTTGCTGATGTCAGTGAGATGCATCAAACAGTGGCTGAACAGGAGAACACTGATACTTCCACAGACCGGTGTCCTGGTCATTTATTAGACGCTTCTTGCTTGAATTATAACAGCTTTGAGACAGTAGGTACAGTACACTGAAATATGCTTAACATTTTCACTATTCTATAAAAAAAGAATTATCCTGACTTCACTAGCACATTCATAGTTGCTGGTGTATTCTAACAAGGCAGGGAGTGTCCCCAGTGTGAAATATTTCAGGCATGTACATATGACCACAGCCACCAATGAGCATTGGTAGCTTCTGTAACGAAGGTAAGAATACGAACATTTGTATTCTTGTAATCTAGGTAAATATGGTGACCGGAAGATCAATGAACATCATCAACAGCAGCAGCAGCAGCAGCGGTGGCAGAGGTAGCAGCAGCCACAGGGTACAAGCCAACCAGGTTTGCTCCATCTTCATGGGTGTTGTTCTGTCCATCTGTTACTTGGTTGACCTACATTTCTTCTGCTGGTAATGTTAGAAACCATGGCAATCATGCTAAGAACGGTAACAATAACAACCACAGAAACTATGGTTACCTTCATAAAATAGAGGGCAATCATAGTAATATTAATGACCAAATTGGTCATAAGGGTATATAGGTCTTCATGTAAAGTGCCTGTCATTTTTGTCTGATTTTAACCAAACGTGAATTTTCTCAGCAGATGTTAGTAAAAACACCCAGTTGAAAATATGGCTAAACTCTGCCCCATGGACACCGAGTTGCTTCATGCGGGCGGACGTATAGACTAGCGTGATGAAGCTATTATTTGCGTTCCTCGAATGTTTTGTGAATTTACCTAAAACCAGTCACAAAGCCACACATACATGTTCAGAGACAGTATCTAAAGGTAGCTGATCTGTTCTAAATGGCTCTGGCAGTGGCACATTACACTTGGGATTTATCACTTTCTGGACTTGCCCCACTGTCTGCTGTTCCCACAACCACACTTATCCTGACGGCTCATAGCGAATTCAACTTTAACCATTCAAATTTCCTAAAGCAGAAGCATGTATTGAGTGAATCTGGAACACCACAATGAAACGCTGATCCTAGTGGCTGCGTGGTCTAAGGCGTAGGTCTACGGCAGCTCTCCTGCTGAGATTGTGGGTTCGAATCCCACAGGGGGCATGGATGTTTGTCTGTTGTAAGTGTTGTGTTGTCACATAGAGGTCTCGGCGACAAGCTGATCACTCATCCAGAGGAGTCCTACCCGCTGTGATGCGTCATTGTGTGTGATCTAGAAACCTTTTGCATGAGGAGGCCCTGGCCCAGTGGGGGTTGTTGGGTCAAAAGCAAACAAACAAAACACAATGGAACAAATCCAAATTCCAAGCAATCCAAAAAACTGATGTATTATATTTCTTGACTTCTGTTTGTTTACCTGTCACTTTTAAGTAATAAAGCTAGCGCAAAAAACGTATTTCTAAATTTTTAGAAACTTCAACTGTCAGTCCAAATATGTGTGTTATAGAATACCTGGTAAGCCACTTCATACACAGCGTTGCCATCTGGTGACACTGCAGCATCATCTAGAAGGTTGACAATCTGAATAACAGCAGAGCAGAGGCAAGATGGGAAGAGAGAATGAGCAGAATGAATGTGGTGTGCTGCATTTCGCGGCATGGTTTCTGTTTGCTCTTCATCACCTTGTACACACAAATAAATAATTTAAATTACAAATTCCACTGCAGCGGACAGACACAGAGATTGTTGTGATAAATTACTGATTTAATCAGCAAATATGCCCTATGACATGATTACCTGAACCTTGCTCCTCGTAACCTATTTCCATATGATTCAGTTCAATATTACACTATCATATCCTTCACTGTTTTCAAACTGGAAGCCTTCCAATAGATTTCTCCACCAAAATTCTGTGCATACACTGGACTTCCTCTTCTCAAGCTATGTCCTCAGACTTTCATACTTACCTTCACCTTAGTGTACTAGCAATGGCACACGGCCATTTTAGATGCACAATGTATCCTCAATTATGTCCCTGAGTATGGTTGTTGTCATGAGCTCGAATGTTACGTAAGATTTGAAACAAGGAGCTACTAAATAGTACACAAACCCACTCATGGTTACATCTTGCTGCTCAATGTACATTCCACCAATGAAGAAAACATGTACCTTCATCATGATCATCGCCAACAGCATGATACAGACTTGGCTCATATGCAGCTTGTACTGTGATTGGGATCGTAGTGATGAGGAAGTTCTCACGCTCTGTACGCTTCTTGTCTTCTTGTGCCTGGAGCGCCATTTTTATCAGTTCTGTCTGCTGCTTCTTCCGCGTCTTAGTGGCCGTTACTAGTGACCGCTATAAAGTAAGTGGTAATGTTCAATGGAAATAAATACTGAGCCAGACCAACAATTTAGCTTCAATTTCCTTTTAAACCTACTACATGTTGATCTATGTAATGGGATTATTATCCAGATCAACAAATGTTGAACTATGTAACATGATTATTATCCAGACCAACAAATGCACAACATATATAAGGTAAAGTGATCCCGTTACAGGCCCGGTGTGGCCCAGAGGGTATGTAGAGGTATAGCTCTACTCTTCCATGACTGTGGCACTAGAAGGGGGTGAGTGGTCAGCAGCACGCCCCGGCCACACTTTACCCCCGGGAAAGACCCAATGCCCACTGTACAGGAGGCTGGGTGGGCCTCAGGGCCAGTCTGGACAGGTGCAGAAAATCTCGTCCCAACCAGGATTCGATCCCAGACCGTCCAGCCCATAGCTCAATCACTATACCGACTGAGCTACCTGGCCCACAATGCACAATATATATATAGTAACAACATGTTATACATCGTAAGTACTCCGACATGTTTCAATGGACCCGCATCAACTTTAGGGAGTCTTATCCTTCTACTTTGCTAAGGTTATGAAATTCATTAGGGTTACAAACTCAAAAAAAATCAGAAGGTTAAAATGTTACATGGAGGCAAAGTTATTATAAACGAACTCTGCCATCTGGCACAACAAAATATGTAAAGCCAAGCAACTAACGTCTAAATATATCCACATCCATTGGTCACGTATTGAAATATTTTAATCTACTGATTGTACTGATTTTGTGATCACAATGATTTTTATAACCTTAGCAAAACAGACGGATAATACTACCTGAAGATGATGCAGGTGCATCGAAACGTGTTGGGGTGATATGATTTATAAAATATTTTTAACGTTGTGCATTTGTTGGTCTGGATAATGAACTGTACAAGATGCAGGACACATAAATCAAAATAAGTACCAGGATATTGTACACATATTGCATGCACACAACAGCAGGTATTCTGCATGTACTCACTTCATGAAACCTCAATATATATATATATATATATATTCATATAAATTCTTAAAGTTATTATGATGATAAACAGAAAAGGAGACAATTGTAAACTATATAATAAATAAAAACTGTAATTCATTTAAAAACCAGAACAGTATACAAAAAAAGATCAAATCAGAGACAAAAAGTTGACTTCACTGTCCTACATGTTTCAGCCTCATTGTGCCACCTTCAGGGAGAAAAAATTACTAAAGTTAGAAACAGTTACAGTAAACTCCCGATTTTACATACCCAAATTTTTTGTTCTCCACAATTTTATGCACTTCTTGTATGGTTCTGGCTGAATGACCATAAGGACAATGTTTCCCGGATTTAAAACCATTTTTTAGGTGGTCCTCACAAAAATGCAAAAGTAGGGTTTTAATGACTATTGCTAAATCAGCATCCACATATGTACAGGTATGTATGATAATACAGATACAAAAAATACCAGCAACATTTTAAATACGTTGGTGCTAACAAGTTGAACTTCAAATAGCAAGAAACAAGTCAGTTGTCTCAGGGATACAACTGTGTAGCTTTGTAAAATCTGTAACCTTTAATGTCATCTAATATTAATAGTTGTCCTTCCAGATGGCTCTGCTAGGCTGATATATGAGAGCTGAATACAATAGTTCATCCCTAACTGATTTTAGGAAGTGTATTTCTTTTCCTCAAGTATATAAATTTTGTCTATTTATTTGTTCCAAAAAATTGGAAGCCATTTCCTGAGTAACTATTCTTTCATTCATTCATTTATTTAGTATTCCAGAGATCCATCAGAGTGAATATATAACTTGTTATTAGATAACAACAGGCATAGCACAGAATGAGTCTTGACAGTAAGATACATATGATAGTGATTTGTGACTATGATACATAAGTAAGACAAATCAAGTTTATACAAGGAAATGTTATCAGTTCAGAATATACAATCAATGAAATATTAACATAATATACCTAGACAGAACTTAAAAAAACAATTCAAGAGTAGTTGCATAATGAACATAGACAGAATCTTAAATCAACATAACACTATAATAAAATCTTGTGATACGGTTCTTAATTCACGACTGACTAAGGTACTCTTCAATTGTGTAAAATGAGTGTGTAAACATTTTTTTGGAGCAATTTTAAATTTTTTTGGTTACCAGCAACATCTTAATCTCTAAGGGTAAGTTATTAAAAATTTTTATCCCCAAATAATAAGCTGCTTTTTGATAAATGGTTAAGTTTGCTTGAGGAATGTATAGATTATTTTTTTTTGTCTAGTGTCTAAACTGTGATTTTCATCATTTGTTAGGAAAAGATTTTTGTTTTGGACCACAAACATTAATAAAGATTACATACATTGTGATGTCAAAGGCAAAATTTGTAATTTGATGTGTGTTGGACTGTGCTTCATTGTGATAACTGAAGAATAAAAACCAACTAGATGTCACTTGTTATTTTATTGTACATCTTATAGGCTCAACATATTTCCGGCATTACTATGCCCATCATCAGGAGCTCACGACTATAATGTTGATTACCACATTGGTCGTATCGTTCTTGGTTTGCTGTAGGTTGGAGGTTAGGTGCAGTTAGGCTAGAGTGGTGTCTGGACTGCAGGCTGCAGCCCGGACACCACTCCAGCATACCACACCTAACCTCCAACCTACAGCAAACCAAGAATGAAACGACCAATGTGGTAATCAACATTATAGTCGTGAGCTCCTGATGATGGGCATAGTGGTGCCCGAAACATGTTGAGCCTATAAGATGTACAATAAAATAACAAGTGACATCTAGTTGGTTTTCATTCTTCAGTTAGCAAAATTTGGAATTTCTTAAATAACTTCCCCAGAAGAACTTTCTTCCATGGCTCATTTAATGATGATGTCAGTAAGTCATACTACTCAGCCTAACCGCATATTACAATGCAAACAAACACTCTGCACATATTCAAATATTCAAACAGCTTACATGACTCTCCTGGCTAATTGTGACCTCTTCCACTTTTGTCTTCACTTGTGGCATCCATGGCGGATCAACTACCGGTAAAGATTCAATGCCTATCTTTGGTGACGGAAGAGTAAATTCTATGCCCGGTGGTGGCACTTTAAAGGTCAGATGGGCACCTTCCTCCATGCGGGGCCAAACTTGGTGTCGAAGCTTCCAGAGCACTTGAAACCTGATACAACACAGAACATGTTTGATTACATGTGCATTCAAATGCAATTTCCTCACATTTCTTCACAAAATGTAAGAGGACTTGTGGGAATCAGCAATCATTGACAATTTATTCCTATTGTGAAGTAATTCATGATGATGAATATTAGGAATGTTGCTAGCGATGTTATGCCAACATGTTTCAGCTGTCACAAATATCCGTTATCAAGGAATACACAAAAAGGTCATGTTTAGTTCACAACACATAACACAGTTGAAAGTAAGGATAAAATGTACACCCCAAAGCAAAGTACGATACATTCATATGCAGAAGCATTCATGTGTAATATAATATATAATACACAGAACTCAGTTAACCCTTTGATGCTGGAATTAAATCTTTGACGCCGGAATTAAATCCCCCCCCCCCCAGCCACTTTAGTGGCTGTTTGGCTATTTAAAGGGCTCACTGTGCAACATATACAGGGTGTTTCACGACTTTAGGGCATAACTGCAGGAGGTGATTTCCTAGGCCTTTGTGATCAAAAAAGTTCATATAAACATGTGTCCGATTTTGGACGGTTACGGAGTTATGACC
>Ga0131853_10026317_pt1 | contig 10464 bp, 9 predicted proteins | sample TergutLab28metaG_FD_92764 | JGI IMG/M metagenome (GOLD analysis project Ga0131853, IMG submission 92764) | Labiotermes labralis P1 segment gut microbial communities from Petit-Saut dam, French Guiana - Lab288 P1 (version 2) (version 2) | ecosystem: Host-associated > Arthropoda: Insects >... | reverse complement strand
TCTTCTCCTCCTTCTCCTCCTTCTCCTCCTCCTCCTTCTCCTCCGCCTCCTCCTCCTCCTTCTCTTCTTCCCCCCCCCTCCTCCGCCCCCGCTCCTCCTCCTCCTCCTCCTCTCCTCCTCCTCCTCCTCTCTTCTTCTTCTTCCTCTTCTTCCTTCTCCTCTTCATCCTCTCCTGTCCTCTTCTTCTTCTTCTTCTCCTCCTCCTCCCATTTTCCTCCTCCTCCTCTTCCTCCTCCTCTTCCTCTTCCTCCTCCTTTCCTGCTACTACCTCCTCCCCCTTCCCAATTTAATTTCAGGAACAAAATGTGTATTTTCTTGACACTGCTCAGTCAGTTTATCACATTTTCTAGCAGGCACTAGATGCTATTGACAGATGCAAAGGGTGGACAGACGTATATCGAGTTAATTTATGCAGGTCTTTTATGATACTGTTATTAATTTTGGTAGTGTCTGTGTTAAAACACGCACTATTAAATCTGTTCATGTTCTTATTCTTTTAAACTAAGCTTAATCATGCTTTTTATTGTTTAATCACATTTATTGCTTACTCCCATTTACTGCTTTTCATATTGGAAATGTCTTCGAGGAAACCCTACAGTGACTTCTTGCTAAACAGTGATGGGCGTTTCTAGTTGCTGATTTAGACATAGTATTTTGACGTCGAGTATGGTAGCAGTTTGTTCGTGTGAGTGCAGAACTTGGTTTCTTATCTTGAAAGTGGAAGTAATTTTGGAAACAAAACAAAACAAATATCTGAGAAGAGATCTACAGTGGATAAAGTGACAGAGGAAGTGGAAGAATTTATATAAGGAGGAGGTTCATTCATTGTACTTATTCGCAAATTATTGTTAGTGTTTAAACTGAATGTGTGCGTGTACAAGGTAAAGGCAAAGTTGTGCACATACCTGAGATGAAGAGATATGTGTGGCTTGCAGGTGAAACATCTTATTTTAGTTCAGGAAACTAGATGTAGGTGAATAGGTCCATAATCAGGCCAATGTAGCCATAGGGACAGAGATCCTGTCCTGTTATCCAGTGCATGGGACTGGACAGTCACCAAATGCTGTATGGAAATGATAGCAAAGAGATACATTTCCTACCTGTGCATACAATTAGTAAAATCTTACATCAGGTAACCACGCTGGTGGTGAACTCAGGTCTGGCATGTATGACAAAACAGATGTATGTAAAATTGTAGTTGGACAGGGTGAAAATAGACTGCTGGGCAGAAGAAAGTGTGTGGGAGGATACAAGTAACGCAGTCTTTCGGCAGCGTGATAGGTGCTAGAGGCCCAACAGGTTGGCATAGCTTTAATGCTCGAGACCGGTCTTCTGGAGGTGCCTAGTTTGAATCTCAATTTCAAAACTGGCTATTATGACAGCATTTTTCTGATTTTCCTTTGTTTCTGTAGGCAAATGCTAGAATAGAACTTTGTATAGGTCATTAACCTATAAATATAGTTAACCACATCAAGCCGCAAGCTGGTCCCAGTGGCCGCGTGGTCTAAGACGTCGGTCTGCGGCCGCTCGCCTGCTGAGATGGCGGGTTCGAATCCCACCGGGGGCACGGATGTCTGTCGTGAGTGTTGTCTGTTGTCAGATAGATGTCTCTGTGACAAGCTGATCACTCATGCAGAGGAGTCCTACCGACTGTAGTGCGTCATGTGTGATCTGGAAACCTCATGAATGAGGAGGCCATGACCTATTGGGGGGGGGGGGGGGTGTCGTGCCCAAAAAAAAAAAAAAAACCTTAACCCCCAAAGTTTGAGGTGGTTTGGCCATGTACACTTAATGACAAATGGTAGGATGGTCAAAAAATAATGTGAGTGGAAACCATTATCTTCAGGATTGGTACAAAGAACAGAAAGTAAATGGGAAAAAATGCAGAAGAAGATTTAAGAATTATAAAAACGAATAATTGGACAAAAAATGCATCCAGGATCGGGTTAAGCGGAAGGACGTAGTTGAGAAGGCCAGAACTGTCGAAAAGTTAAGTTGTAGCGCTTGAGAAGAAGGAGAAGAAGTAGGTCACGGTCGCTGTCATCCAAATCCTTTCAGTTTTCTCGCTTACCTGGCATCCTACTCTTGACACATGATGTTACGTAAGGAAACGTAGGGCTAGATTGAAATTGTCAGTACAGACTTTCATTGTTGCACCGTGCATTTGACTCAAATTCACTTTATATTTCACCAACATATGCACTTATAAATCGATCAATATTAATGCTAACACATAGACTAAAAGTAACTTTATTAGATATGAACCTACTCCCTGATGATGGTTTTATAAAAAAAAAAACCGAAAAATGTTGGAGTTTTAATATCATGATGGTTTATCTTTTAATGTTTTAATGTGTTAACATTAATATTGATCGATTTACAAGTGCATATGTTGGTGAAATAAAAAGTGAATGTCAGTACAGAGTTAATACTATAATTGGTTCAGTTTCAGACTGTGGTCTACATCAAGAATTTGTTGCAAACCTGTTAGCTCATTAATAACTATGACTGTACATGGAAATCATATTTTCTGCCAATGGTGGGTTGTAGTAAAAGTGAGGTCAGGTTTCTGGTGTGTTTATGAGATTCATCAAAGTTAAAGCAATCCCTGGACAGGCCCTGAGGGTTGGAGGTTGAGGCTCCCAGATTTCATGACGTTCGGCACGTGAAGATGGTAAGGTTGTCAGCCCTACACACCGGCCGCCTTTAACTCCCAGGAAATATTCCTAGTACAGTGATACCTCGGCTAACGAGTGACCCTGCTAACGAATTTTTCAGCTAACGAAGATTTTTTCGCTGTTTTTCGGACTCGGTTAACGAATGTTTTAGTGGATGTGCGCGCTAACATAAAGCAGCAAACATGAATGGTCGGGCCATTCCAGGAGCTTATCTTTTCCATCTGTATGTGTGTTTTGGCTGACGAATGTGATTGCAGAACGAATTATCTTCATTAGCCGAGGTATCACTGTGCTCATTTCTGTTAGAGACTGAGTCAACCCCAGGGCCATAGTGTGGCCGGAAGGATATGTCAATAAAAAATTACAGTGACAGCATCGGGAATCGAACACACAACCCTCCAGGTTGTAGCGCAGTGCCTTGACCAACTGCGCCACCGCGTGCGCCGCTGTGTTTATGAGATCCATGTGGCAATTTGCAGGGAGACCATGCGGCTGGCAACCAAGAACTGAGAAGATGCCTGCAGTGTTTTGGTCGTCCCCTGCCGACTTCCAAACTGGAATTGCTTTCATCTACAATATGGCAGATAGTACGTCAAATTCTACACAGGATGTGGTTTGGAAGATGGTTGGCAAAGCATACTGGAGGATTCTTTGTGGACAGGTTGGTACTAAACTTATGAACTGTCACTGTGTCATGTCTACGCATTCCTTACGTGTATTACTTTACTGTAATTCTTGCAGAAAAGCGAATTTTATTCGGTTCGGATTTTTGGGTTCACGGTGATTTACTGGAAACAATGGACTCTGTGCTCAGGGTCTGAATTCAGTTTTGATTTTTCTTCACCATTCTTTCTTCATCCTTTTGGCAGAATTTTATGGACTGTGGGAATTAATGAGTTCTCACTGTCATCCCTCACTACTATCTTCTAGCAGTTTGGAATCTGTATTAAACTGTACTTTTCATCACTTTACTTATTAACCAATGAATGCACTATATAAAACTTCACATTAAAACACTTAAAATCGCTCCGACATGTTTCGATCCTAAGATCATCCCCAGGGAGCTACGTTGTTCCTTGCTAAAGTCATTTTAAAAACATTCACAAAATAATTCCATTATATTAACAGGGTGTTGTGATAGCATATCGTGTTGTGTAAGAGTACGTTTTTAGGAACGCGTCTGGCTATGGTGTGCGTCGTGTGTTACGTAGTGAAAGACTTTTCATATCGTATGGTGATTTCCACCGTAGACTCCGTACTTGAAACAGAGTTGTTCTCTGTATCCTTACGGAACTTGCAGGCTCGTTACCATAGCCTGCCACTGGACTGTTCCTGAGCCAGATAAATCCAATCTTCACCTTCGCATCGTCTTGCGGACGGGCCCATTTCCATGCGGAAAGTTTATCGATGCTTAGGTCTAACAATTTGCCTTCCATTCAGGTTTCCCAGTTAAAAGATTGTGTGCATTTTTTATCTGGTCATTGGGAGAAGACAGACTGATATGCCCTTGGGTCTTCTTGCTTTGTAAGTGCATTCCCTGTGGTCAGGTAGGCAGATTCAAGAGAAACAAAGTCAGTTAATTGTAATATAAGAGGCACAGGCTCCACGGATGCTGTGTGGACACTGAAAGTACATAACTCATATTGCAGTAGAACTCCACTTGTCCGGATCAGCTTGGCCCTTCCTGCAAACATTTTCCTACTGTGATTGTATTGCATCTTCTTATGGCTTGAATTTTTCCCTCAGTTGTAAAATACAAATATGGGATTATGTTACTCAATTAATACACCAACTAATGCACTTATATAAAAGTTACACATTAAAACACTAAAACTGCTCCGACATGTTTTGGTCCTAAGACCATCATCAGGGAGCCATATTTTCCTTGCTAAAGTCACTTATTAACTTCGTTGTACTAATAAGGTGTTGTGGCAGCGTGCCGTGTTATGTGAGGTTATGTTGCGAAGAGAGCCTTGCTAAGGATGTGCATTCTGTGCTTCGCTGTGTGATACGCAGCGAAAATAGAATCCCCTCGCTTGGCCAGTGACTCTGGAGACAGAGTATCCCTGTCTGTGGGGACCGTGTTAGTGAACATGGAGGGGTCTCCCTTACTGGGGACTGTGAGAGAAAGACAGTAAGAGATAATATTAAGATAGATGTAAAAATGCCCTGCAAACATGTATCTTTCTCCCTAGGGGCCCCACTGGGGAACCTGGAGGGGATTCGCTTGTCATGCAGCGAAGCACAGTACGCACATCCATAGCAGGGTACTCTTCGCAACATAACTGTACACAACACGGCATGCTGCCACAACACCCTATTAGTACAACGAAGTTAATCAGTGACTATTTTTAATGTGACTTTAGCAAGGAAACTATGGCTCCCTGATGATGGTCTTAGGACCGAAACATGTCGGAACGTTTTTAATGTTTTAATGTGTAAATTTTATATATGTGCAGTGGTTTATGCCCAGGGATGGGAGTATTGAGGATGTGGAAAGTTTTGTATATCCGGGTAGTAAGGTCACCATAGATGGAGGGACCATGCAGGATGTGGCCCAAAGAATCCAAAAAGCGAATGGTGCCTTTGTACAACTCTACCCAGTATGGAGAAATAATAAGATATCGACTAGGACCAAACTTCGCATCTTCCGTAGCAGTGTAAAGGCACTGTTGCTATATGGTTCGGAGACGTGGAAAGTGACGAAAATTGCAACTTCGAAGTTACAAGTGTTTGTCAATCGCTACCTAAGAAGAATTCTGAATATCCACTGGCCAGAAGTGATTTCAAATGAGGAACTTTGGAGAAGAGCTGAAGAGATAGAGATATTAACACAGATCAAGAGACGGAAATGGAATTGGATAGGACATATATTGAGGAAAGGACAGGATACTATTGAAAGAGAGGATATGGATTGGAACCCACAGTGACAACGGAAAAGAGGGAGACCTAAACAGATGTGGAGGAGATCAAGTCCACAACGAGGCACTAAGAGAAGGAAAGAGTTGGAATTAAGTTAAACAGCTGGCTAGAAACAGGATTAGATGGCGACGTTTTGTTGACGCCCTATGTCCCTAAAGGGATAACAGGATATGATGGTGATGATGATGATGATGCAGTGGTTGGTGTAATAATTGAGTAACTCGACAACATGCATGGCGTAACAACGGGAAAAAAAAATTATTATGTATTAATGTTTTATTTGTACATAAATAAATATGTAGCCTAAAACAGTCATTTGTAGAATTACCCCCCCCCCACCCCCCCCACTTCAAATCGCTCAATGTAGCGTATCATCAAATAAAAATCCAATTATCCTAATTTTCTGCATGCGCAGATGGCCCACCATCCCTGTTAATCCGGATAAGTGGATTTCTGCCGTATGTTCGTGTAACATAAACTTAGGCAATTAGTTTTAATCCGGGACGAATCATAGTATTTTTTTTTTGGCTGTGTGTACAATTTACGCTGTTCTCTTGTTTATTTGGTTTCAAGTGTGACCAGAAGAGAGGCGATTAATTCAGCAAAGGAGCTGTCTCTTGTGTACCATCGATTGAACCAGCTTAATCTTGTGACTGGATCAACAGAGGGACATTTTACTGGCCTCATGTTGGCATTCAGTGCGGTCAACATGGCCGAAGCATCGTCAGCTGTCCTCCCAGCAGAACAGTTAGCTGATATTTATGTGGCAGCTGCTCTACGTATAAAAGCTTCGTGCCCATCGTTTCTTCAGTTCTGTAACAGGTATGTGAAGTTTCAAATGTAATTATATTCTGAAAGTTTGGAAGACCTGGACATACATGGATGTAGATAGATAGATAGATAGATTTGCATTGGGTTTGATCCCTTACAGTATGGATGCACCTAGACCCTATGGCCCTTTGTGCCCCATAATCTAATATCAGCTCAGGACAGCCCTGTCCTTTTACCAAAGTTCCGGATGGCCTCCAGACTTAATATCTTAATATCCTCTGGGTCCAAGAAAGGAACCCATGTATACCTTTTTTTTTTCTCAAGAAGTCCCGGCAAGTGAATCCCCTCCAGGTTCCCCAGTGGGGCCCCTAGGGAGAAAGATACCAGTTTGCAGGGCATTTTTACAGCTAATCGTAGTATATCTCTTATTGTCTTTCACAGTCCCCAGTAAGGGAGACCCCTCCATGTTCCCTAACAGGGTCCCCACAGACAGGGATACTCTGTCACCAGAGTCACTGGCCAAGTGAGAGGATTCTATTTATTTGTCCATTCATTCATGTATGTCTGCTGGAGCCCCCAAAAAGGAGCTCTTCTACATACATATGGGAAAAACATAAGGTCACCATCCATGCAGCCCCACGCAGACAGAAGGCCTACATACATGGGGTGCGGCCTGGTTCCCCAAGCGGATCATTAACGACACAGCAGAGTCTAACCCAGTGCCATGTAGCCTTCAGCACGACACCTTCCACCTCGGCTTGGGTAGACCAGAGCCCTGTTAGCCAGCCTGTGCCATAGCAATCCCAATCAGGATATAACCTCCACAACTGTTACAGCCTCCCACGTGACCCAGGGTAGAGTAGAGTACGAATCCATGATACCCCGATGTATGGACGAGGGGTTGGATGTATGTGAGGCCACACATGGACATGATCAGGTTTGTGCGTCCCTACACGTACAAGTTCACACATTATGTACGATGAACCAAAACCCATGCAGCCGGTGTCACTTATTATATGTTGGTATATTTTGTGGGCTTGCCATTTTGCCACATGTTGAAGTGGTTGCCCCTTCTCTGTAACACAAATTCACTTCTGTTATCGTGTTTGCACACACTGAGCAAAGTGTTACATGCACAGGGTCACTATTTATCTTTCAGTGTTTTGTTTAAATTCTGCAGCATTTAGGGGAAGTAGATCCGGACTTAAATGTAAAAATGTGGGATGTCAGGGGAAGTGTCCAAGGTGGCCGTAAATTCTTTGATATCACAAAGAGACATACGAACTTTGCCAGAATTGCCATAGTGGAATTTGCAGTGTGGGTATTTGCATGGTCTTAGCTGCATCCAGATATCCCATTCAGTTTCTCATCCAATAAACAATTGCAATGTACAATTCTGTTACTGGTAATGTTCAGCAGTATCAGTTTCTTCAAATAAAAGAGACCTTACAGTGCAGGAGAGTCCTGTTGAAATGTGATGGCACACGGTGATGCACGGGAGGGGAAGTGAAGGGGAAACTGGTGAATGCAGTGGGTAGCCAGTACTCTTCACACTAGAGGGAACATGGTGTATCCAGCATTACTACCGCTGATGCCGCACACCTCGGCTGCCAGTAGTCGACTGAACTGATGCCCCCCCGGCTGATTTAAATGGACTCGTCCGTTTTGCGCGAAAGACAAAATCTGGTTTCTGCGCGTGTCATCACATTTCAAATGCAGTCTACTGCATACCACATCCCTGCTTTTTCACTGTGAAATGGCATTTTATGGAAGATGTATGATTTACTCATTTGGTGTAGAATCTTTTGTCTTTCAGTTTGCTATCCAAAAATTTAAAGATTAAGATATACAAAACTATAATTTTGCCTGTTTTTTGTGTGGGTGTGAAACTTGGTCACTGACATTGAGGGAGGAACGTACACTGAGGGTGTTTGAGAATAGGGTGTTGAGGAGAATATTTGGGCCTAAGAGGGATGAGGTAACAGGGGAGTGGAGGAAACTACATTATGAGGAACTTAATGATCTGTACTGCTCACCAAATATTGTTCGGGTGATAAAATCAATAAGAATGAGATGGGTGGGGCATGTGGCACATATGGGGTAGGGGTGAGGCATGTACAGGATTTTGGTGGGGAAACCTGAGGGAAAGAGACCACTGGGGAAACCCAGGTGGAGATGGGAGGATAATATTAAGATGGATCTTCAGGAAGTGGGATGTGGAAGTATGGACTGGATCAAGCTGGCTCAGGATAGGGACAGTTGGCAGGCACTTGTGAATGCGGTAATGAACCTTCAGGTTCTGTAATATGTGGGGAATTTCTTGACTGGCTGCAAACCAGTTAGTTTCTCAAGGACTCTGCTCCATGGAGAAAGTAAGTAAGTAAATAAGGAGTATGGATTTACACCACTTCATATCTCTTACTGGACCCTAGTATGAATTTGTGGCTGAAATATCAGGCATTGACGTTCTGCTCTTTCTGTGTTGATGGCAAATCTATACTTCGTACATCATTCACTTGTTCAGCAGACAGGCTAACAGGTGATAATGTGGTGGCACAGTTGTATAGACCTCACTTATGAAGTGGGAGGGTTGGTGATCGATTCCCGTGTTTCTCGTATTATTTTTTTTTTTTATTTGCATCTGTTGTCATATTCCCCCCCTTCAACCCTTATCCTGCTAACGTGGAGAATATGGTGGGTTCCGAACAGTGCTAGCAAAGGGCAGATGGGATTTAACTTGGCATTTAAAGGGTTAATCACTATGTTCGATATGGCTCTTGGACTCATATAGATTTCTATCAATACTGCCTCACATGTTTATCAGCCTTTTTTAGCAGGCTTCTTGTCCATCAGTGACCCAGTAGGTGTGACATCATTGATAAGTGTACAGATGACTGTTGTGCTTGTAACAGTGATTGTGGGAAAATTTTGACATTATTTTCCTCTGACATTCTGTCACGTTGTAACAGAAGCACAATGCACATGTGACAGATACAGAAAGGCACACTGTACCACAGTATGTATATCACATCATTTCCATGCACAACAACAGTATGTTGCTGCTGGACACAGTTCAGCTCTGTTGTTAACATTTTTATCTACAAATGTCCAACGCACATAACATTGACCAATGCCGAGCAAGATGTTTAAGACATATGTGCACCGTACCATGAAGAATGTTGTCGCTAATTGATGTGTTCTTATCGCATTTCTGTGGGCCGGGATAGCACGGTCAGTATAGTGACTCGCTGCGGGCTGGGCGATACTGGGATCGAATCCCAGTAGGGGACGAGATTTTTTGCGCCCATCCAGACCAGCCCTGGGTCCCACTCAGCCTCCTATACAATGGGTACCGGGTCTTTCCTGCGGGTAAAGTGACCGCGGCGTGGTGTTGACCACCCACCCCCATCTAGCGCCGAGGTTAAAGAAAGGGTACAGCTATACCTATGCTCCCCCTCTGGGCCTTCGTGGTTTGTTATAGGGTGAACTTTTGTTTTCATTGCACTTATGATGTGTCCTGCAAAACTGTTACAGTCTGATGTGTGCGATGCTTCTGGAATTGCCTGTGTCTATAAAATTATTGGCATGATGGTGCAGGTTTGTCTGACATCTTGCTGAACACTGGTTAATGTTATGTGAGTTGCTGACAACAGTTGTGGTGGTGGCAGTGATGTATACATGTGATTTGATATGTGTACAATAGAATATAGAATATATATGTATATATATATATATATATATATATATATACAGGGTGTCCCAGGAGGAATGTGCCAGACTTTGGGAGAGTGTTCCTTATATTAAAGTATACCGATATAAACCAAAACACCTATATCCAAAGTTGAATGGTTACGGAGATAATGGCCAGAGAAAGTGGGGGCTCCTTGCGGTTCCAAATACTGTAACCTGCACAGCTGATGTGTCACGCGAGAGCGTTGATGACCTTGAGAGTGGAGTGCAGTGTTAATCCTGCCTGCGTGACGTTTAGTTGCTTGCACGGGAGTTGGAAGCGCCATGTAAAGTGCTTGGAGCCCTAAGGACGACTACTGCGTTAATGCGGGTGTTTATGTAGTTCAATTTAATGGCTTTATGT
>Ga0131853_10026315_pt1 | contig 10465 bp, 7 predicted proteins | sample TergutLab28metaG_FD_92764 | JGI IMG/M metagenome (GOLD analysis project Ga0131853, IMG submission 92764) | Labiotermes labralis P1 segment gut microbial communities from Petit-Saut dam, French Guiana - Lab288 P1 (version 2) (version 2) | ecosystem: Host-associated > Arthropoda: Insects >... | reverse complement strand
TTCCCCGCATTTCACGGAACCCGAAGGTTCATTACCGCACTCACAAGCTTCCGCCACCTGTCTCTATCCTGGGCCAGCCCAATCCAGTTCATATACCCACATCCCACCTCCTGGAGATCCATCCTAATATTATCCACCCATCTACGCCTAGGTCTCCCCATTGGTCTCCTCCCCTCCGGTTTCCCCACCAAGACCCTGTACACCCCCCTCTCCTCACCCATACGCGTCACATGCCCAGCCCATCTCATTCTTCTCGATTTTATCACCCGCACAATATTGGGTGAGGAATACACATCATTTAGCTCCCCGTTACCTCGTCCCTCCTAGGTCCAAATATTTTCCTCAACACAATGTTCTCAAACAACCTCAGCTTCCCTTCCTCCCACAATTTCAGCGACCAAGTTTTTACACCCATACAAAACAACAGGCAAAATTATAGTTCTATATATCTTGATCTTTAAATTTTTTGATAGCAACCTGGAAGACAAAAGGTTCTGCGTCGAATGATAGCAAGCATTTCCTGACCGCAGTCTGCTCTTAATTTCTTCCGGAATAGAATTTTGATTTGTTAAAGTTGTTCCCAAATTTTTAAACTCTTCCATCCTGTCGAAGGTACTATTATCAATCCCTACACTCTGAATTCGTCCTGCATTCCGATCTCGAGACATGACCATGTACTTGTTTTATCAGCACTTACTTCCAGTCCAATCTCCCTAGTAGCAGCTACTAAAGCTTCTGCATTTTCCTTTAGAGTACGTATGTTTCCTCCCAGTATATTAACATCAGCGACATAAGCCAGAAGCTGATGTGTACCATTTAGTTTCAAGCCATCCTGGTTTACCTGAACCCTCCTAAAATTTCACGTAGTTAAATTGTTTTTAGTATTCAGTTTTTAATGAGATCTCTTCCGTGAAAATGTAGCGCGTGCGGGTGTGTGTGTGTGTGGGGGGAAGAATTTGCTTTATTTTATTCATTTTACCCTGCTTTCACTGTCCCCGACGATATAGCAGTGACAGACAGTAGGATGTCTCACGAACGAGACTTACCTTACGTATCCACGGAATGGCCAACACGTTTGGTTTGTATTCGGGAGTTCCCTTGTGTGTATCTGGATCCGAAGATCGGATTTACCAACTAGTTTCACAGTGTTCCTCTTGCCCACAGACAAATAACCGAATAGTAACCCCGCTTTCTTTTACGTTATCTCTAGCTTATTATTCAGCAACAGATCCGCCACTCGACTCGTCACAGTCTTGAATTAGTGGCAGCGTCGTTTTACAGGCCATGAATGAATGAATGAATAAATAAATATATAAATAACAGGCTGACCGTTGGAATGCCGCAAACTGTTACCCCAAGGTTCAAGTTGATATGTTACCAAATGTTGACTTTCAAACAGTTACCGGCTTTTCCAAGGACCTGACGCGTTATATTTAATGGGCCGGATAGCGTAGTCGGTACTGCGACTGGCTACGGGCTATACGTTCCGGGGATCGAATCCCGGTGGGGCGAGATTTTCCGCACCTGTCCAGACCGTCCCTGGGGCCCACCTAGCCTCCTGTACAATGGGTACCGGGTCTTTCCCGGAGTAAAGAGCGGCAGGGGCGTGACGCTGACGCCTCACCCCTTCTAGTGCCGTGGTCAAGAAAGAGTAGAGCTATACCTCTACTCCCCCTATGGGCCGTACGGCCTGTACAGAGCTTCCTCATTGCCTGCACAAAGTTGCACTTTACCTTTTACCTGACGCGTTATATTTAGGGTCAGGCAGCCCACACTTTTTGGACAGCTTAAGTCTTGAAGATGGAAGCACTACGAGTCTTTGGAACGTTGGTGACTCTTTGCCAGTCGACATGGCGTAACATCTCAAAGACTTGAGTCTTCAACTACACCGCCTTTACTACCTGACTTGTCGCATCTGTTAACGTCTTTCTGTCGTTTGTTACAGTTTGCCACTGTGTGACACTGACCTTTGTATTTGCCTCGTAGGATTGTGCGGCAGTAGGAAGGTAGACGTATTTATATTATGTGCCAGGCAAGTAAATTGTAGGTGCAAAGTCGACAATTAGAAGCCTAGGATTATAGATTTATTCTTACTTCTTGTTCCACTGCTTCAAATTAATCTTTCTTATCGAACTTCGCTGGCTGTTTAAATGTTGAAGGTTTACTTTGAAGGATAGGTTGTATTGCTTTTGAAACTGACTGTCCACCAGAAGTACACAATAGTTCCAATATAATTTTCGAGGACCACACATTCTGGTCCTAGACCACAGGTGTCCTATGTGTGGTGGATTTCACACCTTCTGTTACATATTTGTTACCACATTTTTCTGTAGGTTCCATTAGTATGTATTACACACAGCTGAATACAGGAAATGGCGGGCCCCGCTAACGGCTGGAGTGTTGTTACGGTAGTTAACGTACTCTCGGTAACCATGTGAAATGCTACGGTCTGTATTAGTGTTCCCAGCAGATTCAATCCTGTCTTAACTTGACTTATAATACGCCTCCACGCAGTGGCTGGTATTTGTACAAACTTCGTGCTACGGAATGCACACATCCAAGGGAAATGGATTTATATCCTGTTTAATAAACTACTGTAAAGCTCTGTGCTGCTTGGGGGGAAAGTTTTACCGACTTCCTTCTGTAGCAACAGTTTCCACGGAGAACCCTTCTGCTAGTTCACCATTATACATTATAGCCCTTGAGGGGCAGTAATGTACATAATATAATATAATATAATATAATATAATATAATATAATACATGATGTGATGTGATATATGATATGATAAGATATAATATAATATACAACTCTAATGTATATATTAGGGAGAGATGGACACTGCATTACCGACTGATGTATCGGTACCTCTTCTGGACATTCATTGCTGCCATCTCGTGGTTATATTCGTAACTACTAACAGCTGTCCCTGTTAAATAACGACAGTGTAAGTGTGCATGCATTATAGCTGGATAGCTGTTTTGCATTTTATCCTTTCGGATGGATGTTTACCGTAGTGACTTGACAGTTTGTACACCGAACATCATATCACGCTCAGTAATGATCCTCAGTAATTTAAAGTGAAAGAAGTTTGATAAAGTGGCGATACTCAGTAACGTGTCAACTACCTACAGAGAAACATTATGTGAAACATTTCCGTTGGTGTAACAGTCTTAATATCTGTCTATTTTTTCGGTCACAACCAACACACATTAGCGAAGAGTTTTATTAGACGGCAACCGGTTTCGATCCTAGACTCGGGTCATCAGGCCATATACCAGAATGTGAACATATACAGAAACTAAAAGCCGTAAGTTGGAGATTTCCACCTTTTACATTAAAAATACATTTAAAAGTATATAAATTATACAAAGGGGAACTAAATTACAAAAAGGCATAATGAAGTGTAAAAGTAATAACCATTTTGTATTGGAAAACTGTTTTTAAAATATTTTAAAAGATGACAATTACAGGAATTTCGAAAGGCAGAGGTGCTGTACTGTTTGTCGTCTGTGGCATTTCTTGGTAACTGTATTCATTATAAAAACACGTGTATGGTGCATGCTAACGGTATCTCGTGATGTGTCCTGATGTATTGCCATTTAATAATTTAAGGATGTAATTTCATTTACAGTAGAGTTATGTTAGGAGATAAAATCAAATAGTCCGCATACATTCTTTTATTTGTATATATATATATATATATATATGAATTTTTCCGTTTCATGTACATATTGATTAAATTTCAGGAACCTCATTCTAGCACAGTTTCTGTATGTGGTCATGGTCTTTTATCATGGCCTGATGATAACCCGAGTCTAGGGTCGAAACTGGTTGCCGTCTAATAAAATTGTTCGCTAAGTGGGTATTTGATGTGATTTAGAATATTGGCATATATTAAATTAACAGAGAGCAGAGTCCTTTCTTGATAAAATTGATGGTCACCCAGCCAGTCAAATTCCCTGCGGTGATGAAACCCAAGTTTCACTGCCGTGTCTGCACGACAGTCACTGGACCTTGTCCTCAGCCTGACAGTCTGTTTGCTTAAAGTCCATTTTAATTACGCTACCAGATAAGACGAGATTTAGAACGAAAATATAGGAAATGACTTACATGTGTATTCGAGAAATGGAACTGATGGTTATAGAGGAAAAGGTTAACCCATGTGAACGGAATGAAGAAAGACATTCAGGGAGACGTTGCTGTGGGACCGAAAGGGCGCATGTCTCGTAAAGCTGTCCGCAAGCACGCCGCGAAGGCCTGTAGGAGAGCGGAGATCCATCTGAACTCATTCTTAACCTCGGCTCTAGACCGAAATCCATAAAGGTCAGAAGAAAAATAACTGTCTTTCAGGGTAAAGTTCGGCCCTGTTGCTAAGACCAACAAACTCCCTTCCTCCAAAGTGCTCAGACTTCAATAAACCATATAACGGACCAGTGGGCGCGGGTTTCTCGCAAACCGAACATCTGCACTCACTCCGATCGGCCTTCCCACTCACTTCCTGATATTTGTATACGTTCTCACTGTGCTGCGTTATTTGCTTCTCACGTCAGGAGCTTTCTTTTGGAGTAAACATCTGACTTCAGAAAGCCCCCAGCAGCGTCCCTTGGCCAATTCGATTTCCCAGTGCAGTGAGGATACATCACAGAATAAAAGCCTGCAGCTGAACGATAGCTTATTTGGTGACAGTTCGCAAGAAAAAGGTGCCAACGAAATATGATTTGGTCACGGAAGGGTGTCCCATACTTGATGTGGATAGCGGCCCCCCAGAGGCTTCGCATTGTCTGCCTGTTCATATATTCCCCTCCAACCCCGTCCGTTTTGTCAGCCAGACCAAAGCGCTTGTCACTGTTGGAAGACATCACTACCAACATTCGCATAAATGTAGTGACTAGAGGCCTGGAGGGGAATATCGAGAAGTACAATGGGAGGGATCGGGTAGCTCAGTCGGTATAGCGACTGAGCTACGGGCTGGACGGTCCGGGATCGAATCCCGGTGGGGACGAGATTTTCCACCTGTCCAGACCGGCCCTGGGGCCCACCCAGCCTCCTGTACAATGAGTACCGGGTCTTTCCCGGGGGTAAAGTGCGGCCGGGGTGTGCTGCTGACCACTCACACCCTCCTAGTGCCGCGGTCATGGAAGAGTAGAGCTATATCTCTACCCACCCACTGGGCCACACCGGCCCTGTAGCGGGATCACTTTACTTTTCACTTTTACACTGGGAGGGAAATGTATCAGCCCGAGGGGCCAAATTCAATGGACCTTATTTCGTGACTGCAGTACGAGTATAGTGAACAATTTTGTTTGTTAGGTGCGTTTAAAAATTCTTATCTTGTCTTTTACAATTGTCTTATTGATCTTTCCATAGTTTGTTCTATCAGCGTTGATTGTACTTGATACTGTTTCGTGAAGAAGGAAACAGAACCAATTTTCGGAGCACAGTATTTTTAAAAGAACTGGAATGGGCTGGTTCAGGTCAAGGTAATTCTATAAAGATGTAGCAGTCGTAACACAACTATATATGAAGTGTATATATATATAATTTTGCAATATCAACTACATGTTTCCGCCATTGCTGCTGTGGCCATCTTCAGGTTGGATAAATTTATTATCACAGAAGCTATATATAGATATGATCTAGAACAAATTATTAATGTTCTATATTATACCTATATATAGCTTCTCTGATAATAAATTGTACCCAACCTGAAGATGGCCACAGCAGCAATGGCCGAAATATGTAGTTGATATTGAAAAATTATATATATACACTTGATATATAGTTGTGTTACGACTGCTACATCTTTATAGAATTACCTTAGGTTCTAACAAACACAATGGGGATGACACACCTTGAAGTCAAGGTAATATTTTGCAGGGTGTAAAGGTTGTGGACTGGAGTTGACTGGCTGAGGTAAGGGTGAGACGTCAGAAGGAATTAAAAATGGCTGTACCAGGACGGGGTAGTATGTCAAAACGAATTGAAAATAAAATATAATGATTTGGACTGAACTTTACTGGCTCAGCTGAAGGTAACACGTCAACACGAAATAAAAGTAAAATGTAAGGATGTGGGCTGGTTGGACTCACTCAGATCAAAGTAACACGTCAAGACGAATTAACAGTACACAGCAAAGGCCGGAACTGGATTCAAGTGCGTCAGGATACGTTTCTGTGGCTTTTTTTTTTCTTAACGTCATAGTGCTGGATTTTCGGACTCAGTAAAAGACCTAGAACATTTGTTCTAGCTAAGTAGCGGTAATTTTTCGAAAAGAGTTTAGCTTGACATGGGTAATTCGTTAATGTTTCGACTCTTACGGTTGGCACAGTACAAATTTGCCACCATGAAAGCTGTAGACAAACAGCTGTTTCGATAATTTTTCGGTTTTCGTTTGGGGAAATTGGAGACATATTTACGTCTTCTGTTCTACTGAAGAAAACAGCCATGCACACTGGTTGTTTGCAACGGTAAAGGGTAATCCTAGCCTGTCGAAATTAAATGGTATGTTGCAGATCATGCAATCAATTTTCGAAGGTCGTTAATAATAAACGTAGTATGGAGTATAGTATTTGTAAAATATTGCAGCTGTTATGTGCTTTACATAGCCCTAGTTGCTGGAGTAAATCAAGGAAATAATCACTGGCACTCCAAGTATAAGGTTCAGAGCTTCATAGATTTTTAAAGGTCAACAACGCCTGATACTTGTTTTATGAAAAAGAAATAGCATAGAATTATATACTACTAACCATGACCCGGAGAGGTATTGTTCCGCCTCCTCTATTCCGCGATGCTCTTGGTCAGGGGCGTCATCTTTAAATGAAGCTGTGAGCGAGTGTTGTGTATTATTGGGGGGGGGGGGGTCAGTGACCCCGCAGTTGGCCTGCAGCAGTATCATCCATCAAGACGTTCAGTATTACCGCCGAAATTTGCAAATGTGATTGGATAGCTATTATATCGTTACTATTATTATCATTATTATTATTATTTTAATAGTCGATTGAGGAGGTGAGAGTACTTCCTCCGTTCCGCCCTCACTACAAGAGCCTCAAGTGAGGACGGAGGCTTATGCCTTGACTTCCGCTTAACCGATCGTAATGGTCACTGTACGCCTTCCTGGGACGTACAAATGACTTTTGTGCGTCACGGTGAGCACTCTCTCCCGTGCAAAGACGAACCGGCTACTGCTATTTAGGGAAATGACCACTGGCTTATTCTGGGAATTGTACGGAACACTTAAAGCTGAGAGACTACGAGTAGCGGTAGCGACGTGGCACTTGTATGCGGAAGGTGCCTAGTTTGGATCTCGTTGCGGACACCGGCTATCTTGATAGGTGCATCGTAGATTCTCCAGTACGTCTGGGACGATGCCAGGAGGCCTTCCTAGTTTTCGTTCGTCAGCGATCCCTTGTGTTGACCATTGTGGGTGAAAGGGTTACTTACTTACTTACATACTTACTTACACCATGGAGGAGGGCCCTTCTTGAGAAGCTAACCGGTTCTCAGCTAGTCAAGAAATTCCTCGCATTCTATGGAGCCCGAAGGTTCATTACCGCATTCACAAGTATCCGCCATCTGTCCATATCCTGAGCCAGCTCGATCCAATCCATGCCCCAATATCGCACTTCCTGAAGATCCATCTTAACATTATCCTCCCATCTACGCATGGGTCTTCCAAGTGCTCTCTTCCTCTCAAGTATCCCCACCAAAACCTTGTATACGCCTGTTCTCTCCCCATACGTGCTTCTTGCCCCGCTCATGTCATTCTTCTCGATTTTGATCACCCGAACGATATTGGGTGAGGGAAAGGGTTAATCGGTTAATAAACGCTCGGTATGTGGTGAGTGCGTGTGAGTGTGTGTGTGAGTGTGCGTGTGTGTGTGTGTGTGTGTGTGAAGTACGATACATTTGTCACTGTGTTTACTTATACTCTACGCGGTAAAGATGCATGATGGAGTGGAGTTGTAGCTTCACATATTCTTAAGCTGGGCATTGTATGGAGGTGACTGGTAAGCCTCACGTCCCGGCCGCTTTACTCCCGGGGACAGAGCCTCCGGTAAACCATAGAATAGGAGATTGGGTGTGTCCATGAGCTTGTCTGGACGCTTTGGAAAAGATGTAATTCTTCTGTTCCTACGGGGAATTGAACTTCGTTTCCTTGGTCGTTCAGCCCGTAGTTCAGGCACTATAGCGAGTTACCCCGGGTCCATGTTTGTGAAGTGAATCTGTAGTAACAAGTAACAAACTTTGTTGTTTTCGTCGTAAAAGTACGGGTGGTCGGCTTTGGTATGAACTGTTTTGAAGATTCGATTTTTCCCATCGCAGTGTTAGCTGCTGATTAGATAGGTGACTCCTGCTGTGGTGTATTTGAGAAGTGATGAAAATTGGAGCTGTATAGCACTGTCTCAGTATCGTGCATGTTGGAATTTGGTATTGGTTGTGTTAAACGGTAATTCCCCCCCCCCCCCCATGGCGCAGCAGCCCCTAATGGGGCCAGGTGTCTCCTCATTATCGAGGCTTCATGATCGCACTCAGACACTCCACAATCGGTAGGACTTTTTGGACAAGTAATTATCCCGACGCAGAGACCTCTACCTGATAACACACACAACACTCACAAGAGACAACCATACCCCGGCGGTATTCGAACCCGCAATCCCAGCAAGCGAACAACTGCAGACCAACCCCTTAGACCGCGCAGCCACTGGGGGGCGGCAAACGGGGATCTAGTAATTTTGATCGCTTAGCTATAACAGGAGTTTTTAATTTGAAGAGTTAAACAATGACTGGTTTCGCATGAGTTACCATTCTAGACGGACTATATGGAGGGCACAGAAATAAGTCTCGTGGATCGAATGACAGTGTTCGAGACTTCTACCCTTCCACTCGCGTTACCTATTATTGTATGTATCACTCTCGAACTCTCTACTGGTCTCCCAGCTAATAAGTGCGCTTGTCCCTAGCGAATGTTATTGCTACCAACATGCGTGTGAAGACAATGTCTAGACGTCTGCATGCGAAATATGTAGAATTATGATGGAGAGGGACGCTGAACAGCTTGACTGATAATGTGCATGGGGTCGGTCCATTGGACTTCTTTCCATGGCCAAGGTATAGCTGGTTACTTTACAAAAGACTGATATTGTTTATCCGAAAAGTCCTGATACATCGTTCTTAATGACGTTTCATGCTTCGTAGCGACAGATCCTGGACCTGTTCAAACAGATAATTGACCCAGTTACCTACAAAGACAACTGTCTTCACTCGCACCAAAAGCTGGCTTTCCTTTGAAAGACGTTGGACCATATCTCAGGGACGGCTGCCATGATAATGTTTATGGTGATTGGTTCTGGTCGACCGGGGTTCTATTCCCAGCAATAATAGTGACTTTCTTCTTTACGTTTTCACCCATATCAGATTTAGGGCCCACAAATCCCACGTATAATGGTTAGGACTATGACATCAACCTTATTATGTTCAGGTGCCTATCACTAGTAGTCGGTATAGTGACTAGGCTACGGACTGGACGGTCCGGGGTTCGAATTGCAGTAGGGACAGCAGATATTTCATTTCTCCGAAACGCCCAGGCCAGTTCTGGGGTCCCATCTAGCCTCCTATTCAAAGGATACCGGAGTTATTTGTCGGAGGTAAAGCGGCCGGGGAGTGAAGTTCACAATTCACCTCCGTCTAGTGCTGAGGTTAAGAATGAGTGGAGCCAGACCTCTTGTTCCTCTATATGGCTTCATGACCTGGACAGGAACAACTTATCGTTTACCGCAAGTAATACAAAGAAGATAACAGCTCGAACTTTTGAGTGGGGAATGCACTGGTGCTGCTACTAGCGTACTAACGTAATATCTTGGGCAGCGTCTCCGGGTTTGTTAATATTAAGGGTGTCTGGTTGTCAGGAGAATTACTGATGCCATTAAATCAGTTGCGGTATTTCCATGAGGCCTAAATGGATTAACTTGTTACAACACCATGGTTAATTTATAAAACCACGTGCATTTTAACATCAGGAAATTTTCTGTTTTGCCCACACAGTGTATTTATCGATTAGCACAAAATTCTCACAATAAAACGCAGTTTTGTCCCTAAACAGCGTTAAAACGTTGGGGGGGGGGGGTTGCGGGCCCGTTGTCGTTTATGTGAGGTTGGAACATTTTTTTAGACGAATGGCGTGCTTTAAAGCAGTGTTTCTCAAACTTTGTGAGACCGCGGCCCGGTAAATTCTTTTTAATAAGACGAGGGCCCAGTCCCAACAAATTTACTCGTAAATACCTTTCCATTTTTTTAAGTTCGTACATTAAACTGACGTAAGTATTAATAATTAATTATGCCATAATCATAAAGAGTATTAGTACACTTATGTGTACGGTGTGGCATGTTGACAAATATAAAATTACATTTAAATTAGTTATCAATCACTGGACTAATGAAATCTTGTAGCATATTTTAGTTTCCT
>Ga0131853_10026314_pt1 | contig 10465 bp, 4 predicted proteins | sample TergutLab28metaG_FD_92764 | JGI IMG/M metagenome (GOLD analysis project Ga0131853, IMG submission 92764) | Labiotermes labralis P1 segment gut microbial communities from Petit-Saut dam, French Guiana - Lab288 P1 (version 2) (version 2) | ecosystem: Host-associated > Arthropoda: Insects >... | reverse complement strand
CACTTCACCACACACACACACACACACACACACCTCAAACACATAACACACACTACACCACACACACACACACACACACAAGCATTTTCTTAAATAAGATGTATATTGTAGTATACATAACTATTATGTTATAGAAACAAATGTTGTTTTTTTAATAGAACAATCTCCCTTATGTTCATTATCCTTGTTATTAATTTATGAAATGGAAATTGGTGTCTTCCATTAAATCTAAATATTTCCCTCCTTACTAAGCAGTGTGAGCAGAGTCACTGTTTTATTGTACAGATTAATTACAATTCTACTCCTCTTACAATCTGATGTATTATTTTACTGATTATTCCAATTCTGTTATATGACAGAAAAATTACTTTTGTTGTTCTTTATATAATCTGTGTTTTGCAGTAATTTTTGGAAGCTCAGCCTCTAATACTATTATGTAACTGTGGAATACCAAACCTTTTATGCTGATGAACCCATTTTAATTTTCGGTTTGGAAACATCTATCTTGACTTGAGTGGCGTTGGTTTGTATTTATTTTTATTTTATTTTTTTAATTTATTTACTTTTTGTCACAGCCGTCAAACACTGGAATACCACCATATTCCTTAATGAATTCAATGTTTGTCCTCACATATCATTTGATGACCTCTAATATGTACATTTGTCACAGTGTTTTTATGTAAACTGAGATCCTTGCATGCATAGACATATCCTACAGTGTTGGGTAATAATATTATTAATGCAATGATTTGCATTACTGCTGCTGTGTTATCAATCCATTCAGTGACTCTTCAGACTGTAGCTTTTTCGTTTTTGTAGTTAATAAATGAAATATATTTCACTTAACTTTGGTCAAATTCTGGAAATTATTTTATACATATTTTCTCTTACATCATATAAGTTGTCTGCAGTGGACTTTAAATCTTTTCATCATGTTGCATGTTGCTTTGTCTTGTGGTGGTGTGTATCTCAATTCTTGATCTTTTTGTCACTTATGTGTGTATGTACATTTCATTTTATATCTACTTCTAGAATTCATATTTATTATGTTGTATTCAGTGGAATAAAATTTTACATTCCATCAACACTTTCCTATGAAAATGTTACGCACTTTTAGCCATCTTGCTGAAATGTCTGAATAAATTTCACTCTCACATTTTGCTCTCTGCCAGTCTTTTTGTTACAATTGTTGCTCAGGCTTTCTTTGTGTCCAGTTCTTCTTGGGATTCGGTGGTGTTTTCTCACCACATGTCACTTGTTCAATTGTTTGATCAGCTCTTGAAGTAGCTGGATGGCCATATCTTTCATCATCTGCAGCAGCATCTATTCTGTCTCAAAATGGCCTACCTTGCACAATGGTGAAAACAAAGAATTTACTTGACTGACTGAAGCTGCTCTTCTCATTTTGAATATTTGGATGAAGATGGAAGCTGCCAGGCCTGTGTTTGCTGATGAAACGTGCCATTTAAGCATGTTGCATTTAATGACTGCATTTTATAAACTTCCACTTAAACTGGAATTAAGGGAGACACATAGCAAGTATGGACGGTGCTGTAGGAAAATTGTGCCATATTTAGGTTTAATGAAGATATGTATCTGCTACCATGGAAAAAATGCTGGAAGCAGTTGAAAGCCTTAACAAGAAGATGCCTGGAACTGATAGCCTCAGTATAGAACTTCTTAAACATGTTTCCCAGAAGATAACTGACATATTTAGGTCTCTGTAAAATCTGGTGGAGGTACAGAATGTACAAAATGAATGGAACATTGTGTTGATTGCTCCAATGTACAAGAAGTGAGCTAGACAGAACACTGAAAATTAGTCAGTGTAAATCTACTTAAATTTTTTATGCAGAATACTTGCAAAGATAATCACATGAAGAAGTAACATTTTATCTGAATCTATTTCAGGTGAGGTACAAAATGGGTGTATGGAAGGGTGGTCATGTATGGTTTGTACTTTCAGTATTAATCAGCTGACTGAGAAACACAGGAAATTTAACTTACTGAGCTTTCCTGGCTTGAGATAGCCTTTGATAAAGTTGTCAGAAACAAACTGTGACAGGTAATGGCTGGCAACACTTTTCCACAACTTATTGCCAGGGTAGTACACAAGTACACAACTGACATCTAGATATAAAATTGCAATATATACAGAGAAGTTTGAAGTAGGTAAAAATCATAGAAATAAATAAAAGCTTGAGACAAGGGTGACTGTCATCATTCACACATTTTAATAACTTTTATGTTTGTATGGACAGTATTGTAAGACAGTGGCAAAATGAACTATGAAATCGCTGCTGAATAAATCACGGTGTTCTAGATACACTTCTATTTGCTGATAATCATGCAGTAATTGCTACACAAGGTGACCTTCATCAGGCAGTATGTGTTTAATAAAACATATAATGAACACAAATTGAAATATGTACTGTAAAACAAAAATCACTATAATTAAAGAAAATGACTACTTTGGAGCAAATATAGTTATTGACAACAGAGTAACTGAACAAGTGAACGAATTAAACTATTTCAGATGTAGGATGTATATATATAAATAATCAGGACGTACATAATAAACCACAGAATTTTAAGTTTATATTTGGAAATATTTTGTTTGATTTAAAACAAGTAATAAGGTTTGTTATTGAAATTACATGGATAATGGTAGTACCAACATTCCTATACATGTGTGACAATTGCACTTTACTGAAACAGTGTGAAATAGGGATTTCCACAGCAGAGATGAAATTGATGAGGTCAGTTGCGGGATATACATTATGTATCCATAAAAGTAATGAATAAGTAAGAAAATAACTGAGTGCATACAATTTAAGTGAAATTATTGCGGATTAAGAATGCAAGTGGATACGACATTCATTAACAGTGGAGAGTACATGTATTCCCAAGTTAATGTATGAATACATGCTGACAGAAAATTGTAGATCAACCAAGAAAAAGAAGGAGAAACCAACAACCATGAGGACAGTTCAAACCTGAAGAGGCTTATACTCTCTTGCCACTGCTGCTGATGATGGTTGGGATGTTGTCATGGATTGTGATCAAGATAGACCCAAGTTGCCAACATCTGTTTTTACAAAAAAGAAAAAATGTTTGCATTGTTGGCTGTTTCTTGTCACCAAGATGTGAACACAGCACAGGTTTCAGCAAACTTTACTCCACTTGTTTGAGATCTAAACTTCAGCTGTGTGTGAGGTAACATGATTTTAATTTATGTATGGAACTTGTTTGAAAAGTTACATATAGAACTGTTAAAAGGAGACAAAGTTAAATGGATGTGTATACTAAGTGCTGGTTAACTTGTGTAATGAGACAAAATTCCTGTTGTTTGAAGAAATTAAGTGTGTAATTGTACATGACTAAGAAGCATTTGGATGTCTGTGATTCGTTTTCATATTTACTTTAATTTGATTCTGTTCCTGCTGTATCAGTAGAGACTACTAAAACATCATACTTTGTGAACACTGTGAATTGTGGCTGTACAATTCTGCTTGCTCTTTTGTATATAATAGATTATATTTATAAACTTTTGCAGATGCATTTGCCTTCTCACAAGAGGAAGGAGGGGCAGTGACACTGTCAGAGTTTGTTTGTGCAAACAACACAAACCTCCCCAAACCTGGAGGCATGTGAAACATGAACATGAACGGAGATGTGCTGCGTGAACATAGGTTTGATATTGGTTTATTTAGCTTCCAGTCATCTTTGTTTTCCAGAAGTGCCTATGTAACGTACCATCACCCTCATACTTGTCTTGAGCAAGGAATGGATGCATTCAAAATAGAGGTCTGAATTTCAGGCCACATTACTTCGTTGTAGTTTGCATATTTATCTTTTTTATATTACAGTGTTCCATCATTCCACTGTACTATATAATTTGATGGGGAAGTAATTCTAATCCAACAATTTTATTTTGTAAGTTCTTCCTCGTTTGTGTATTTTATTAGCACAATTTTTAATTGAAGGAACTTAATCTGCCCTTAAGTTTATATTGAAGTAACTTTCTACTAAGTTCATGTAATAATGTGTTTTGTTATAATATGTGACCAATTGGAGTTACAGCATGACCAGATAGAGGAATGTTTGATAAACTTAGATCAGTATGTGAGTTGTGCTATGACAGTATATACTGTGTGCACACAGTTCATGCAAGGAACATTATGTGTAAAACTACAATACAGCATTTTGACCTTTTCGTGTCTTCATCAGGCTAGTACATGTTCTTGCTCACAGAAACCACAGTGGCATGTTTATAACATTTATGTTGCATCAGTTTTATTATATACATGTATACAGAGCCCTTGTTTTATGCCTGTTTGCTTTAACGCCTCTTGCCAGTACATATACACCACTTCTTAATTTACACCCTGTCATTTTTGGTTAACGCTTTTCGGCTGGCTGCACCATATTGCACTAACCTATACCTATTCCTTAAATTTCTCATAGGAATATAATTTGTGATTTATGCCCTCTTTTTCAGGAACACAGCTAGGGTGTAAAACAAGGGTTTGTTTTCTTTTTTTGTCTTGTATTATAGATTTAAATACAGAGTTAAATGAGTGGGTTTAATGGGGCATATTGTGAACAACACAACATAACACAGATATATAATGGTAAAATGACACTGGTGATAAAGTTGATTGCTGCCTGAATCTGCCTCTCTCAATGCAGTACAAGTTATATTTTCAGCACTATTTCTAGACTAGGACTGCAGAACTAGATGCAGATATATAATGAATGTTGAAGATATTTATGTATATACTATTTTTATGCTGACTGCATTAGGTTTTGTGTAGTGATAAAGATATTTGTCTGTTGAAAATATATCACACTTGGTGTGTGTTAGAATCATATTGCCCAGATGATGCAAAGTTTATAGTGTGCAGTCTTGAGATTTATTTACATTATGTGTGCATAATATTCTGCAGAGGAAGGGATCTTACCAAATAGCAGTTTATGCTTCAACTTGAATTTTTATGTATAATAGTGTTCAAGATAATGTAGATCAGTTTACACTTGTGTCATCGATATTAATCAAGTAAGAACTACCATCAGATCCTACTGGAACCAATACACTAAATTCTAAAGATGTATTTAGGAGAGACTGGGCAGCAGATAAAGACGTTTTTGTTTCAATGTTGTCATCATAGATTATGTAGCACTGGAATGTACTCTGACATATTGAGGTGTCTATTTGGGAATTAGATCCATGATTTCATTGTATTTTTAATTGTAAGGATTTTAGAACTGTGATGTTCATGTAATTTCAAAAATATGTTTCTCATCAAGGAAATATTTTCCCTTTCGGATGCCTTCTGTACATGTTGTCATGTCTTTGCAGTTTCTTTGTCAGTGAAATTTATGAATTAAATTGGTAATATGTTCTAGAAGTTGGCATTATTTATTCTTGAGAGTGAACAAACTCCACATTCGTTTAGAGTCCTACAAGACAAAATAGTCTGAATTCAGTCAACCAATCTAGTCTTTCTTCTGTTAGGTTATTTAATGAAACTTAACAACTACAGAAGTTTTTTGTTATTATGGTAAAGTAGTGGTTGAAGGTAAGTACTAATGCACTGAGGATCCATTGAAGGCATAGTTTAAGATAATGTATGTTTTACTTAGAACAGTGATTTGTAACACTGTGTTCTGAAGAACCATGAAATTATAGTGATCAGTGATACTTGATCATTTATAAGTATTGGAATAGTATTAAAACTGGCAGTTTCTTTTCTGTTTCCTAAAGGTGATACAGCTAGCATCCCAGAAATACAGGCTTTTCAGTTCTTAAAGATGAATGCAGCAACTGATTGTGTGGTCTTGTTTAAACAGAAGTAGAAATCATAACTGTAATACTGACTTGCAGCATTTGTTGCATTGTACCGATGACTGTAACTTTCTCAGGTGTATTACTTTAGAATTGTGTAGTAAAACAATGGCTGATGTTCAGATCTGCTGAAAGGAAGGGACCCTAAACGACAATCAACTGAATCCTTTGAGAGAGCTGTTAGAGGCTACTATTTACTGTCACTGGGGACTCTGGATTTGTGACAGTTTTAGGGAGCATGTTGCAGTTAATTTGAGGTTGTGGATTGCAGATGTAAATACCTAGGCAAGGGGGGTGATAAATACTGTAAGTTGCATTGCACTGTCCAGTAATGTGGAAGGGAAGTACTGTGTGAGTGGTCTTTGCAAGATAGGAATGTGTATACTCATATTCATGTTACAATTTATGTAAATCAATAGATGCAGTTCGATTATTTACAGTGGATTATATTGTAGGAGTATTTCTTGTTTGTGGTATCTTGTCATATCTGATTTCCATACCACTTTTTGTATCTGTGCATAATAATTTGGTATCCCATCACAAAGTAGATCCATAACAGAGTCTTGAGAGTACAGTAATGTAACACATTTTGTGATGACAAAGCTATATTTATAAGATTATAAAGGAATGTTTGGAATTGCGAAGTTCCAATTTGTGAGGGTCTCATTGATTGGTACGTATTGTGAAGAGCATTCTTCAGCCAAATATGCATAGTACTATAAAACTATTAAATATTTTGAGAATATTCACAGTGAAGAAATGAATACAAGATAGAAATAATATATTGTGCAGATTAGTTGTTATAATGGTAAGGAACTGTATGTATCTATGCATGTGTAAAAATTGCTTGAATTTGTAATTCTGACACCAGAATACATAATTACTGACACACAGTTGGCTGATGTACATATACCAACACTGAGGTTGATAGACTATCGAGCATGTTGTTATTGGTACAGGTAGGAAGTAGTACAGTATATACCTTAGCTTATTTTGACTGTCATTTAATTTTCTTATATATATACACTACTGACAATTTACAGACAGAATAAGGTGCAGTAAAATAATTTTCATGTTTGCCTTTATTAAGTGGACAATTAATTTGGGCATACTATACTCAAAATGTCAATTGAAGACAAGTTTGGGCATTCCTTGAAATCTGAGTTGAAGAATTCAGCAACAGGTAGACAAGGTTTTACCTTCTAATATGGAGTGATAATAAAATACAAAACTGAATACTGATTATTTAAAATTTTTAGATGTTTTTCTGCAGGCTGTGTTTTATCCATATGTGAGACAGGTAGATGAACACATGAGATCCAGGTGTGAGTTGGTTATAGACTTCATCTACTTTTATTATGACTCGTGTGAATTATATTCTTTAATACTTCAGCTTGAACAACTTTATATATACTGATTCTTGTTACTGTGTGTGACGCATGTAGGGCTTGGCGATTCATGCAAGAAATTGTTCCATTCTTGAGTGTTTACTGTGTATGATTCTTTCAAGAACATTTCTATTTTCTCAGCAAGAGACTTGGTATGCTATTTGAAGATCACATTGTCTTTAAATTAAGAATTAATTATGTGTTTAAAATCCTTTATATATTGGTTGGGCCATAATTATGGGTATGTATTGATATTAATTTAGTGTATTTGGTATTCCTTATTTCAGTTTCAGAACATCAACATAGTAAAAATTATTTCACTTGCAAGAATGACTGAAACATTGAAACATTAGTTTTGAACTATCTTAATTTGTTTAGAGCCTTGTGTAGGTAATTACTACAGCCACTGACATTTGATTTTATCATAATTTTGGTCTTATTGTTCCTGGTCCAACCAAGGTTCTCTTTTTTAACACGACTGAATTCTAGTCATCCTGAGTGATAGTAAGAAATAAATGATAAAACCAAAGAATATTGTTTTTGAAATTGGTGATTTTATAATATATATTATTACTATTTAATTTTTTATATTCACAAGTGTTGATTGTCTTTTGCATTCCATTCCTGGTATTTGAGCATTTTGTATATTCTTGAAGTGCTTTTAAATGTGTATCATGTCAGAAACATATATCTCTGTTGGAATTCGGTGCATCAGTTATCAAGGGCTCTAAATAAATGTTATATATACATATGGAATTTTTAGGTGTTTCAGTACCTGTGTGTTGGATATTATAATAATAGATTAGTGTATAGTGGGATGAAGGAAATACAGGTAATGTAAGATGTGGCTTTTATGATCCCAGAATTATTTTCATGTGTGGTCTCTTATGTGAACATGAGACTTGATTGTATCAGAAGTATGTCTGGGTATGTTTCAAATTCATGGGCTGCAATTTCAGTACTTCTTGGACAGTTGTGCTAAAGCTGTGGCAGAATTAAAGGTAATGCAGGTAATAACAGGTTACAGATTCTTATCTTTATTGGGGTATGTCATGTCAGTACCTGTGTGTTGGATGTTGCAGTAGTAGTGCAGCATGTAGTGGGTGAAAGGAAGTATATTTTACAGATTGATTTATTTATTGGAAGCAAAATATTACTTCCAGTTTAGCTTGTTTTATGTTGGATGTTAGCATCAAGTGTGGAATGGTAGACCATCGCATCCTATCAAACTTGTATCTTTTTATTGATGTGCATTGTGATACTTTTTTTTATTTCTAAAAATTGATGTTACATGTTGATTTCTTTATTGTAATGACATGAGACATCTTGGGTTTCAGGCTGTAGATATGGTCTCTTGATATGGATAATGAGTGCATACATATGAAATAGGTAGTTGCAGAAAGAAAACATAGGCAGCCTTGAAATTGTGGGTTGGGCTCAGAAGTAACATGTCTCTGAAAAGTAGTTCTTTGGTAGCCATGTGATACCAGAACCTTGATTTGAACAGATTTTTTGGCATGGCACAGACATTATTTGAAGCTGGTCTTGTTAATTCATATACGTAATTTTGGGGGTGTTTTTTGGTTACAGAGAAAGTGAAGTGTAAGTACATATGGTGTGACTGCAGTGTGTAGGTTTTCTGAGGAGGATGGGGAGGAACATGGAAAGGGGTAGTACAGGGCTGCACAAATCCTGGGTCACTAAATTTTGTGCCATGGCACCAAATATTTGTGGGTCCTGAGTACACAACTGCTTCATGTAACCTTCCTGGTGCCTGGAATTTTGTGGTGGCTCCTAGATTTTTGGAAAATTTGTGTACACCTGGGTAGAAAGGCTCATTTTCCCTTTTATAAGGTCATACTGTTGTAAATGTACATTTCTAAGTGGAAGTTAGGAGGTTATCCTGTTTCCATAATAGAGCATACGCGTTAGCCAAAGAGTGTAAGATATCACAAAATTTATGCCAAAACCATGACTCTTTTTATATGCTACAAAAGAAAGACAAGAATATTACAGTGATTTCATTTGTTATTGAAAAAATGAAGATTAATGTCAGTGTAAAAGGCGAGCATAGCTGGAGTTTTATGACTAAAAGGAAATATATGGGCAAAATTAGTTGTACTGAAGCAAACAGTAAGAGCTAACATACGAGCAGTTTGTACAGAGGCATAATTTAAGAAGAATATGAATTGATAATACATTTGATACAAGAGAAATTTATGATCTATTTGGAGATTTCTATAATATTCTAAATGATTGAAATTGTTGGTTATGTCAATTAGACAAAAATGGGAGTACACATAATGTGTCTGTATTTCATATATTTATCAATTTAAAACAGGCAGTATGATTCTGTTGTGAGAGGAGTACTTCGTAATATTTTAATTTATCCTGTAATACTTAAGCAGTCTGTAGAGTACACTCTCTGTAATCTAATTTTCCCTAAGCAGAACTACCAGTTTTTCCCTCATGATGCATTTGTTTTCCTTGACAGTATTGCATTACCAGTGATAGTAAGAAATGTGTTTCATACTCCTTCCAATGTGTACAATAGCTATAGCTGTTAAAGGTTTGTGCAAATTTGCAATAATATTTTTGTTTGTGATTGTAATACTGGTTTTGGGTGTGGTTTCACCCATAATTCAAAGTACTTTGAAGTGTGTTTGCATCTATGCAGAATTTCTATTAACCTTTTAAATACCTATGTTGCCAAATGCTAATACATGTAGGAAAACACCCCTAGAGATTTATTCTATATATTTAGGCAACAAGGAAATTTATTGCATTTGTAACTTGCTACATATTTTCTGTTTCATATTCTGCAAAATTCTGTTTATTTCATAATTTTATCTTCTCTGTTCAAATAAACCTCACGTTTTTCATAAACCATGCCTCGTAATTGAAAAAAGCCACCCCTGGCAGTATAAGATTAAAAATAGCTCTCTCTGTATGTACACACATAACAGTATAAGAACTGATGATTGATTTTTCATGAAATTTGACTTTGGAGAATTTTGCATGTATTGATTATGTGGTTGAAAATTAGAAATCTGTCCTAAACTGTTTAATATTCAATGCTGCAGCAATTAATCGGTAGTAGGATTTTTGTTGTTTCATAGCATGAGGTTTTATGTATTTTGGGTGCTACACATTAGCTGCAAAACAGATGAAGGAAGGGGCAACAAATACCAGAACCATGAATGTAATCTAAAAGTTTACATCAGATAGT
>Ga0131853_10026312_pt1 | contig 10465 bp, 6 predicted proteins | sample TergutLab28metaG_FD_92764 | JGI IMG/M metagenome (GOLD analysis project Ga0131853, IMG submission 92764) | Labiotermes labralis P1 segment gut microbial communities from Petit-Saut dam, French Guiana - Lab288 P1 (version 2) (version 2) | ecosystem: Host-associated > Arthropoda: Insects >... | reverse complement strand
TGTCGCTGAAACTGTATGCAGTCAACATACCGCCATTCAACGTATTACCAGTCGCAGACGTGCAAGTCATTCACTTTCCACATCGTGTGACATTCGCTTATCGCAATTGCTCATGGGAAGCTATGGGTCCTCAATAAAGTCATAGATACCCCCTTATTTTTACGCCGCCCCCTTCCCCCCTCCGTTCTCCTCTGTTCTTCCTTGTCGCTTTACACTCCCACATCGCCCGATTTCCCTCCATCTCCTCTCTTTAAAAAATTCTTCCCCACTTCCGTCTTCCTTTTTTATCAACCAATTCCACCTCCTCATCCATCCATTGATTTATATTATTGGAAGAAAACGGGGGGATGGGACGAGAGGTGGTTCCTCTGATTCATTGAGGGCCATAATGTACAGCACTTTGCAGGCTATCCTGTCAATAACGCTAACCATATTAATAGTACATGCCCGAGCTCTATATCAGAATTACAAAATATTAAATGTTCCAAGAAATTTAATGGCATTGTCACTGAATCCAGCGGTTACAGTGCTTCACGCTGTCCGAGATTTTAGATCGAACATAAATTAGAGTCATGAGTTCGATCTCCTTTCGGTATATGGATAACTGATTTTTAAGCTTTCCTGGTGATTGTTATTTTTTCCTGATGTTCCGTGGTGATAGTACTGTGTAGGACTGTGCTGTTTGATCGAAAATTCGTCGAAACACGTAGCATGTGTCTTTAAGATCGTAGTAGGACGAGAAGGTGTGAGCAAAAATGGGGAGTAATGTTTGTGTAGCCATGCTGACAGGTGTTGTGTCGCGTGAGTAGAAAGATGTGTTGCGAGAAATCCTATCAGAACTTTGAAGGCGTAGATTTGTAGAATTCATTCTGACTGGAAGCGAGGAGAAGGGCTGAACTGTGAAAGGGAGAGGGGAACTGGAGGAAGAGGAGTAGAATGAGAAGGGTACAACAAGAACAGAAAGATTAGAGGAAGAAGTCTGAAAAATATAGGTGAGAGAGCATCACGTTAGCGTGATTTCAGGCTTCCGCCGCGAGGTAAATGGCAACTGCGCTCTTCTGAGCTGTTATGTAACGAGTAGTGATAATTCCTTACCGACGTTTCGGAACCACCTATTGGTCCCATCTACAAGTGTCAAGAATCCATTTTGACCCTTCAAGATGGAACCGATAGGTTATCCCAAATCGTCGGTAAGGAATCATCACTATTCGCTAGGTAAGAGCCCGGAAGAGCGTAGATCTCAGCTTCATATTTAATCTGGAGTACAGTCTCAGGGACATCATACAGACCACATGCTCGATTTAAAATAGCCCCTTGCAATATCAGTAACAATTCGGACGCACAGGCTTGCTTAGCTATCCAAAATGTGCAAACTTCTGTAGGGCTGCCATAAGAAGCAATGTAGTTCATACTTCCGTTACTTTCTGAAACCTTTTGACTTTCTGCTTTAAAGCTGATTAACTTATGAATTGCCTTACGTGGTGCAGGATCGAAGATTTGTTTCGGTATCCGTCGAGATATTTTACTGGTCACACCTTATTGATAAAATGAACAGAATTATAATTTTGCTTGTTATTTTGCTTCTATATAAAACTTGGCATTTTATATTGGGGGATCAACGTAGGCTGCGGATGTTCGACAGTAGAGTGCTGAGGTAGATTTGGGTCCAAGAGGGGTGCAGTAACAGAGAAGTGGAGGAGACTAAACAGCTTTGAGCTTTATGCTCTGTGCTCCTCACCAAATATTATTGGGCCTCTAAAATAAAAAAAATGAGAAGGACGAGGCGTGTAGAACGTGTGAGGGAGAGCAGAGTTGAATATAGCTTTTGGTGGGGAAACGTGGGAAGACCTAGGCGTAAATGGGAGGATAATATTAAAATAAATGTTTGATGAATGGGTTGGGGACATGGACTGAATGGATCTGGCTCAGGATAGAGACAGACGGCAGGCTTTCGTGAATGCGGGGAATTTCTTGACTAACTGACAGGACCTGTTGTTAGGTTCTGTAGAAGGACTCTGCTGCATGTACTTAGTTACTTAGATACTTTACTAAGTAGAACTGGAATATCTGTTAACATGATCTGTCACAGTTTGCAGTTATGAGACACCCGTACATAAATTTACATCCCTTCCTTATGCAAGTCAGTTCATCACGCTCTGTATCTCAGAAACTAATAATGATAATGGAGAAGCGTAAATATGAAAGTTATTCCATGAAAAAAAATTCGTAAGGGTTCTAGAAGTTGCTGTTGCATGAACGCAAGTTCAAAATCTCGGAAAAAAAGGCTGAAACTGTCTGTTGATAACATATGACTGAAATCAATCACGCCCCAGGAACCCCCAAATTTCGATATTAGCGTAATTGCTGGGATACAGATTGAACGCTAGCAGGAAATCATTTTGATCCGTTGACACCCAACTAGCATTGTTGCCAGGGTACGGGTTTAACACCATTCGGCGAAAACCTGCCAGTCTGAGAGAAACATGACGCTCGGTTATAGTGCATCGGTTATGAAATGCTGACAGCGAGATACTAATATTTCTTAAACTGCAGTGAAATTTGTTTTGCAACGGTACAGCTGTGACAATCTCAGAACTCAAGTGCAGGTCGTTAATATATCTGACCAACATCGTTTGTCACATTCCGCCTCTATTCCAACGCGCATATGGGCTGGTCACTCGGTGGTTATGGTTTATGCGGTTGGAAGCCGCCAGGAAGTAACGAATGATAATGGTCAGATAAAATACCCCTGTATAATAAGTTTATGTCTTACCTTATCGTACATACTTCGAGTGTTGACTCGTCGTCATATCCGATATGTGCGTTGTTTTTAACCGTTTCCATGCGGGCTTTTGCTTTAAGGAAACCCGCCAGTATACTTCCATGGTTAGAAGTAAGTTCGCTTTTGTGCTCAATTAAGCTTCATTAGGATGTATGGGAGAATGTAGTTATAGCTCCACGCATTCTTGACCTTGGCCGTACATGGATGTGAGAGGTGAGCTTTACGTCACGACCGATTAAACTCCCGTACGCAATGGGTAGAATACTGGAAGGATATCAGATACGGTATGAACACTGCTAATAACAGAAAAATGGCTACTGCCGGATATAGAAGTATAATTTTCCCAGTCTGTCATTGCGTAGCTAAAGCGGGCCTAAAACTGAGCTATTTGGGCTCATTTGCATGGCAACGTACAATTGATGTTGATCAACGTTTATGTTCAACTGCTGACAAGCGCGGAAGATGTTTCTTTCAAAGAGTCCCCCTAAGACCCAACACGTCGTTTCTGATGCTTTAATTCGAGATATCTCGTGCACAGCACATAAACAGTTAATGACGTAATGCCAAGTGTAAAAATTATGTAGCATGCGATGAGAGTGATACGATGAGTCGGAACAGAGTGGGGAAGGATATGAAATAAAATTTAATCCCTCTCTAGAAACAGAAGGCTTTGGAAGAACTGTGATCTATCGTACGATCAGAAGTGTTGATTGCTGTCCTTGCCCCACAGTTGCACTCAGAACGACTGAGCTAAACGAGGCTCAGGCCTTTCTATTTTCTTTCCTTTCTTCCAACATACCATAAATATTCCAGTGTTACATTTCTTCCTACCCTCATTTATCCGACGTTGTACAGAATGGGCCACGAAAACTAGTCCGCCTTCCGTTTTGCACGTGTCCTTGTTGTTCTCTCTGGCGTTAGTGTGTATGTGTGCGTGGTGTGTTTGAACAGTTAGTCAACAGTCGTGCTGTCACCATGTTGAGGTATACCCGATGTAACATAGTAATTTTGATGACTGCGTGGCTGATTTTGTCCTTCAGTTCCTGTATCGTGTGCGGGGGGGGGAGAGAAATTTTCTCTGGGGTCACTTGAAAAGTACGGTGTACGAATCAAATCCGCACACGATACAGGAACTGAAGGACAACATCAGCCACGCAGTTGCAGCCATCAAAATCACTACATTACATCGGGTACACCCAACATGATTACACGTGCGCAGCTGTGTATTGATGTAGGAGGCAACCACTTTCAACATCTTCTGTGACAGTGTATCCTTTCAGCATTTGGCTACTTTATTAATTTCTTTATTTACTCTATGCTACGGACCCGGACTACTTTTTCGTAGTCTATCCCATACAATATCATGAGTTAAGGTTTCATAAGAAACAAACATTTCGGTGTGTGACTTTCATTCACCAGGTTTCTTGCACGTCGTTGTTCTGTTTTGGAGACATTTGATTATTCTTCAGAACTAAAGATTTGTAACTTTAATAGGCCACAAACATTTGCCCTCAGTTCTGGCTTATTGTTCACCCATCAGTTCAAACTCTGGGGGTCGCTAGGCAGCAGTACGTGTACTTCAGCCCTCTAGGTACCTTTCGTTTCTTCATATTTTCCTTGGTCCTTCAGAATAAATTAAATGAACATTGTATTCCAGTGTCTTAGAACACAGAGTCCACATTTCGCTCTTCAAACCTCCTTGTTTGATAAGATGTCCCAGAAAAACAATGAATGAAGCGATTATGTGTTCTCATGGCGTTGACCTTGAAGTTTTCCGCGTCGTGGAATGTGACGCCTGTAGTCAGGTGGACTTGTTCCCTACGTTCCTAGAGAACCTGCTGTCTCCATCATCAGGATGTTGTAAATTATATATCTTTCTGCTCTTAATATGATGCAATTACCTACTCCGAAACGTCGATTAATTTATATTAGGCTACCTTGTGTCACATTTCAGAAGATGGAAATCTTCGGGTATATTTTGGAGTGATATCCATTTTTTAATCTTATGTTTATTGGACCGTGCATCATTGTGATAGTTGAAGAATAAAATACCAACTTGATGTCACTTTCTATTTTATATCACCTCTTATGTGCTCAACATGTTTCGGATATGAATATATCCATCATCAGGAGCTTGCCACTATTCTGTTGAATTACCACATTGTCTTATTGTTCTGTAAAGACGGAGGATTTAGCATTAACGTAAATTATGTTATGTAGTGGTGTGTGTGTACCATAATTTACGGTAATGCTAAATCCTCCGTCTTTACAGAACAATACGACCAATGCGGTAATTCAACAGAATAGTCGCAAGCTCCTGATGATGGATATATTAATGTCCGAAACATGTTGAGCACATAAGAAGTGAAATAAAATAGCAAGTGACATCAAGTTGTTCTTTTATTCTTCAACTATGATATCCATTGTTCAAGTTTTATTGTCTGCTATATAACGTGTGAATGATTTCGCGAAGAAACACTATCATTTTACATGATTCTGTCATGTTTGTTTGCTTCCCACGCAAAGGAACTTTTATTGTTAAACAGTATATCTTTGGTGATAAGAGAATTGCTGTTCTAATGTCAGAATGGCATGTAAACTCCTATATACCGGCAGGCTATTGAGTTTATTGAAGGAAATGACCCAAGTTCTTTTTAACAAGGAACCACTTGGGAAGAGGGAGAAATCTCTCGGACGGTTTAAACAGACGGCCCACATGATGCTGGACAGGCACAGATCAAATAGATATCTCCCACTGGTAGTTTGTGCCTGGTTCTCTCTATTACTGCAGGCCGACACATGATAGAACTCTTATTGTCAGTGGCCTCGTGATCAGACCATGCTGGTGTGTATTGGAGCTCACTTTCCTCAGCAAGCATAACTGACTTCATACAGCAGACTTCTTGAGAAGCTGTAGGTAGCACAAAGAGTGACTTGTGCCTCCTATAACCCGCGGTTTCATTACCGTGTTTTGCTCATGCAAGAGACCGTCACTGGATTGTTTTTCTTATCCATATCAGTACGGCCCGTCTTGTTTAAGATAAAGGTAAAGCTTTCCCATTACTGACCTGGACAGGCCCTGAGGATTCCAGGAGGATGAGGCTGCCAGAATTTCTAGACAGTTGGAAAACGAAAGTGGTAAGGTTTTCAGCCCTAAGCACCGGCCTCCTTTAAACCCCCCCCTCCCCCCAGAGAACATTCCTTGTACTCACTTATGTTAGGGACTGGGTCGACCCTAGTGCCATAGTGAGGAGGAAGGATTATGTCAATGGAAAATTTCAGTGGCTCCCACTGGGATTCGAAACCGCATTCTTCCGGCTTATAGCTCAGTGCCTTAACCGAGTCAAACAGTCCACCCCCCCGTCTTGTTTACAATCTTTATTTTTAACTCATTTTATTGTCAAGCCTATCCTCTTTAAGCCTGTACCTTCCAATTATGTGTTACTTCATTTGACATTAATTTGTTTATGAACTTCTAGATTTCTCTTTTTCGTGTTAAATGTCCAACTCATACAATCGGTCATTAGTTCATTTTTGTAATATTTGATGAACCGCATGAATTAGAACCTCGTAGAAATAAAGGGGCATTGAGGACCCCGTCATTGTGGGACATGGCACCGCATCACAGCGTAGTCGGTTCCAGACTTTTCGAAGAGACATGGTGCCTTCACTTTCAAGGGTCCAGAGACAGTAAGTTCTTCTGGAACGCCGGGAAAAGACTACTTAGTGACATTGTTTCGTATTCCATAAAAACCGACCACTCAAACTCACAGCCCTGAAAACCTTAGTACTAACAATTGGCACTGTTGGAGAAATTTCGGCTGATTTATTGTTGTCAAAAATGAAAACAATAAATAAAGTTACAGCCAATGTATGCAGCCAGGAGTAGCGAGGCATGGAATTGAAGAATGGAAACCTCGAAAGACTGGACAGTCCAACACAGATCGGGTTTCTACGAATTTAATTGTATATTCAATTTTAGGCTAAACAGCTGCAGAATTAGAGACATGCAAAAAATTACATGTTTCAGATATTGCCTGTAAAAATAAAAATTTACACTGGAGATAGATTTTAGTATTATAATCACATCTCTTCTTGTTTCACTGTATTTTTATTTTTTCAAGAAGTTTCGCCTTCATAATAAAATCTCACTTCCTAAAAGTTCCTTGTGATGTAATATTTTCTATTTGCCACTAGCTTCTCCAGTCTCTGATCCTGTTGTTTTCAAATACTTGCACTTCATAGACTTCTCTCAGAATAACGGATCACGTATCACAGCCAGACTGATGAGGCAAAATTAATTAATTTGTTTAAATTTTTACCTTTAGTGCCTCAGAAGGAAGAGCACAAATTTTAACGGATAACAACAAGACTTTCCTGATATTCTCTTCTCAGAACTACCTCGTTGTACTCACATCAGCTCCAACACATCGTCATGCTGTCTGTGTTGTGTGTGTGTGTGTGTGTTTGTGTTTCACCAGCTGTACGTTTTTTAAACCGTTTGATCCATCTGCACGAAAGCCAGTATAAACAGTAGGCCCTGCAGGCCTCCTCAGCGCCGTGATTTTTTAAAACCAGTAAAACATAAAATATGCGCTCTTCCGAGATATTACGCAGCGTATAGTGACAATTCCTTACTGATGATTCGGGATAACCTATCGGTCCCATATTAAAGATTCAAGAAATCGAAGAATCTTGAATTTTTTTATGGGACCGATTCGTTTTCCTGAAACGTCGGTAAGGAATTACCACTCTAAGCTGCATAATATCCCAGAGGAGCACAGATCTCATCTACTTCTCGGCGGAAGCTTGAAATCACGGTTAATAAATGGTGGGCGCGCAAATTTGTGAAGTTAGAGCTACCATAGCAACAGTTCATGTAAGACCATGGCCATAAGACTTAAAGAATTACACCTCGTGTTAAGGCATTTTTTTACTGTTTGTAAAATAGCACTGTAAAAATTGTCTTTCGTTTTCTGTTAGAGAGTGATAACATATATGACTTTGGAAAAAGGCTTGTGAAATTTGTTATGTAGCATATAACAAACAAAGCTGCATATTGTTTGTTGAATATTAATTGTAATTTAGCTATTACAACCAGAGATTTTGTGGGCCTTTGAATTTATATCTTGTTGGCTCAGTTGGTTGAGGCACTGCGCTACCAACCGGAAGGTCGTGGGTTCGATTCCGGATGGTGTCATTCGAATTTTTCATTGACATAATCCTTCTGGCCGCACCATGGCCCTGGGGTTCTCAGTCTCTAACATAAATGAGTACCAGGAATAACTCCTGGGGCGTAAAGATGGCCGGTGCGTAGGGCTGGCAACCTTACGACCTTCATGTGCCGATTGTCTTGAAATCTGAGAGCCTCAACCTCCTTGAACCCTCAGGGCCTGCTCAGGCCCGTAATGGGATTGCTTTTGTGAGTATATATCTGACAAAACGAGAACAAAATCAGAATTCACACAATGTAAAATAAAACAGTAGTAATTGTACCAACAGACATTAGAAATGCTCATTTTTACAACAGGAAAGGAGGAATTGTGATTTATACTAGGAAACCCCTATTTATTATTGCTTTATAGATATGTGACGGCAAACTAAAGACTCATTTTACAAAGGTTCATACGTATCAATTTAGGGAACTATTTGGTAAGGAAACTAATGTCTGTAGATTACACCTAAGGGAGAGGAAATAAGAGAAAGGTCTAACGAAAACCTATAAAACTTGTACTCTTCAAGTATTGATGTAGGCGGGAAACGTGAAGGAGTTGAAAGAGATATTGACAAGACGGCCAATGTATCTGTGACGTAACACCGAGGCGCGTACGTGTCACAAACGGAAAAGCGATAAGTATTACATATTCTGAGTGTGTGTCCGTAGTCTTAGTTATGTAGCATGCAACACACATGCGCCGTGTGTGTGTGTGTGTGTGTGTGTGTGTGTGTGTGTGTATATATATATATATATACATATATATAGTGTCTTCTAGTAAAGTACACGTTATTCTTTTCAGATTTTTATCAAATTTAAATTTTATCGACAGAGTTTCACAGAAGTATCAAATGTCAAATTTCATGAAAATCCGTTTAGTGGTAGCCGAGGTTTTCCGTGCGGAAAGACACGACTAAGCTAACATTTCGCTTTTCGCAATTTTGCAAAAGAGCCTAAAAGTTGAATCGAAGAACGTAAAGTAAGAGGATGTCCCAGAATAGGCGCAGGTGGGGAGTTAATGTTGGAGTTACTGTGAATGACTGGGGTGTGAGAGGGCAGGACTAGTTACAGTTGTGAACAGTCTAATGAAAATTTGAGATCCATTCACAACGGGGACATTCTGATGACGTGTGCAGTTTACGGCTTGTGAAAAGGGACTCTTACCTATGGAACTGTTTACTTTGTACATACTACACAGCTATCGCGGTGGCACAGTGGTTAAGGTGCTGTGCTACAAAATGGAAGGTCGCTGGTTCGATTCTAGATAGTGTCATTGGAATTTTTCATTGACATAATCCTTCCGATCGCACTATGGCCCTGGGGTCGACTCAGCCTCTAACAGAAATTAGTACCAGGAGCATTTCCTGGTGCGTAAAGGCGGTCGGTGCGTAAGGCTGACAACCTTACCACCATCCTGTGCCGCTGTCATGAAATCTGGGAACCTTAACTTCCTGGAACCCTTTGAGCCCTTCTGGGCATGTAATGGAACTGCTTTACCTTTACCTTTTACATAGTTATCGCGGTGGCGCAGTTAGTTGAGACACTGCGCTACAAACCGGAAGGTCGCAGGTTCGATTCCCGATGGTGTCATTAGAATTTTTCATTGACACAATCCTTCCGGCCGCACTATGGCTCTGAGGTTGACTCGGCTCCTAACAGAAATAAGTACCAGGAGTATTTCCTGGCTGGTAAAGGCGGCCGGTGCGTAGGGCTGACAAGCCAACCACCTTCATGTTGCCGATTGACTTGAAATCTGGGAACCTCAAACTCCTGGAACCCTCAGGGCCTGTCCAGGCCTATAATGGGATTGCTGTACCTTTTTACAAAGCCATGACTAAGAGAGTGTTGTATCTGCACTTCGAAATGTCTGTGAGCTGTCTCAACTCCAGTAAAGAAATTGTGGTTACGGTAATTAAAGACACGCCCTACAAATTTGTGATTTTGTCTGTCATCTCCACCGCATAGCCGACTCGACTATACTTTCGTGTTACCAGCGCCGAGTGCTTCCGCTGGAAATAAAGCGACCACTGTTGTCATTATAAACATTGCCAACGCAGGCTGTTGTGTTTCTTGTTGCCGGCGATCAAAGCGGTTAAATCCAATTTCCCACGAAGGAAGAAGTCTGTCATAAATTAAATACGACGAAGTTGTGTGAAGAATTCCGGTACAAGACAAAATATACGTCAGAAAGGAAGTAGATTGAATTTTAGTGCAGAGGCAAGTGTGGGACAGCTGTTCTTCCCACTGTTCCACTCACAGTTTATGTTTGTACCACTGAGCCACTTGCTTCACATATCCGAACAGCTGACCGGGCGTGTTGACTCATCCAGGCGGCTCCAATAAGAATTACAGCTGAGGAGTTTCAGGGACCCCACTCAGACTCATGTAAGTTAGATAAGGTGTTTCATTTCATGATGCTCCTAGTTCGATTACAGCTGAGGAGTTTCAGGGACCCCACTCAGACTCAT
>Ga0131853_10026310_pt1 | contig 10465 bp, 6 predicted proteins | sample TergutLab28metaG_FD_92764 | JGI IMG/M metagenome (GOLD analysis project Ga0131853, IMG submission 92764) | Labiotermes labralis P1 segment gut microbial communities from Petit-Saut dam, French Guiana - Lab288 P1 (version 2) (version 2) | ecosystem: Host-associated > Arthropoda: Insects >... | reverse complement strand
GGGTACGCCCCTGTTCTTTACCCCTTGAAAAGGAACCTGAAGATATGGAGGCCCCCCCGCCCCCCCCCCCCCTGCTTCTGCATATCAGAATGACATGCAGCGTATAAGAATTGAAAGCTTGGGCCGTTGGCGTGATGGATTTATAAACATGATTGATTGATTCAGTACGTTTGTTTATCAGATATCGGAAATATTTTATCAACAAAGCATGACGTAATTGCTATCATAAAACACGTTTTTGATGTCTGTAGGCCTGTCATCATCTTTGTCATCCACTTTGAATTATGTTTCTTTTGTGTTCAAGTAACTTTATTAATCTAATATTATCCCGTCCAGACCGGTCCTGGGGCCCACCCAGCCTCCTGTAAAATGGGTACCGGGTCTTTCCCGGGGATAAAGTGCGGCCGGGGCTTGCTGCTGACCACTCACCCCCCTCTAGTGCCACGGTCATGGAAGAGTAGAGCTATACCTCTACCCACCCTCTGGGCCGCACCGGGCCTGTAACGGGATCACTTTACCTTTTTATTGTAATATTATAAGTATATCGTGATTAATTCCACAAAGTCTCCTGCCTCAGGGGCAGGTAACGTTAGCGAGCCTATGCTGATGTCAGAAATCGGAAGAGTGCGCGAAGTCGTGTGCGCAGATCTGCCGTCAGAGCGGTGGAGGTGCCAGTATTGATCTGCTTACGTAGCAGCTGGTATCACGTGACGTGAGGTAGGAGGGGCGTAAGGTTTGTGAGACTCGCGCTGAAGGTTGTCGTGCAAAATGACGGGGACTTTCTGGACGTAACCTGACTATACTTTTAATTCTATGAACTGGCTGTCAGGGGATTCGTGGGTACATTTTTGTAACTGCTAATTTGAAGTTTTAATTATTTTATAATTAAGGAAAAATGTTTTTTTGAAAACAGGCGAGGAAATTATTTCAATAGCATTGTGTTTTATTTCGTATGATCGCTGGAATATCCGATTGTTCTTAAGACACTTATTCTACCCACGAAGCAAGATATGGTTTTCTTGATTTCACACTTTCCTCTTTTTCTTAATGTTGTTTGCTTTCTTCTGGAGAATTCTGCGGCGCCTGAATTTTATATGCCGACGTTTCGGAACACTCTGTGTCATCTTCGTACCTACCTACCTATGAAGACGTAACAGTGTTCCGAAACGTCGGCATGTAAAATTCAGACGCTGGGGGAATTACCTAGAAGAAAACATGCAAGAAGCGGTTGTTTTAATTAATGTCCAATCATGCAATGCATTGTTACTTATGCTGTTGGTATGTTTTCGTATATATCTGAAATCAGTTCTTAGACATCATCATCATCATCATCGTCATCTTCCTCCATGGGTTAGGTCGTTAGACCTCTTCCGGCATCGACGCATTGCCATCGTTTCCTGGGGCGTCCACGAGGCATGGAGTGGATTGATCTGGTTCAGGATAGGGGTGGGTGTTGGGGGGGAGATAAATGCGGTAATAAACCTTCGGGTTCCATAAAATGTGGGGAATTTCTTGACTATCTGAGGAACTGTCAGCTTCTCAGGAGGGACTCTGCTCCATGGGGTAAGTTAGATATTTAGTTAGCTGGTTGGTTAGTTAAATGCATTCACGAACGTACGTTGCTTCTGGGCCAACAACTTGTGAGAAATTAAAGGTCCGTACACTGCACCGAGTAGCACTAAATGGTTAATATTTAAATCTGTGTTTTGGAGTGGGTAATTGAGACAAGTGATTCTAAGACACTCGGGGTTCTCAGCAGCTGGTCTGAACCTGCGGTGAGCCACTCCGACATGAGGCTCTTAGAAGCAACTCTGAAGCTGTTGTAAGTCACTCTGGCACAAGGGTTCCAGCAGCCACTCTGATATGAAGCTTCCAGCAGCCACTCTGATAAGAGGGTTCCAACAGCCATACTGATATGAGGGTTCCAACAACCATTCTGACGTGAGGGTTCCATCAGCCACTCTGATATGAGTGTTCCAACAGCCACTCTGAAATGAGGGTTCCAACAGTCACTCTTATATGAGGGTTCCAACAGCCACTCTGACTTGAGGGTTCCAACAGCCACTCTGACATGAGGGTTCCAAAACCACTCTGATAGGAGGGTTTCAACAGCCACTCCGATATGAGTGTTCCAACAGCCACTCTGATATGAGGGTTTCAACAGCCACTCTGACTTGAGGGTTCCAAAAGCCACTCTGATATGAGGGTTCCAGCAGCCACTCTGACATGAGGTTTCCAAAAACCACTCTGGTATGAGGGTTCCAACAGCCACTCTGAAGCTGCTGTACGCCACTCTGACATGAGGGTCGCAGCAGCCACTCTGAAGCTGCTGAAAGACGACTCTCCTATCACGTTAACAAACATACATACCACGTGGCTGGTACAGGCAGGCATCGCGTGAATTCAACCGTCTGTCAACGCGGACAGCCATCACGAACCACAACTCGTGCACACGCGGACTTTCTTTTCCCTACATTTTCCCCCTCGTAATGTCTCTGTCTTTCTGTGCATCTTCTTTCTGCATTTTAAGTGCCCTCGAATCTCTGCGGAAATTGGTGGAAACCGCTCGCTGGCCGTCCTTCCTCCTTTATGCATGTACCGCAGCATTTCGACAGCCGATGAACGGTTCTTCACCAAACTTCGTACAGGGAAACTTTTACGAAATCAGAAAAGCAACAGCTGAACCATTTAACCCTTATCCTGCTAACGTGGAAAATATGGTGAGCTCCTGATAAAGCCAGCAAATGGCAGATGGGATTTAACTCGGCGTTTACAGGATTAATTCTCTCTTTATCCCGGAGAGTTCCAGGAACCTCTGTACGCCAAAGCCACCTTGCTTTTCCCGGCAGTTGCCTGTTTATTGACTTTCATATTTTGAGTAAGCCTAATTGTTGTCACACCCTTGGACGCATGCGCAAGTTAAAAACATGAACTTCTTTGTAACTTTTAACCCTTATCCTGCTAACGTGGAGAATATGGTGAGCTCCTAATAATGTCAGCAGATGGCAGATGGGATTTAACTCGGCGTTTAAAGGGTTAATATTCTTCGTACCAAAAAAAGAAAATCTGGCTGGTCAGGAACTTCAGTTCTTCTCGGCATCCTAGCAACAGCACTAAAATTCATCGCAATGGCAACTCCACACGGACTACAGTACTGTTACTATTGGCTTTGGCTTCACGGGTGGTTTTAATGGTTCTTTATATAGACTCCATCTATGAAGAAGTGTTAAAACTAAATACAGGGGTGCTGATAAGTCCTTAGCCCAACCAGAAAGGAAACAAGCTAATGTTTCTGTCAGAATGGCGTGAATTTCCTTCGGCGCCTTGCCTTGCAGTAAAAAAAAAAACTTGATGACAGCTCGCGTCTTGATGTTGTTGAAATCGCGCGCGTCCCTGACATGGTTTTTTCTTCCTGGTCGATCTAAGGACTTATCAGTGGGTACGATACAATGACGGAACTTAATTTCGCGGTGAATTTGGTGACTTCTACTACGAAATTAGCCGTTTTATGAGACTGCGTATGTAGTTTTATCTGATCTTGAGTGGCAACTAAATTCCAGTACCAGTCAGTGAATCTTAATTTTGTCTTATAACAGGGAGTTGTGACTCACGTCACAGCTATGTCACGACTTGGAGAAGGAGCGAGATAATTCGCACATGAATTTTGAGACGTTCTTTACCAAATAAGAAGCCTTAGGTGAAGACCACTTTCGTCCGCCTGTCCATCTCTTACCCAGTATTAACAGCTAAGCCGCACGTCGGATTTTCATGAAATTCTGAAAAGAAAAGTTCTATACCAAAAGTTTTCGAGCATTCTTTTGAGTCTTGTCAAAATCAGGGCAAGTAAGTCGTAATTAATTGGCGTAAATGAGTGCCGTCACGTGCCTTATACGTTTCGTTGTGATCTTTAGGTTGAAATTCGGCACTGAAAATCTTCAGGTAATGCCTTTGAGCATTTGGGATTTCGGTGAAAATTTTCAATAAAAGCAGTACTTTACATACGGGTGTAATTGAAAGTATGCCCGCTTTTTTCTTTAATTTTCCGCCCCCTTTACATAAATTCGGCCCTGAAAATCTTCAGGTAATGCCTTTGAGCGTTTGGGATTACGGTGAAAATCTTCAGTAAAAGCCGTACTTTACATACGGGTGTAATTGAAACTGTGCCCGCGTTTTTCTTTAATTCCCCCCCCCCCTTCACATAAATTCGGCACTGAAAATCTTCAGGTAATGCCTTTGAGCACTAGGGATTTCGGTGAAAATCTTCAGTAAAAGCCGCACTTTACCTACGGGTGTAATTGAAACTTTGCCCGCTTTTTTTTTTTTAATTTTCTCCTCTTTTACATAAATTCGATAAAGAGGCTGCTCACAAAAATTAATTTATTTCGAGCATCTTCAATACCTGTACAGTAAACGACACACTATAATTAAAATCTTACATAAATTTCTAGGGTTATACAGGGTAGTGACGCGTAATACTATAGCCTGTCCTACCCAACAGTCATCCTCACCTTCTCGTTGTATACCCTGTTCTCATAAACGAGGAAAAGACGACAAGTCACAGCGATATAACTGTTTCACCTGGAATGGAGGAAATTCCATCCCTAAATATGCCCGTCCAGAGGCTAAAGGCAGCAATCCTACCACTGGACTTACCCTGCTCTGGGTCCGTAAACCACTCAGGGGAAATTTTAACCACTGGCAAGTCTCACGGACCTCCCCAACTGGCAGAAGGAATCATGGTAGACTTTGAAGAGACTTCTGGATAAGTGAGACCGGAACGGGTCAACAAGTGGCCCAACTCCATGAAAGATATATGATGATGATGATGATGATGATGATAGATTTCTATCCTTATTTTCAATATTTGTTTTCTGATTTATCCCCTAAAGACGAAACATTATCTAATTTATTTAAAGACCCAGTGCGTACCGCGCAGTGAAATCTCCGTCTGGCTTGTAAAAACCGACCCATTAATGTTGTATCGGACGGTAATCGCTGTTTGTTCTGGGGAAATGTAATCTATGGACAGAATGTAGAATGTTTCGATGCTAAACTTGGTAACGTATAAAGTAACAAGTAGGGTGTAGAAGCGAAATTAAATTTATTGTAAGAAATCTGCATAAAATGTTGTTAAGCCTTTGTGAATCCCGTGAAAATCAGCACAAAGAAAACCGTATATCTTGTATGAAATTGAATGAGCATACAATTAGGCACGCCGTAAGACGTTGCTAATAGAGAAAGCATAGGTAAGTCCCGTTTAATACGTCACAGAGTGCAGCAACGGCAACTCTTCTTTTGATTTGGTGTGAGACAGAAACAGTTCACTAAAGGAAATTACTAAGTAAAAGCTAAAGGTAAAGTAATCCCATTTGAAACCTGGACGGGCCCTGAGGGTTCCAAGAGGCTGAGGCTTACAGATTTCAAGACAGTCGGCACGTGAAGGTGGTAAGGTTGTCAGCCCTACGCACCGGCCACCTATATCCGTTAGGAAATATTCCTGGTACTCATTTCTGTTATAGGCTGATTCGACCCCAGGGCCACAGTGCGGCCCTGGGGTCGATGTGTCAATGAAAAATTCTCAGTGACACTATCGGGAATCGAATCCGCAACCTTCCGGCTTGTAGCGCAGTCCCTCAACCAACTGCGTCACCGCGTGCCCCCCCCCACCCCCCACAAATGACTAAGTAACGAGTAACATTATGTTATCTTTGAATGTACAAGGGTTCATTATTCAAAACCCTGCACCTCCCCACTCCATAGTGCTGTTGTACGGAAGCCTGGCCCCATACTTTTCACCTGCGAAGTTACGTACCAGCTGATGCGTCGTTTACAGCGTTTCAATCGGTCAACAAGGGGATGAATTTTGATGATTAATCAGGCGGAAGAGCAGCACGAGGCTCGTCAGTCGATTAAATTGCAGGGTGGCTAAATGGGATGATGTGGCATGTAATGAAACAATGTGTGTCCAACTTACAGCATATCTTTGGGGAGCAGGCTGCGCGGTTGCAGACACTGTAGGGGAAGGACCGTGTTTTGTACCTCTGAGAACCTAAATATCCTGTTTATATGCCCTGTTAAGATGTGCTTTCGGCAGAGTTTGTAAAGTTATCTATGATTGTACATACCGTAGTTTGCAAACGCTTTTTGAAAATTTCGAAAATCGCTTGAAAATTTTATATAGCGAATTTGTTGGTTAATAATTAAAGGGACAATAAACATTTGTTGTGTTTGACTGGCACATCGTTGTATGTTTATACACATTAACATTACATTTCACAGGTACGTTGCCTGTCTTCGTTATATTTTCGGTTTATTATGCTTTATTTGCGTCAGACGAACCCACATTCGAGAGGTGTCTGTCTGTCCGTCCGCGTGGAACAACTCAGCTCCCACTGGACGAATTTTCATTATATTTGGTATTTGGGGATTTTTAAAAAAATCTGTCGAGATATTTCATTAAAATCGGACAAGATTGAAGGGTACTTTACATGAATACCAGTACATATTTTTTGGTCATATCTCGCTCAGTTCTTCTCAGAATGAAAAATGTTTCACACAAAATTTGTAGAGGAAATCAAAACACACATTTTGTGTCCGGTAAATTTTTTTAAAAAATCGTGCCCTTTATTTAGAAAATGTAGAAAAAAAAAATTTAGAGTGGGGTAGGCCACAGATAACAATACGGCGCATGCGCATTACACGCTGGATACCTAAGGCTACACACACACACACACACACACACACACACACACACACTCAGAATACGTAATACTTACGGCTTTTCCACTGCAACAATGATTGCACGAACGTGCCACAGTGTTACGTCAACAGTACATTGTCTGTCTGTTTTTAAATATTTCCGTTTCCCTGCACCCATGAAAGGCGGACCACGGTAGCACAGTGGTTAAGGTGCTGTGCTACAAATCGGAAGGTCCCTGACTCGATCCCAGCTGGTGTCATTGGAATTTTTCATTGATATAAAATCCTTCCGATGCGGTAGCACAGTGGTTAAGGTGCTGTGCTACAAATCGGAAGGTCGCTGGTTCGATCCCAGATGGTGGCATTGGAATTTTTTATTGACACAAAATTTTTCCTATCGCACTATGGCCCTGGGGTCGACTCAGCACAGTGATTAATGTGCTGTGCTATAAATCGGAAGATCGAGGGTTCTATTCCAGTTGGTGTCATTGGAATTTTTCATTGACATAAAATCCTTCCGATCGCACTATGGCCCTGGGGTCGACTCAGCACAGTGATTAATGTGCTGTGCTATAAATCGGAAGGATGCGGGTTCTATTCCAGCTGGTGTCATTGGAATTTTTCATTGACATAAAATCCTTCTGATCGCACTATGGCCCTGGGGTCGACTCAGCCTCTAACAGAAATGAGTACCAGAAATATTTCCTAGGGGTAAAGGCGGCCGGTGCGTAAGGCTGACAATCTTACCACCATCCTGTGCCGTTGTCATGAAATCTGGGAACCTTAACTTCCTGGAGCCCTCTGGGCACCTCCAGGCTTGTAACGGAACTGCTTTACCTTGTTTTTACACCCATGAATATCTGTGAATTGGTCTGGAAGAGGCAGAATTTTTGCTGATGATCATAGAAATTTCGTGGCTTTGTACTGTACATGTGATACTGTCCGTTGTTACTGCTATTTTATATCAGAATTTATACAGGATGTTTATGAAAAAAATTGGCCATGTTTTAGGTACGTGTTATATTAGCCAGAACAAAGAACACCTTCTTAGAGACATCTACTCTATGATGCCTTGTTTTCACATGCGATGGCTGTAGATGAGAAAGGCAGCACCCTGTATAACAGTACAAAACAAAAACTTATCGAAAGCCTGTTGTGAAAGATTCGCATGTGTACTCTGTGAATCAGAAAGTGGCAATTACAGTCCATTATCTTAGGACTACTGTTATTTGTGTGTGAAATGTTAAACTTTTTCTTGTCTATTAACTTCTAAGTTGGTCATAATGAAGAATAATCGCCCTAGGAAATGTTAGTATAGTTTCTGTGTGTGTTTGTTTTTAGAAAAAAAATTCGAATCTAAAATATATCCGCTTATGTCAGAGACACCCTATGCTAAAGGGGCGTACTTTTTTCAGAAACACTCTGTACTATAGCGGCTTACTTTTATTTCAGAAACACCCTGTACTATAGGTGCCTACTTTTATTTCAGAAACATTCTGTACTACAGTTGCATACTTTTATTTAAGAAACACCCTGTATTCTAGGGGCATACTTTGAGCAGCAAATACTCATTCTTCTCAAAAACATATGCACACTTGAGGGTTCATCACGTCATCACAAAAGCGCAATACTTCACGCTGCTCTCAGCCAGTTCAGCACGTTTTTCCTGTCCGTAACCAAATACACTGAGGTCGCTTTCTTCTTATTCTCTCTTCCTCTTTGTAATTCTTTGTTTTGTTTCGCTATTAGGCCAAGGAAACTGTTAGACGACGCGCATACTGAAGAAACTAGTTACAAGAAATTGGTTTCATGCAACGTGAAAATACAGTTTCTTGAAACTAGCGCTATGAACCGCGATATGCGCACTTAAATGGCAAAATTGTATTTAATGTTTTTTTTATCTCTCTCGGAAGTCAGCGAGCGCGTTTTGGGTTTTTAATATCGTGACTCGAAGCGCTGGTTTCATGCGACCGTAGTTTTTCCTTCTTGCATGATGAAACTAGTCGCCTGAAACCGATTTCTTCGGTGTACGCCCCTCCTAATCTCCGTTTTCCTTTGGCCGTTCATGCTTTTTGTATCTGGTTTACCAGTGGAACCCCCCCCCCAATCCCCCGTTCGTCCAAAAATTCCTTTTTATTTGAAATTTCAATTCCTACTAATGTTGCCGTTTGTTGTCTGCATTTGGCCATTGCTCAAAGAACGTTACTGGTGTTGTTACTGTTGTTGTTTTTCTTGTTTATGTCCTTGATTTGTTCTTGTTCTTATTCTTGTTCTTCTCGCTCCTTTTCTTTTTCTTCTTGTTCTTTTCTTCCTGTTCTTTTTCTTCTTGTTCTTCTTCTCGTCCTTTTTCTTCATGTTCTTGTTCTTGTTCTTCTCACTCCTTTTCTTGTTCTTCTTGTTCTTGTTCTTTTTCTTCTTGTTCTTTTTCTTGTTGTTCTTCTTGTTCTTGTTCTTATTGTTCTTTTTCTTCTTGTTCTTCTTGTTCTTCTCGTCCTTTTTCTTCTTGTTCTTTTTTCTTGTTCTTCTTGTTCTTTTTCCTTGTTCTTCTTGTTCTTCTCGTTCTTTTTGTTTTTCTTCTTGTTCTTGTTCTTCTTCTACTCCTATTGTTTTCTCTTAGCAACGCAGTTTTGTTTCAACACAGACTGTAGGGAGGATCTCTGTAGGTCTTTTTAATGTTATCGTGCTATTTATGCCTCTTTCTCCCAGATGCCTCCATCGTCGAACTATTTACGCTCTCCCACCTTCATACTACACGACTAGCCCACCTAATCCTCCTTCATTTCAGAGCCCAAGGCTGTATACAAGTTGTGAACTTCCCATACACGTTGGTTTTTCTGTACATTCGCCTGTCTTCTTCTCCATATCTCTTTGTCTCTCACAGTCATCTCTCTTTGCTTAAGACCGTGACGTCACGCCGGTTCTGGTACGGGCTTGCAGCACACGCAATTCGCACCTGCGGGGCTTCCACGCCCTCCCCCCACCCACTTCCCGAGCACTTCCAAGCCTAACAACTCTCCTTGCTATCAACACAGCAATTACAGTGTCAGTTCAGAGTAAGAAGGACACAACTCACACGTTTTCACATAGCTTCAGAGTACATGAAGACTCAAGCAATCTGTAACAGTGGTACTCTGTTCAGGAGGGAATCATTTCGATTTCTGACCAATCACGGCTCACGGCAAGAGCTAATATTTTACCACCGCGTCTGGGGTCCAGCCCTCTTCGGATACAATGAAAACTTCCGTTCCTTTTCCTTGAAATAGTTTAAAACGGCCGGAGCGTGAAGCTGCCAATTCACTTTTATGTAATTCCACTTCCCTATACGTCTATATGGATTCGTCATTATTTAATCCTTTAAAGCCTTGTGGTTGTCGTATGTACGACGATATTTAACATTAAAATGTCTGCATTTAGGCAGCAGAAGGCATATGCGCTCCGTATTGTTGTGAAATACAGAGAGATTAGCTTCGTAAGGACAGCTGATTAGTCTTTCTGATGTAGGGTGCGGTTCGGACAACATCGGCAAAACTCGGTATGCATGCGAGCAAGTACAATTTCCATACGCAGAATTAAGAATGAGTAATTGTGCATATAATTATATGCATAATTTTATCTTTGTAATTTTACATGTATTACGTGCAATAAAGACCGCCTCTGTGGTCTAGTGGTCAGAGTTTCTGCCTACAGATACAGAGGTCCCGGGTTCGATCCCCGGCGCTACCAGATTTTCTGAGTAGTAGTGGGTCTGGAACGGGGTCCACTCAGC
>Ga0131853_10026309_pt1 | contig 10465 bp, 11 predicted proteins | sample TergutLab28metaG_FD_92764 | JGI IMG/M metagenome (GOLD analysis project Ga0131853, IMG submission 92764) | Labiotermes labralis P1 segment gut microbial communities from Petit-Saut dam, French Guiana - Lab288 P1 (version 2) (version 2) | ecosystem: Host-associated > Arthropoda: Insects >... | reverse complement strand
AGACACAGTAAAGCAAGAGGAAGAGTAACACAACATCCGAACCCATCACAAACAAGGAACGGTAAGAGATTATACTGTACTATCCAATGTGCCAATTATTTGGATCTACATCAATAGACATTAGGACAATCAGGTTAAATCATACCTGGAATGATGGAGACGATAGCTAATAGATTATATTATATTCTATTACAGACATGCTACCACAATGCTATCATAGCAACAAGTGATATAAGTAACTTTAGCATGAACTAATAGCTCCCTCAAGATGGTTTAAATATAAACCGAAACATGTCAGAGATTTTAACTCTTTTAACAAATTAAAGTTTTATAGTGTCATTAAAAGGTGTGCATGTGTTGGTGAATATATATGAATATGTAAAAAGAAATGAAAAATTGTTTCAAAATAATGGGACATCTGATGAAGATTTTTCACTAAATGTGGACACAGAAGCAATTACATAATAATTATCCTCTAACTCCCCAAGTATACTACTTAGGAATTTCACTCAAAATAGTGCAAAAGTGAGACTGATAAGTTTTGTCACACTGAAAGAACAAAAATATTACTTTCACTTTTCTGTTGCCCTAAAATGGGTCTCAGAAAAACTGCTTGTGAGCAAATAAACTGAACTGTCTCAGGACAGACCAACTGTACACTTCCCTAACAAAGTGATGAATTTTTGGATTTCAGAAGAATAGGAAATGTCTTGACTCGAACAACCATCAGCTACTGAAGGCAGATTCTACTTTATGGTTCAATACAAGTTTTTGTCACTGGAAAGTGAAAACTGAAATGTATATAATCCATACATTATGTTTCCCACACAAGCCTGTTTCCAAATGTTCATTTACCATCTGATATGTACTGTGAGAGACCAGCATGTTTGGCACATCTGGGTGTATGTAAGCTGTTGACAGTGAGCTTGTGAAGCAACCGCTTGCAGGAACTTAATGTAGTTTGCTGGATTTTCTTGTGGTGTGACCATACTCTCATAGCTTGCTTCAGTTCATGAAGCTCTGCCTTCTTTTTCACATAAGACAATACATCTGGTACCTGTAATCAAAAAAGTCAGCCAGATATATTCACAATGTACAGAGAAGTTTCAAAAAGTAATGTAACCAACAGTCTGATGCTAAGAATTTCCTGACTTAAACTATACATGGCACATGGTCAGCAGATATTACATGTCAGGCCTCCATGTAGTAACCACTGATCTTTACGCATTTGTCCCACTGTGGTATCAAGGCTTATAAACTGGCATAAAAGAAGACAGTGTCAAGTGTCTGTAGCCAGGAGGTGACAGCTTGACACACATCAGTGTCAGTTGCAAATTGCCAGCCAGATGCTGCATAAGTTCTCCAAGGAGATGTAAGTCACTGGGCCCCATACTGCCAACTGGATTTGTGATGGGTTATGGTATTATGGCTGGGAGGTTATGGAGCACCCTCCCTACAAGCCTGATAACATGTCCAACAATATCCATATATTTGGACCCTGTAAGAATCACCTGCCTGGCAAGCAATCTAAAACAAATAACAATGTGAAGCAAGTTGTCACCTCCTGGCTGCAGATGCTTGACACTACCTTCTGCTATGCTGGAATACAAGTCTTGATGCCACTGTGTAACCAATGCTTCAAAGTCAGTGTCTTGATAGAAGTCTCATGTGTCACATATACATTGAACTTAGAATAAAGTTCTTGGCATTAGTGTGTATGTGTTACTTTACTTTTTGATCTCCTTTGTTTGTATTATGGCCTCTTTCCAAGTTATGAAGGCCTGATGAGTAAATAGTAATGAGACAGTTGTTCTACTATTGCCAGTTACTTTCATCACCAATTAACAGTAGCATATCTACTATTGACAGCATTCATCCTATTTTGTATTTATCACTGTAATGGCAGGAAAATAGTGCCTCAAAACAATTCAAAACTACCTCAGACGATCTAAACAAACATGCATTCATTCTCAGATAAATGCATTACTCTTCTTTCTTAAATAGTATTACAATCCAATGCAGATCTTTGATTCCTCAATGGAATTCTCCCATTCAGCTCTGTTTTTTGACCTCTCTTTCCACAAATGCCTTAGTAGTGATTCTTTAATACAGCACTTAATTTGTGTAGGGTCTTATTTCAATTTTTTTGAAAAGAAAAGTCAATATGTAAGAAATCACAGTGTTGCAAAATTGTTTATAGTCAAGGGACTGAAGTCCGAATGAACTGCCTGATATGCAAACTGAAAAACCAAAACACCATTAATAAAACAAGCAAAGCAAAATAATGACAGAAAATCATTAAATTTATTACAATCACCTACAATGCCACAACATATGTTATATGGGACTGGCTATGTAATACAACATGTGCGCTGGCTTCCCAGTAAGGAATTTTTTTTATCATCATGTTCTGGGGCCCACCCAGCATTGTGTTCAATGCATATTGGTAAGCTCTTCCCAGTGAAAAATTGCTGAAGCATAATTTGACAATTCCCTGCCACTGAATGTCAAGATTAAGAAAATGTGTAACTTTACCACCTTGCTGCTACATGACTTCATGTTGCAGTCTTTAGGCAAAGAAAAAAATATTGCTTTTATCTGATAAAAATTATATAAAAAAATTGCAAGACACGGAGAGTAAATACAGGGTATGACATACATCATGTCAGCCAGTACAACTTTTAATCATTCTTGTGTCTTATACTAATTTGACCTATAAAGGCCCAGTAGCGGTGGTATCCCTAGCTGTAGTAGCACCACTGCCAGACTCATAATGCAGTGCATAGTTTTCGGCCAGTGGAGGAGTTAGCAGAGCTGGTGAATAGGCATACTGGGTGTCGTGATTTGCAAGTGGTGGGTGTTTATTAGTTTTGAACCTCAGTGTGACAAGGTCAACTGCATCTGCAGAGATGGAGAGAAGAACTAGAACAAACATGATGCTGATGTTGCATTAGTGACTTGCTCGTAGCCTAGTTTGAAAATTCTACAGGCCAAAAACCATGCACTGCAATATAACTGGGCTAACAGTGGATACAGCTCTTTAAATGGCTGGTAATTTAAAGGTTGAAGTCTTTGGGAACTGAATGGTACTGAACTCATGATTACAGTAACTGGATAAAAGTGCAAAGGAATACTGGTTTCATTTTGGGTGTTTTTTCAACATCTAATAACACACTCATTTTGTAGTTTTCAATGAGTTCTGAGGCTCTCCCCCTCTTGAAAGATGCCTTCTGTACCTCCCCCTCCATAAGAGCTGCCTCTTTTTCCATTTTTTCACCTGAGCCTCCTTTGCAACCAGCATCTTTTGAATCTGTGACAGCTCTGACATCTGCTCCAGCACCTTCTCTTTCTGGTTACTAAGAAACAGGTTGCACTGTCCTGCAACATATGTTCCTCTCACACATACAGTTACAGAGATTATGTTGGCAGATGCAGGACAGACTAAAATTTTAGTTTGCTCCGCATAACTACAATACAGTTCCTTAACATAACTCAGTGGATTTTCTAATTCATAAAGATGGTAAATATATACACTGCAATCATTTTACAGCTGTGTGAAAAATATCTGGCAACTCAGGCAGGACAGACAGAGAGACACAGACACTGGGCATATTAACTTGGGCCACATACATTTGGCCTGAAAGTAGGCTTGAAAAACCAAGAGCCTATACACAATATATAGTTCCTCTTCATTATTATTCCAGTAAACTGTTAAACATCCAAAGTGACATAAACAGAAATCTGTAAAAACCTAAACTATGCACAGAACTGAATCATTTAATTATATAATTATTAACTTATTGTTCTTCACTATATATGTCATAGCATTTCAGGAAATGCCAGTATTGTAAATTCTTCCCAGAAATTATTTTTCAGATTGGTATAAGAATGTGGATCGGTTAAAAATTTTAAGTAATTTAAAGCTAAGGTACACTGTACTGTGAAAATGGTCAGAATGTTCCAGCCAGACACAAACCTGCCACCTTCTTCATCTTTAAGAGATTGCAATTCTTCTGATCAGTTTTTTCTAGGAACTGAATGTTCTGAATCTTCAACTGCTCAAAGTCAATTGGGTGTAGGTTTTCCCCTTGCTCTTCCACCTGCTTCAACAGGTGATTGACACATGCCATTATAGAATACAGTGTCCTTGTATGAAGACGCAGTTTCTCTAACATTGAGTCTGCTTTCTGCAGCCACTCATCTAGATGTCTACCTCAACAACAAAGACAATAACACATGCCTATGATAAGCAAAAACTGTCCAGAAGAACATCAATTTAATGGGTCATCTGTCATTCCAGGGGCACTAGAAAGGAGACAGATAAGGTTCAAACTTTAATTTCAGTATCAACTTGTTGTCTAGAAAATGAACAGGACTTAAGTATGGGACAAAAAAGGTAAAGGTAAAGTCTTCCCTGTCCCTGCCATGATGGCATATAGGGGAAGTAGAGTTAAAATTCCACTCATTCTTAACCTCAACAGTACAAGGAGGTGAGTGGTTAATTCCATGCCCTGGCTGCTTTATCCTTCCTGGGAAAGAACCCTGGTATCAATTGAAAAGGAGGCTGTATGGATTCCATAGCCTGTCTGGACAATTTTGGTGAAGAGAAAATTCTCTTACTCCTACCAGGATTTCAAACATGGACTATCCAGCACGTAGCGTAGTTGCCAAATAGATTACACAACTCCGGCTCTGAAGTATGGAACAATAATATTAAAATGCACCCACATAAACTTCATGCACCATGCTTGAATGGAAAGTCTTAATTTTAAAACCTGAATGCTATATTTAAAATGGTCAAACTTCAGAGGAATATGAACAAATGCCACTGCACCAGTCCCTGTGGAAGTTTGGTATGGCTGCAAGTAACACATCACCATAACAATAACAATTTATTTCATAAACCAACCTGGAACACATACAACATAAACACTTTGTTCACAAGCTCTTGTTCATGCTTGAACACATACATACTTTGTACACTCCATGTACTTCAACTTAGAAAATGTACAGTGCCTGAATCTTTGTGGTATATTTGCAGCTGCAAAATTTTGAGGTTCTCGACTATTTACTAGTGGATGGATCCGAGGATGCAACCAGAGTGAGTGGTAAGGAATCTGTCTCAGGAACATGTAGTAGTTTCAAGGAGGAGAGAAGAGAAAACAGGTTTTACATGAAATCAAAATCTCAAACCCACTCCATGTGTCCGGGGTTGAGGCTCACCACGGCACAACCACCACCCCCAAAACAAAGGCCACGCGCCTGTAAACTCGAGAAAACACCTTTACCTTCAACACATAAGAGTATCTTGGTGTCCAGTCCACCACCAGTGCGTGACCGCAGTTCATCCTAAAATGATCTAAGGACCACAAGATATAACAGGAGTACTCACTTGTTCACCTCTCAGTACCATCCACATAACACTGATCATGGACACTTTCACTCTCACAGGGTGAATGGCCTTGAGACACAAGGTTGTTTCTCCGTGCGTAAGCCATTCCGAAATACAGACGACAGTAGGAAGGGAAACAGAAGGGAGCAAGAAAATTAGCCTAAGCCGGGACACTCCATATAATGCATCTACATCTTTCACTAGAAAGTCAGTGCAGCCACTAACAAAGATCAACACAAAATCACACCTTTTCCACAGTAACTCTATACATTTGAAAATACCTTAATTATATTTTTAACTCATAATAACACCCTCACGATCAATACTGAAATCAGGAAAACACAATAAGAAGGTGCACTTTCCTCACCCTCAATCTACCACTCATGAGTAATTTCACTCATAATTATAAAGGTACACTTATCTGAACATACATATGAGCTACCATAACAGCCTACATTAGTGTGCACACAACAGCTCTCCCCAACGTTTCATAAACATGGCCGTGCTTACGTTGTCCCCTCACAGTAGGAGATACAATATTCAAATCAATCTCACCTGATATGTTTCACTCAACGAACCTTGTATAGGATCAATTTTACATGAAGACTGAGTGATTCACTCAAATAATACCTTACATAATAGTAAATGTAAATCAGGGCAGAGTACTTCACTCACTTAATACCTTGCAAATAGTAAATTTACATCAAGATAGAGTATTTGACTCACTTAATACCTTACACAATATACATTATACAAAAAAACACAGTGTTTCACTTAAGCAATACCCTACCTAATTTGGTATTTGTAACATTATATGTCTACCAGATCTTATCCAATCTTACCCAAGTCATAAGCTTCTTACGACTGACACCTTTTACAACCACACCTAGCCTACACAGTACATAGGTTCTCGTCTGCTGTCACTCACTTAAAGCAATTAATGTGTAAATTTCCATAACTTTATGGGGCATCAACCCCATACTTAACGTGAGGGCGGACCTAGCTTTAATATTGACACATGGGCTTCCGTCACCAGTTTGCTAGTAGTGGGATCCACCAATCTCACCATTACAGGTGTCAAGAACTTGTCGATTTTAAAGGGGCCTTTCCATCTGTGAAAGAGTTTAGACGTAACATTACGGCCGGCATGGCTCACAGGATGATTTCGTTAGTATACCAAATATCCTAACTTGAATGGAGCAGGGGCCTTATTTCTCTAATAACGTTTGCCATGTAGGCATGGCTTTTTAACAGGTTTTGTTTAACCGTAGCCCACCTCTGTTTCAGTATCCTCTTGTTACACTTCTCCAGCAGTAAGTCGTTGATTTTCGAGCGGTTTAGCGTGGGTGAGTTAGACCGAAAGGGGAAAATCACCGAAAAGGGCGCTGCTCGAGTGGCTTCATGTTCCACCATGTTGAACCCAAGTTGCAACCACGCTAGATTTTGGTCCCACGTGGTATGGGACTCGCTGCGGTACGCTATCAAGGCAGCGCGTAAATTCTTATTAAGACGCTCAGCATGGGAAGGCTGTGGGTAATAAGGTGAGGTAGTGACGTGTTTGATCCCCAGCCTGAAGCAAAATTATCGAAATTCCCTAGAGGTGAAACAGGGGGCATTATCTGACACTAATACATCCGGGATAGAAAAATTACAAAACATGCTCCCGTTGAGGGCCTTAATGGTCGTTCTAGTCGTCGCTTCCTTAACCGGAATCAATCAACCAAACGAACTTGGAAAAGGAATGAACACAGACGAGCATGGCCATATTGGCGACTTTACTTCTTGGCAGATTACCCACATAATCTATGAAGATTTTCTGCATAGGCCTTTGTGCAACCTCAGAGGCCAACAACCCACAATGGGAGTTCTGCGCCGGTTTACTAAGAGCACAAGTCCGACATGCACGAAACATTGAACGTGTCCGTTTCCATACCTTTCCAAATAAATTGCGAACGTATTTTGCTTATGGTCTTAAAGACCCCCAGATGCCCGCCCAGCTGCGACTCATTAAAACAGACGAAAACTGTTATAACCACGAACTTCCGGCCACCTCTTTCCTTGTGGCGACAATATAATATCCCCTTAGACAGAATGTAACCGTCAACCATATCACCCTTTTCCAGTTGCGCCACAATACCCGCTAATGTATGGTCTTCCTGCTGTAATTGTGCTAGCTCCTGGAAAGCAAGAGGGAATTCTGTGAGCACTGGATGACTCTCAATCTGGTTAGCCGAGTCGGAATTGGGTGAATCGAACTTTGTGAAAGCGTTTCCGCCACAATGTTTTGCGTACCGCCGACATGAAGAACCTCAAATTTGAATGCAGATATTTTTACTACCCATCGACCAATTTTTCCTAACCTTCCGCGGGTGTAACAACTACGACCGCGCTTCGTTGTCCGTTTCAAGAATGAAGTCTTGATGTTCTATGAGTTTCTCCGTTCCGAACAGTACTGCCAGACATTCTAACTAAAACATGGAGGAAGCTTTACGACTTGCGCGCTCAGAGTTCGGGAAGCATACGCATCTATACAACGCAACACGGCGTACATGTGTCCACGCGGGTGTTTTTTAAGCTCGACCACCACAGATTGCCCTATTCACTGGTCCACTTAGACAGCCTGCAAAATCGCCTTAATTTTTCGGAATGCAACCACGCTCTCCTACCATTTAACTTTCCCCGGTCCTTGTGGAAGTTTGGTTTGGGTGCAATTAACACATCACCAACCTGGAACACATACACCATAAACACTTTGTTCACAAGCTCTTGTTCATGCTTGAACACGTACGTACTTTGTACATTACAGGTACTTCAACTTTGAACATGTTCAGTGCCCGAATTTTTGTGGTATAGTTGCGGCTGCAAGTGTTTGAGGTTCTCGACTTTTTACTAGTGGATGGTTCAGAGGATGCGACCAGAGTGAGTGGTAAGGAATCCGTCTCAGGAACAGGTAGTAGGTACAAGGGGAGAGAAGGAAGAACAGGCTTAACATGAAATCAAAATCCCGAACCCAGTCCACGTGTCCGGGCTTGAGGCTCACCACGACACACCACAGAAACATTAACACAAAACCTTTTTGTCTGCCAGATTTGAATATCTGTACAGGATACTCTTCCCTTGATGTCACAGAATTTAAATTCTTCCTATTGTGACAGTACAGCACTATACTCACCGAACAAATTTATCAGTTGGAATAGATCCAGTATTGTGATCAGCAGCTTCAGTAACTGCCTTGAATTTTGCATGTGCCTCACACACTTCCTCGATAGTCGTCTGCGTATCTTGTAGCTCAGCTTTGAGGTTGGCTCTTGTCTTTGCAGAAGTGAAAAGAAACATATCACGTTCAGCACACGTTATCTGTCTCACGACTTGCAATGTCCTCCTTGTCATTGATGTTAATCCTGTAAATTCAATCACCATGTTAAAATCTGCTCACCGACACTTTCTTGTTTCCCCTCCAAGCTATATGTGCAACCAATTATAATCTCCATGATCTTATTTACTATCATTGTATTAATTTCTTATACGTGGTCTTAAAATTGGCCATTTTTCAAAGAATTTGTTCTTCTTTGGGACATATGACACAAGTGTGAGATCCTTGCTACATCCAAAAATAGGCGAGTTTTCATCATGTTGCCTGGCAGGCTTGAACTCTTCTGGAATTTCTATTTTATTTTGCTTCATTGTCTCAACAAGTGTAAATTTTTTGTTTTTTCAGTTGATTTGCAAGGCCAACAGACGTAAAGAAATGATCGCTTGTTACATTTTGCCCGCCTCTGTCCTGGCCAGAAATAGGCTGAACCAATGCGCGGACGACATCACTTGTCAATCCACGAGCGACGTCAACATTTTCTTTGCCCAAATAAACTTCCGCATTCATCATGTATTTCGTGGCAAAATCACATCATCCAAATGTTGATTCCGCACTTGCTTGGTTTTGTCGGCATATATTGCCGGAATCCGCTTTTTCCTCTGAATGGAAATAATTGTTCATTGCTGCAGACAGCTGAACCAACCAAATACAATGATTTACACAAACCAATGAACTTGTCCCAAATTTCACGAAATGTTGCCAATTTATCTTCCAAACGACGCTAAGTTCTTGTTTCTTTGTCGTCAAATCTTATCACCGACAAGAGAAAACGCACTATTATGTTCTCTCTGCGAGCTCGAGCAACTTTTGGAGGTGTCCTGCTCCAGGTAAAGTCCTTACCTTGAAAAACATTCGTCTCCTCGTCTATGCTTTCTCCTGTTTCTGAATGCTCAACGTCTGTGTTTTCCGGCTCTCCATGGTCACCAGTGTCAGCAACATCGTACAGAGAGTCAATATCATCATCAAGATCTTCCTCTGCAGCATCTTCATCTTCAGAACCACTTAGTCAAATATCATCACCGCTGTGTCTGTCGTCCTCGCTATCATCACTGTCAAAAACTACACGAATGATTTCGTAATCTTCTAGAAATTGTTCACGGGGGGGCATTTTTATGCAGAATACCGGCAAAAGACACTATAGTAGTATTTTATAGCACATTACCACCACAAAAATGCACAAAACTAAATACAAAAAAATAACACGCGCAAGGCCACTTGGGGTCAAATCTGACCCCGGTTATCACCAACAGCACAAAATCACTATGTCGAACTAGAGGACACTTGTCGTGACAAAGTCACGAAAGTTGGTGTCACTGTCAGATACGCCAAAAAAGTTATCGAAAAAAAAAAAACACTGGGGTCAAATTTGACCCCGGGTGGCCGTTTGAAGTTTAAGAGTAGTAATAATCGAAACCAGAGACGATGAGATCTCACCATCGTTACATAACCGCATAAATCTTATAAACACTAATATTCTTTCGGATAAAAACCTGATGATGGTCGGAATAGGGCGAAACATGTAGTTGTTATCATCCTATAATAAATAAAGCAGTCCCATTACAGGTCTGGAGTGGCCAAGAGGGTTCCAGGAAGTTAAGGCTCCCAGATTTCGTGACAACAGCACAGGATGGTGGTAGGTTGTCAGCCTTACGCACCGGCCGCCTTTACCCCCAGGAAATACTCCTGGTACTCATTTCTGT
>Ga0131853_10026308_pt1 | contig 10465 bp, 6 predicted proteins | sample TergutLab28metaG_FD_92764 | JGI IMG/M metagenome (GOLD analysis project Ga0131853, IMG submission 92764) | Labiotermes labralis P1 segment gut microbial communities from Petit-Saut dam, French Guiana - Lab288 P1 (version 2) (version 2) | ecosystem: Host-associated > Arthropoda: Insects >... | reverse complement strand
TATCCGGTAGTAATTTTGCCTAAATTCCGACTTCCACGTAAATTTAGGGATCTTTTACATGCCGCAAATCTACGACATGGGACCGACGGCTTTACTTCCCCTCCGAAGGAAGGCGTGCTGAGGCTTCGGCCGGGTTTGAACCCGCGAACTTGGGTACCAAAGGCCAGCACGCTACCTCTAGACCACCGAAACCGATAATGAGTACTGTACACCAACAAAAATTACATGAGAGGGTATCTTAAAGATGATTCACAGTACGGAAATACCTCACGTCTGGACAGTGATAAAACTACATTGCGAGAGATCCAGTATGAAAACGAATTTTTGACAACAATTATTGCACTGTGTTGTATAACACTAAAATTTCGCGATTTTATCTGTTTGCAACAGCATTACTCTGTTACTATACCCTGTACTGTATAATATTAGAGAGCTGCTACCTAACTATTTAGAGACGGCAGACCACTTTTCGCTCAGTCATCGTCTCAACCAACGAATAACACAGAGCACAAGTTCGTAACTCTTAGGGACTTACTTGGGGCGTATCACGGAAAGAGATAATTCAGTCTTGTTAAATGATCCCACCTCTCCGCAGAGCTGTGTAGCACGGCATCTACTGAAGTTCCTGTATATTAAGACAAACTTCGTTCAGGATTCTGTGCGAATTCAATTACCCGCGATACTATGCAGATTAGACTTCAGTCTCGTTAGCATCCCGCCTTCGGCTATACGCTATCGGAAACTGCCTTACGATAAACTTGCCTGGAAATAAACTACCGATCGCACAGTCTAGGCGGAGATAAAGTAGGCCTGCTGGGAGTCAAGAGTTGTAAATTATTTATAAAGGCCATCAGGGAAATTTATTTCTTCCTGAAAACGAATAACATTTAATATTTTAGCGTGAAAAATAAAAAAAAAATGTGTGGATTACGCACAATAAAAATGTAAAGTTCATAAACTGTTGTGTAGTTGATACACTTTTTTTGTTCTTTTCTTTCTTCTTTCTCCTGGATTGTTGTATGTACTGTATGTAAGTCATAAGCTTAATTTTGTCATGCTTAGTTCTCGCCTTCTGTAACTCACACTATTTTTTTTATCTTAGTAATTAACCAACTTGATGCACAAAATTTTGTTTTACAATAAGTTTTATTTCATGCCTCTACATGTTTCATGTTTCGAGCACCATGTGCTCATCATGGTGCTCGAAATCATCATCATGTTTCGAACACATGGTGCTCGAAACATGTAGAGGCATGAAATAAAACTAATTTTGTGCATCAAGTTGGTTAATTACTAAGACAAATATACTGAGATGCACTGTCAACAAAACATCAAAATTTGTCATACTATTTGTTTACACTTCCATTTCTTAGTAAGCAGACCAGGCATGGGAGGACTATAGTTTCATTCTATTTCTTTTGTTTATAAGTGGTCGCGCTAAACGTTTATCGCGCGAGACATGCGCGGGTTGACGTCTGTAACAGTAATTGCCTTGTGCTCCGGCTGGAGTCTGCTGTGTATCTCGAACAGTGATTGAACAACAGAGAATGAAGCTGGACGATAAGTGAGTGTTAACGGTAATGCAGAGACCAGAGACCGCTGGCGAGATTTGTCACCAATACAGTTCAGTTGTAACTGCAATTATTCCTTAACTACGCACAACAAAACTCCAGTACACTCTTCTTGGGGGATTGTTGAGGGTGTGTGCGGCCTGCCCGACTCCCCGTCTTATCCTGAGTTCCGAGCTCCGTCCCTCCTGGAACAATATCCAAGATATGTTCCCAACCGGGTCCGCGCAGGATACAACAACATAATTTTGTTGGAATTGCCTCACGGGTAGATATTTTCCTAGCTATTAGGCACGCACACACACAAAATAATATATATATATATGTTACAGTAAATACAGAAATACAGCTAATAATAAATTGTTGGCTTCCAGTCCAAAGTAAGATGACATTTAAGAAAACGTTAAGGGTGGGAGAAAAGTGCCGCAACAGGAGCATTGCTAGTTTTCAGGACCTAAGAGCAAAATATCAAAACACTAATTTGTAGGAAGTAGGCTTACTACAATTTACTTCTGTTTTGGTCTCTACTGGAAGTTTCTACTTCAGAGAAAACGTTTGCTGATAACAAACATTAAACAGTAACAAAAAGCAAATCGAAAACAGCTCTGCACTGCTTTGCATCTCCCATCATTTTTAAATACTCGAATTATCTCCAAATATCCAGTGCCAGTTCCACTTCCACGCATTCTAGATCTCAGCACTATACAGGGCTGGACAGTAAGACTTAACAGTCCGGCCACCTGATTACGAAAGGAGCCCACAGTACCAACAGAATAGGAGGTTGAGTGGGTTTCGGAACTGGTCTGATTATAGTAAGAATTGAAGCTCTGTCGGGTATCTGGTAAATAGTCACTAACGAAGGCCTATTTAATATATAACGTCATCCTTGGCATTAATATTACTGGTCACTCCGTTTTCCAGTTAAGTCAACTAAAATCATAAAAGGGGTGCATTTCATTGTTTGTTCTCATATCTGAAGAGCATTTCTGTGCTCCATGAGAACTAATTTCCATTACAGTCACTGTGGTTTTTAACCATGTTATTACATAAGGCTGCCTGAAATCAATTCGAGTACTTGGTCAAATTTTGAGATTCAGATAATTAATTAAGAAAAACAAATTCTAGATTAAGTATTTATAAGACAGAATTAATTAAACCAGCTGTTACATTTCTTGTGCTATATTCTTACTGATAATTCTACAAGAAATATTTAAACCGGTACGCGTAGCCCTACATTACTTCAGCAGTAACCCGCTTTACTAAGATGGTACTTGCATCATGCTCGATAAGTAGAAAACAAGATCAACTGACGCGATGTAGAAATGGAAGTAACAAGATTATGGAAGACTATGAATAAGGAGCTTCACAATTTGTGTAACAACATTAGGATGACGAAATAACGATGGACGGAGCATACTACGTAACAGGTATGATGAAGATTCGTCAGACTAAATGACTCCTCAACTTATGAACTTGTGCTAACTTCAGTTCCAGCCATTTAAGTTTTAAGCATCCAAATAGTGTTGATTCACATCCCACGGACTGATTAAAAAATGACAGTTTAATAAGAGATCATCAGATCCGAACAGCTGTGTTGCTGTGCCTTTGTACAGGACAGGTAGATGCGTTATAAACGAAACCTCACTAGAGAACTGTCAGTCTCAATTTGCCGCATCCCATTCCATTTTCATTAAAGCATTCCTTTGAGACTTGGAATTCCGTTGTCTTAAGGATAATTTCATTTAGTTTGGCTTGTAAAATTACACAATGCTTTAATTTGCTTGGCTCCGTTCGAATTTACATCAAGATTTGTAGCTGTTTAAGAAATCAAGCCGGTCCCAGTGGGCGTGCGGTCTAAGGCGTGGATCAGCAGCAGCTTGGTTCCTGGAAGTGCGGGTTCGAATGCCGCAGGAGGCATGGATGTTTTGTCTCTGTGAGTGTTGTGTGTTGTCAGGTAGAGGTCTTTGAGTCGGGCTAATCACTCGTCAAGAGGAGTCCTACAGATTGTGGGGTGTCCAACGAGTGCGATGGCATAGCCCCGTAAGGGATGGTCATGACACGCAATCGGGTCGAAGAAAACATACAAAAAAAAAAAAAAAAGAAATTTAAAGAACAATTTAAGGATTCCCATTAAAAGCCCATGATGTACATTCCTGTTTCGTAAGCAGAGAGCTTCTAAACCCTATTAAGGGGCTCCGTGTGTCCGTCTGTTCTCTTGCATCGATATTAAAGACACTAAGTGCACGACTTTCTCAAAAGTCCATATAAAAAACTTGTCATTGGTACACAATACACTTATCTTGAGGGATTTTATGTCTCTCTTCCATCAACATACTTGTTTTCAAGATTTATGCAGTGACATTTAATGAGGTCATTGGAGTAGTTTTGAAGTGTGCTGGATAGACCATTAAACTGTAAGCTGCAGGCTCCAGTGTTGTGTTCAAAGGAAAAAGAACACGTAAAAACACAACCCAGTTACTGTAGCCTACACATTAGAACGCAGTAAGCAGACATTATTCAGAATATTCCAAGAATTTGTTTCGATTTTTTAACACTGAATGATTTAATTACAGTTTACATATTACACAAAACATAGACTTAGATCTGTCGAAATTTATATCAATGTCTGAGATACTGTTAAGGTTTGGTATTCCTTTTAATTGTTCTTTCAGTATTAACACTCTTATGGCTTTCTGTCTCATTTTATTTCCACTGTTTCCATATTCTTACCTACATAATTATGATTTCTGAATTTCAGTCTTTGTATTCATAATCCCCGCTTCTATTAGGTCGGTCACGCAACTCAAGCAGAGACGATTCAAAATACATCATGGAATCCTTCGAAAAATATTACGTGGTCAAAATGTAAGTCGAGACACAAACAGGAGCACATCAATTAAAATAACACGGACATTTATTTAGAATATAATGCCTATTCACGTGAACTTGTATTCTTTAATACGTTGTTTATAACGTCACAATTGCCATTAAGTCTTTGTACTTTCCTTCCGAAAGCTGCGTGATATCAAGTTGTCTATAAAATCACTTCGCTTTCTAGCAGTCACTTTTCTTCCCTGCATTTCACGCAGCAAGCAACATTTGTTTTCCAACTTCATTAATCAGTACAACCTGTTCACACAATTTATCTCAGTAATTAACCAACTTCATGCACAAAATTTTTGTTTTACATTAAATTTATTTCATGCCTCTACATGTTTCGAGCACATGTGCTCATCATCAGGAGGCCAAAATTGCGTTACACATCCTCTGGTATCATCACACCTATAGGTGTAGAGGCATGAAATAAATTTAATGTAAAACAAAAATTTTGTGCATCAAGTTGGTTAATTACTGAGATAAATATAATGAGATGCACGGTCAGCAAAACATCAAAATCTGTTTACACAAGTCTGAGATTTCTTCTCTCTAAGTTTATACATGGTGTATTTAAATAACACTCTAAAATTTTGTTGCTTTAAATAGCTTCAAACTTTATACCAAATAATTAATCCGCGCATGACTTTAGGCTTCTGCCGCGAAGTAGATGAGAACTGCGCTGTCTGGGCTACTACACAGCGGGTAGTGGTAATTTCTTACCGAAATTTCGGGACAACGAATCGGCACCATCCTCAAGGGTCACGAATCCAAAAAGAAGCTTCTTGGCCCTTGAAGGTGGGATTGGTGGGCTCTCCCGAAACGTCGGCAAGGTATTACCACTACTTGCTGCGTAATAACGCAGAAGAGGGCAGGTCTCAAATTATTCTGTGACTTGTCTGCGTTACCTCATTCCAGAAATACAGGCCGACAAAATGCCTTTGCCCACGCAGGTTTTGTAACATTCTCTGCGTTTCTGTCGCCACCTGTATTTGCATGTTTATGACTGGTTCGCACGGTTACAGGTCATTGATACTTATCGAAACAGAGGCGTTTAAATGTAACGCTGAGCGCTGCTGTCTGAAAGGTGTTTAGGATATGCCCACAATCTGTATGTCCAATCGCAAATATCATGAGACCGAAGGGTACACTTTCTTCAGTGGCAGGAACGAATTTTCCGTGTAACCACAGATCGCATACGTAAATAACGGGTAAGGTTTTAGTTGCACGCAGATAAGGATGACAGATGACGATCAGGGATGGCAGCAAAAGCTGCGGGCTGTACAATTGCTATTCAGACACGTGACTGACTGAAACAATCGCTCCAAAATATCAGGCATTTGTCGTAGCCACCTGCTCTCTGGACCTTGGGCAGATCACATACTTACTAAGTTGATGTCTTGTAGAGGAGACATGTGAGATGACCCCAGACGAAGAACTCAAGAGGTTTAAGTTCGAGTGGGCGACGAAACATTCTGCCCAATCCTTCGCGCAGGTAACGCAGCTTTCGGGCATGCTGAAATGGGCCGAAACCAGATCCAGCACGAACCACATTTTTCGGCGAAATTCCTGTGGTCATCCGCTAATTCTGGCAGTGCCTGTAGAGAAGTCCTGTCGTGGGCGCAGACACCACGTAGCTGCTGGTTGGAATATCATGACAAATATGAGTCCACTGGTTATTAATGAAAGAATTCTGGTCATGGTCTTACTCGACTGCTGCGAGCGGGTTTCTTGCCAACGCTCTTGTTAAAAATCTCTCCAGTAAAGGACAACTCATCTTTGTATGACCCAATGCTGGGTAACCGGACCTCAGAAAATCGGAGTTTCATAAATCATCGGCTAATTCCAGCCGCCTGGGAGAGGCAGATGGATCTCACTGCCTAAACTTTTTGCCAATGATACGGGTTCAACTACTGCTGATGTATGACTGAATGAACTGAATGGGAAAAAAAGGAAATCATCATACTGAAATTCGAAACGGGTTACCAAAAGAATCGTCGATAAATGTAGGAAAACCTACTGGGTGCTGTAAATTAAAACGATATGAAAATGAACGCGTCACTCTCCGGAACTGTGATCAGTAAGCACTCTTGTACAGTACGTATGATTTGGAATTGTTACCCACTTACACGTGTAAACTATTGTTACAAAACGACTAGCTTGTCCTTCAGTATTTCCGTTCACATTTCAGGGCATATTTCAGATAATTGGCTAGAGCAACCCTAATTAAACGTAACAGGAATTTCGTTTCAATTCTTGGATATAAGCGCGTATTTTGACTATTAGTTCAGTTACGATTAAATCGTCTGAAATTCTGGTTCGTTCTAAGAATTTAATTGCCAATTATAATGCCAAAGTCGTCATATGCCATCAGACTAACGAAAGTTAGGATGTAAAAAAAACACACATCTTTCAGATGGCAAAATTTGAAGATAATCAGCTGTCATTCCTTTTAATCATTTACAGCATTTCAAAGTTACTACTGACGAGACACCATTTTGTATTTGACGTTTTGGAGACCGAGCATCATTTGAACAACGACGTAAGCAACCAACAAGATGTAACAATTTTCGTCCATTGATCTTCTCATTAATCTATTTGAATCTGCTCTACGTGTTTCGGGCGACAAACTCACCCATCTTCAGGAACACATTTGACTGTATGTACAGCTTTGGTACAGTACAATGCACCTATACTGCCGCCGGCCGGCGGCCACCACACTGAAAACATCTATAACGACATGTATACTGGAATCAGAAATGTAATTTTATCTAAGCACAGACTGATAGCTCCCTGACGATGGTTTATGTAAACCGAAACATGTTGGAGCAACTTTTATAATTTTAAATGTTTTAATAATTATTTAATATAATTTGTGTGCACTAGATGGAAAAATAAAGAATTTGATATTATCAGTGCACGGTGCAACCATGAAGATTAATCTGTGTATTTATTGACCGATTAAATGACTATAGGCTGTTTAAGGACCCCGCTTCATGTTGACAGTCTTTAACAGAGATGTCCAACTCCCCCCCCCCTCTTTTTTTTGGCAAAAGACCATAGCCGTTATTGTGGGCTTGTTCGCGGGCCGCACGTGTGACAGTCACAGTAAGTGGTGTACCTAACAAAATTATCGCGTAATTTGTACAATATAGTATAAAATCTACAAATGTTTTCCGCGGTCCGCATAACACAACCTGGCGGTCCGCATGCGGTCCTCGGCCCGCAGGTTGGCACTCCTAGTCTAGAGGGACTGAGAAGTGTACAAGACTGAGCCAGGGCAACCAGTCTTCTACTCGAGATTCGAAGCATTGTACCAAAGCTGTATATACAGTCAAAAGTGCTCCTGAAGATGGGCGAGTTTGTCGCCCGAAACATGTAGAGCAGATTCAAACAGATCAATAAAATGACCAATAAACGAAAATTGTTGTATCTTGTCGGTTGCTTATATCGTTACACAATTATGTCTATGATTTTTATTTTATTATGCCTCTGAGTATCTTTACTACACATTAAACTTATTTATTGTAAACTTGCAATATGTGTTCAGTCAACACAACAACATTAGAAAATTAATGTGTTACCGCAACATGTGTGAAACCATCCGCCCTGGCACGAAGGAGGGTACACTACAAAAGGGACAGGAGCCCAACCCTACCGACCACCGCTCCGAGGGTCCCTAGTAACAACCCCGAGAAAACTAGAGGAAGAAACATAGTTCTGTTCCGATAAGATACGCAGAAGAATAGACAGAAAGGAGGAACACCCCCTCCGCCCCGCTGAGAAGTACGGGAGAACGGCAGCCACAACTACACCCACAGCTGCGCTTAGTTTATACCTACCTAAATTAGTAACATAACCAGATTTTATACCCACTCAATGTAATGCACACGGGATCCCTAATGCATTACGTGTGTGTAGTTACATGAATAGTACTGTAAAGGTTCTTAAATATTCAGCCTCATGATGACTCTCCGGTGTCGAAACATGTTGCGGTAACACATTAATTTTCTAATGTTGTTGTGTTGACTGAACACATATTGTAAGTTTAAAATAAATTAGTTTAATTCTTTATAACACAACGGGATGACTTCCTTTAGTTTACTACACATGTTTTAACAATTAATCTTTATTTTCCAGCTGCTACGCCAAAAGTGTGTCAGTGTTTCTAAACAACCGCATCCAAACTAGAGAAGCAACCCATATAAAACATAGGCTATTGTTGCCCAAATCATAACAGCTACTGAATCATTACAGACTTGCAGTACTATCAAACACTTTTTATAGGTATGACAGATACACGGCTTAGAGTTACATTCGCTTTAGCTCTCAGGCCAACGTGTTAGATTCGTCTACAGATCTTCATAAGATCAAATCCCAATCCATCTGACATTTGTTAACTGCAACACATTACAGAAAATTAATAGGCTTATCTTCACTATAATCCTTATTACTATAAACACAGCAGTCTGTAAAGCGCATATTACGTCAGTACTAATGTTACCTACATTTTCATCAAAAGTCTTTCGAGCTAGCAATGATCCTGATGATGATGTGGACACAGCAAGTTTCCGAAACGTTAGTTTTTAACCCGCCACTCATCGAGCTCATAGTGCCAAGGAAATTTAGAAAGAATATTGCCGCAACAGTTACAAATATTGCGATTAAATTTACGCTAAAGCATGACACCGGAACTTAGCCTGATGCAGTTCACTTCTGTCCACACTTTTACAAGTATTCCTCTATGAAACATTTTAGTAACATCTATCCGTCTATTCTCACCACTAATTTTCTTTTACGTTTATATAATTTGAACAAAAAAAATGCACACCTTTTTAATTCAATTCTTCATGTCTTCTACACGTTTCGAAAATCATGTGTTCATCATGAGGAAGACAATTTTTGTATGCACTTTTTTATAATAAATGTAATTTCAGCATGAAAAACATACCATAAAAATGCACATACAAATGGTCTTCCAGATGATGAACACTTGATGTTCGAAACATGTACAAGACACGAAGAATCTTAGTAAATGACCAACTTAATACACAAAATCTTGTTTTATAATAAGTTTATTTCATGCCTCTAAATGTTTCGAGCACTATGTGCTCATCATCAGGAGGTCAAAATTGTATTTTACAACATCTGGTATCGTCACACCTGTAGGTGGCCGTCCGGTGCACAGGTTGAGAGAGGACTGAGAGGACCCGTGCACGAGACGACCACCTACAGGCGTGATGATACCAGAGGCTCTATAATACAATTCTGACCTCCTGATGATGAGCACATAGTGCTCGATACATGTAGAGGAATAAAATAAACTTACTATAAAACAAGAATTTGTGCATTAAGTTGGTCATTTACTAAGATTATACTGAGATGCACCGTCAGCAAAACATAAAAAGACACGAAAAATTGAATTAAAATACAAAATTTGAAAAGTGTACATTTTATTGGTTAACATTACATAATTGTATCACAAAGCACGGTACAAAAAACATAAAGTATCTTTTACAGCTCTTTCCTTAATGTGTGATTTCCTCATTTCCCCGACATATGCTACATGTGGTTTCATCTCGTCTTCCTTCACGTTAACAAGACAGGAAAAATAAGTAAAACGTAACATTCAGACGCGTGCGCTTAACCATTGTTGCCGTGCAAGAGCAAAACTTGTTTCACATCCGGAATGTGTGTCTGTAGCCTAATTACCCAGCATGCAAAATGCATGAGTCATGTTGTTGTTTTGGTTTGTCTTGCTCCACCATATTCGTCCACACATCTCAAAAACATAAATTTTTTTTAGGAAAAACGGTTACCGAACATAAAATGCGTTTTTGACGTTCAGGTGACCGTGCATTGTGATATATTCTCATAATAAAACCAACTAGATGCACTAAACTAAAACTAAACTCCGTGGCCTTGGTCCGCACGCGAACTATACCGACAGAGCGGCCGCCGCCGGTCGGCGAAGTTAGTGCCAACTTTTGCGGATAGAGGGGTGTCACGTGGTCAGCGCAACG
>Ga0131853_10026303_pt1 | contig 10466 bp, 10 predicted proteins | sample TergutLab28metaG_FD_92764 | JGI IMG/M metagenome (GOLD analysis project Ga0131853, IMG submission 92764) | Labiotermes labralis P1 segment gut microbial communities from Petit-Saut dam, French Guiana - Lab288 P1 (version 2) (version 2) | ecosystem: Host-associated > Arthropoda: Insects >... | reverse complement strand
GTAAAAATATCGATATAACAACAATAAAGTAAAAATATCCACTTGCAAAAAATAAATCTTAAACTTCGTCATCATTATTTATTTAATTATAACAAATAATAATCATAATAATGGCAAACTATCGGGTTTCTTCATCAGGAAAGTAAGTGAATGGGTCGGATGACCGGAGTTCTGTTCCTGCAAAAGCCAGAATTATTCAAATTGCCACCGCAGCGACATCGGTAATGTGGGTTATTCGGCCTTCAGTGAAACTTAGTTGAGGTCCAGCGGAAATTGCAGGAAAAGATCAGAAGAGTTATTTCCTTTCTTTAATTATGAGTTTAACGCTGATCATTAGAAAAAACTTTAAATGCATGCGTTTTGCAGAGTGTAATAACACTCTATTCTCCATGTAATTTAGAAGTTCCAGGCACGCATACGAGTATAATAGTCCCAAAATTTAAATAAGAACCTCGGGTTGTGGAATTGTTCTGTTCGCATTATTATGAAATATTTAACCTTTTGACGTTTAATGTCAACTATAGTGGTCGTACCGCACCGCTAACCTCTAAAGTTACATTTATTTCACCAACACACGCACCTGTGATTCACACAATATTACTGTTAATACATTAATTGTTAAAAGGGTAAAACACTAAAATTATTGGCACTCCAACATGTTTCGGTTTTCCATAAAACTATCCTCAGGGAGCCATTCGTGTCTATTAAAGTTACTTATTGTCCAGTATTATTTTCGAAGTACGCTGGCAGCTTGTCTGTAACCAATCATTACCTATTAGTTATCGTCTTATAGCTATTTCATTAATCATTGCCTATATCGTCATATGTTAAATCACTTATACACAAATAATTAAGCATACTGGAATACTTTTGTATGTTTCCTTACCATATTTTATTTGTGATGGGCTTGGATTTCATGTTACTCATTTTCCTTGTGTTGACTTCTTCTGTCCATGCGTGTCATGCGTGGCATAATTATTGATTCATTTACTGTGTTGTAGAGGGGGTTAAATTCATTGATCTGCTGTTCCGTGATTAGAATTCCGTGGTTGTGGAAGGTTTGCACGTATCAGTTTTCCCAACAGCTCATCCGTGTTCCTTTGGAGCAAGCCTTAAGTAATTGTAAGGTGTCTTTTGCAGGTCCATATTCATGTTTGTTCTGTAATATATGCATTGCATAAGCTGATTGGGGGTTGTTGTATTTTATATATCTAATACGTTCTTTATACCTTGTGTCTATGGATCTACCGGACTGTCCGATATATGCCATGTTGCATGTGTTACATAGTAATTTATATATACCACTGGAGTTTAAACTTTTGGTTTATTCTTTGGATAGTTGCTGTTGAATGGTATTGGTCGTTCTAAATGCTATGTTTATTTTAGTATCCTTAAATACTTTGGTTACTTGTCTAATTAGAGGGCTAAAAAATGTGAATGTTATCAATTTTTGTGTTCTTTTCCATGTTCCTGTGTTTCTTTTTGTTGCTTTTTGTTTTCTGTATTTCTTCTTAAATTCTGTATAATTTGTTTAGGGTACCCATTACTAGCTGCCATAGAGATTATTGTATTCCATTCATCATTATTTTATTTTTCGGTTATAGGGAGTGTGTTCATTCTATTTATGTAGTATCTGAAGGCTGGTATTTTATGTTCATATGGATGGTTCGATTGGTAATGTATTGTTGTGTCAGTGTTTGTGGCTTTCCTGTATATACTTAGATCAATGGTATTGCTGCTTCTTTTTAGGGTGAGATCCAAGTAGTTTATTGTGTTATTGTCTTCCATTGTCATTTTGAATTGTAAATTTTCATCTATTTTATTCATTTCTTGTTCTATTATATTATCCTGTATTTTTTTGGCATCATATATAATTATTATATCATCTACATATCTTCTGTAGTGTATGATTTCACCGGTATCCCACCACTGTACCAGATATTGGTGAACCCATACCCATGCCTCTCTCTGGTTGATAAAATTTGTCTTTATACTGAAAATAATTTTGTTGCATTATTGTCAATAGTATATTTAGTAATTGGTTAATTATATCTCTATTGTTGTTGTTTCTGTTAAGCCAATATCCTGTTGCTTTTATAATCCCCTTTGGTGGTAAATCCACGTAGAATCTTTTATTTCCAAAGTTATTATCTTTGTGTTTTCATTGGTTTTTATATTTTTTAGTTCCTCTGCTATTTCTTTAGAGTTTTTTGTGTTATATGTATTTGGCAAATTTAGTAAGTGGTGTAATTTTTTTTTATGTATTTTGCTAATTTATATGATGGTGCCTGTGTGTTATTTGTGACCGGTCTATTTGATTCATTTTCTTTGTGTGTTTTGATATATATATTAAGCTTCGGTGCCATTGGTTTTATATTAATCAGATATTTCTGGTTTTGTTTTTCTATTAAGAGGTTGCCGTTGTGTAGTGTTTGTTGGATTATTTTTTGATATTTATCTGTAGGATTTTTATTTATTTGTTTTATATTATTATCTTTTATGAATGTGTCAACCTTCTTGTTTAAGGTATTTGTATTTATTATTATTATGTCCTTATTTTTATCTGCTTTTACTGCTGTAGCGCCATTATTTTGCAGAATCGTTTTTATGTTATTTAAGGTGTATTGATGTCTTTTGTGTAGTAAGTTTTTTTCTATTGGTCATACTGATCCGTTTGATTTTTTTGGTTGCTAGATATCTGTATGTATTTTGTATCTTTGGTTCTAATGCACTTATGGCATTTTCGGTGTCTATTATTAATTCATTTATATATAGTTTTGGTTCCTGCTCTATTGCATATTTAGGTCCCAGTGCTAAGGTTTGTGTTTGTTCGTCCGTTAGTTGTATGTTAGTCATGTTAATTATTCGTTGTTGGTATTTTGATCTTTTTTCCTTGCCTTTATTACTTTGTGTTTCGCTTGTTTTATGTGCTAGTGTATCCAGTTTTTTGTTGAGTTTTCGGCATTGCTTTTCCATTAGCTCATTTATTTGTTCGTCTCTAACATATTGGACATGCTGCCATATACCGTTGTAATGGTGGGCCCTCTCCAGATGCAGTTGATCTCTAAATCTCTAAAGTGGCATTTTATATATTTATTCAACAAATATAGGTACTGAATATTTTAAACATTGTATATATTCTCCGTTTTTTTTTTCAAAATGCAGTGTGTTTCATAATTCTAACGTATTTGGTTCCTGTATTATTCACATTTTATATACAGGGTGTGCTAAAATTAAAAAAAATAATTCCGGCGCCAAAAGGTTAATTTTGGGTGAGAAAGTAGAAATAAATCAAAATAGGACCAGGCGTGATATAAAATAACAAGTGGAATAATAAAAGGGTATACAAATTTTGCAAAAAACTTTGAGATATCTAAACATTCTATGCACAAGAATGACGAAGGGAAGCAAGTTACGCACCTTACCGAGGACCCACAGATATTAGACGCCAATGTACAAAATTTTGTCAACTAGGAGACCTGATGCCTGGGAATTTGCACCACTGGGCTAATAATTTATCCCACATTAGGTCTTCACTCTTTAAGTATGCAGTAATTTGGTTTTGGTAACATCCTGTCCGAACTCTCTTTTTCTACTATCGTGCTACTGACAAGTTGTCAATTGCTCTGTTGCCAAGTCACACTTCAGAGTCTGGAATTCACAACAAGAATCACAACTGTCTGTGTTTTCAAACGGTTCAGAACTGCGTTCAAGTTTATTTACAAGTTATGTTTGTATATTCATTTTTATTCTTTCTTTATATGAATTCATGTTCACGTCAACGCCATGTTCTCGCGAAACACAAGTAAATTCGATGCATTTAACCTTTACATTGATCTGTATAGTTCCGCCAGAAGTTCTGTCCCAAATATCATGTAGTCCGCAGCTGGGCACAATGAGGCGGAAGGGTTCAAAGTTGGTTATTTTTGGACTACTGACCCTTCAGGTACTTGTGCCAAGGCAGTTTGCTCACGTTTCTCGCAGTGTTAACATGGAGTGGGGTCTCAAAGAAAACCATGTGGCTGTGATTGCCCTTCACAAATGCGGAAAATCAGATTCTCAAATTTTCAAACTCTTGAAACCATTGAAAAATTTGAGAAAATTCGTCTATCGGGCAATTCAACGTTATAAGGAACTCTGGATTGTTGAAGACAGGGATTGGTCAGGACGCCTGAAACCTCTGAGGGCTGAAGCCGCTATCAAAACAGTACGGGAGCGGATTCGCCGAAATCCGATCTGGAAACAGAAGATCATGTCCCGAGAGCTGAGCACACCGACCCAATCAAGTGTGCCTCCTCAGGGACGATCTACATATGAGAGCGCACCTCCGCTCAAAGGGACACCTCCTTAACCCTGCTTTGAAGAAGGTCCGACGGACAAGAGCAGAATACCTCCTCCAGCCGCACGCTGAGAACGGGCACGAAAACATCCTCTTCACGGACGAGAAATGTTTCGCCATCGAGGAGCAGTATAACAACCAGAACAATAAGATTTATGCTCAAACATCCCTTGAGTTGCATTCTGAGGGTGCAGGGATGCCATCACCCTTCCTACGTCATGGTTTGGTGGGAGGTGTCCCATCCGGGGGTAACACATCTTCGTTTTTCCAAGAAAGGGGTGAAACTGGTGTCCGAGTGTATCAAGAGGACGTGCTACAAGGAGTTGTGAAACAGCTGAACATGACACTCTTCAGTGGTCAGAAATGGATGTCCCAGCAGGAATCATTCCTGTCCAAAAGACATGACGACTCAGGAGTGGTTGAGGAGGAACGTTCCGGTCTTTATAAGCGCCGAGGATTGGCCCTCGGGGAGTCCAGACCTCAACCGCCGGGACTATAAATTGTGGGCTGTTTTGGAGGATATGGCTTGCCAAAAACGTCACAACCTGGAGAGCCTGAAGAGATCCCTCACGAAAGCAGCGACAGAGATCCCCCTGGAGACGGTGCGTGCCGCGATAGCAAAGTGGCTGGAGATTCTCAAGGCTTGCGTCGAGGCAGATGGCGGCCATATTGAGAGGCATTATTATAAATAAAAACTTAAAACTATTGTTAATAAATTATTTGGCTCGATAAGTGGATATTCTGTTTCATTTTCCTTCTAGGTCACTATATATTTGGGAAAGAACTTACGGCAGGACTGTGTACTCATTTTACTACTCACACAATTACGCTACTGCTATTATTCTACCACTGCAAACTTTTTTCCGCTCCCACAGTTTTTCAGTTTCTCAATCTATTCTCCTGTAAACCTTAATGAAGGGCTTCGTCTCTCTTTTTGTCCACATGCAACTAATTATGTTCAAGTACTTCCCTATACTTTCTACATCCGTTACATTCGTAAAATTTAAAATGTTCTTATAATTTATAAGCGTATTCAAACTCACCCATTCATTATAAACATGTCCTGTTTTCAAATATTTTGTCTCCCGACAATTTTAATAATATAAAAATATTTAAGCGGAACTTGAGATTGGTAGGACTGTTACTATAAAAATTGCTGATATACCCGAGAGCATCCGGCTGGAAATATTCAAATGTTTCTGAGGAATGTGTATGCTCTGTTTTCATGGTTGAAGAGGGAGGAAATGGAAAAAACAGGTTTCAATACCTAACCATTGTAAAATATTGAATGTCACGTCCCAGAGCACAGTAATCTGGATGTTACAAGTATGTGTTAATCCTTCCGCATGTTAACTGAAATTATGTTCCCAAATTGTGTTATATATTTTGCCATATTTGTTACATATCTATATCACGTTTCTCTTTCATGTTTCGGTGTATCTCACACCATCTTCAGGTAGAACATAAGTGTTCCTTACTCAAAAAATTCTGCTTTTACGCAGCTATTATCCCCGGTAAAGTGGTATTATCTATGGTACAGTGGTACCACAGTACCATAGATAATAACTGCGCAAAAGCAGGTGTTTTTGAGTAAGGAACACGTACGCCTTCCCTGAAGTTGGTGTGAGATACACCGGAACTTGTAGGAGGAACATGATATAGACGTGTATTGAATAAGCAGTTTGAATTTAGTTGGTGTAATTGAAGAAATGCCTAAAATATAAAAATGCACGGAATAGAATATTTCAAAATAATTCTTCATATACTGTTCTTACTTAGGCATGTATCAGGGCGACTCCCAGTGGAAGGTTTTTCGTGAAATTCAATATTTGTAATTTTAATAAAAAATTTATTTCTTTTATTTTTGCTAAAATCAGACAAAAAATAACAGTCACTTTTCGTGAATACCTCCTAATGTTTATAGTTTCTCCAGATCATTCTTTTTCATAACTGAGTGTTTTATGCAACATGAAGCATGCTCTGAGGCCGATGAAACGTTGTTTTTAAATCAGGTAGACTGTGTTCTCTGCGAGGTATGAACTGAGGCCAAAAAAGACAATTCACCAAACTTGTAGCATTTGTTGACGGGAGCAATAGATTTTGTTGTGGTTTACGGCAATACGTGCATCAGGTTTTAAGGTAAGGAAAAATGTTACATTTGTGTTAACTTGCACGGCGTATCTCTGGAAATCACGCCTAAATTTAATAGCTAGGGACAAAAACAGAACAAAAGTGTCAGAAGGTTTAGTTAGTAGTGGGTGTTATCTAAATTTTGTAATGTTTATCCCAAAGACGAATTACACATATCTGTTTCCCAGTGGTCCGGAGAATAGTAAAATGATTAATGGGTTTCAAATACAATTGCGAAGTCAGAATATACAAGAAGAAAACTTGCAACAAGCATGTGGGCTTTTCGATTAGAAAGATAATATCTTCAGTACCAACAGTAAGAGTGCATATGCTGAACAAAACCACTTAGACCTTGCCCTTATTATTTTATCAACGTACATTCAAAACTCGGTCAAAGTAACTTCACTTGATTCATAAAACTTGTACAACAAAATACTTATTAATGTCTACAAATTTCCACCTCTGATAAGGATGGCGATATAACGATTTTATATTCCGATATATCTATATCTAATGTGTGCAGTTGAAATGTGAAGACCAAAAATATATCTAAGCATGTAATGAAAGATTCTTGTACCAGACCACTAGTAAGGTAATTTTTCCTGGAATTCCTTATACCTTCATGTTAAAGACGACTGACTCGCGGACGGCACTGTGGAGGTCAGGCGATAGGCCTGATGTGCTAGGTACTATTCCGGACGGCTAGAAGTTAAAACCGTCTCTGTCTAAAGAAAGGGCGCCTGAACGAACTCACTTACGTAAAGCCACCAGAGCTGACCAGACATCATCAAACATCTAACTATTTAATTAAGTGACTGAGTTGTTATGTATATGAAAATTGAAACGTACACAAAAAGAATGCAGAGGAAGCGAATACGGAAGGCTGCATTTTGTAGTAAGTTCATTGGCAAAAGAAAGACTTCGTGCCAAAATGATATCAAAAGCTTTGTAAATTGAAATATCCAAATATCTCAAGAAGAAAAATGTATATACATACAGCTTTGGTACGATAAAACTTCTGATACCAAAGACCCCAATTGACACGTATTTTAGATTATTAAGCCGAGTTCTCATGCTGACAATCCAATCTCTTAGATCCGATATAATATAAATTTGTCGTCTCCTTTTAGGAAATCCATGTTGCATTTTTCCAAGAGGTTTCTCCACCGAAACCTTTACACTTCACGCGTTTACTACGTATTGTAACATGTTCTACTTTACTATTTGTAGAGTACTAGAAAAGCGGTTGGAATTACTGAATTTTTCTCTAAGAAATATAAAAAATTTATCACGTACTTCATCTTTCTTCGGTGCGTTTACTGTTCTTAACACCTTATTTTGCAGAGAATTTTATAACCTACGCCTTGGTGTCACAGTGAAAGGTCATGTTTTACGGCTGTAAGAGACACACAACAAAATAACTACCTAGAACATGTTAAAAAATTAATTTAAAAAAACACCAATCAGCTTGGAAAATAAAAATCATTTCCAGATTTTTTTCCCCCTATTTTTATATTGAATCCGATTTTCGTTTCTCTTTGAGCTTCATTAACTGCATTTTGAAAATTTTTTAGGCAATTTATTTCATATTCTCAAATATATTTTTTTAATAAATGGACAATAAAAATTAAAATAAAATAGATGCAAGGAAACTGAATTTCTCACAGCCCACCCATTCTGAAATCACAATTATACGAGGGTATGACATACTTAAAGTAACAAATTTTAATCTCCACAAATGCTTGTTTTCACTCTATTTATTTGTCACACTAACTATTTACACGTGACATTTCTGGTAGGAGGGGCAAACGTTCGGGGATAACTTTTTCTAAGAAAGGACAATTGTTTGAGAGCTGAAGGAAAATCCAAACTTCTAAGATTTTTGTAGAGTAAGCGTATAAAGAAAACAAGTTTAGCCGAATTATAATTTGCGCTTTTAAACAGTAGCTTCGCATTAGAATATTCCACATTGTAAGTAGGAAATTACAACGTTCCTCTTGAATCTTTTTTTTTATTAAAAATGCGCATCAATTATTTATCGCTGCTCTCAATTTCTCCAGGAACGAAACAATGATATGAACAGCGCATATGATTTATACTGAAGTACAGAACAAAAGTTGCAGAGAGGAGGAATGTAAATCTATTTTCGCCAATTACACCTGTGATTTTAGTCAAAACAAAGGACATTGGCTGTTAAAAATAATAACACCGACCACTCAATTCCATTGCTGCCGTCTAATCAGCGAATGAAAACCATAAAAACGTCTCTTGAAAATGAATGACTGGTTGAGATAACTGGCCGGGGTGTGCAGGTTGTTGTGTCAGTGCTGTGGGGTGATATACGCGGGGTTGAGGCAGTTTTCAATTGCTTTTTATGTGATCAAGTACCACAATAAATTTGACGCTGATTGCAGTCACCAACCGTACAAAAATATATAGTCCAGCTAGATAGGCTATCTCATTATTGAAACCGTCCCTCTAATATTATTCGCCAAAGCGGATTCACAGTGTTGAGGGGTAGAGAGTTCGAATGTAGGCCGGCTATTATTATAAGACTTGTAAATAATGATGACATCGTTCATTCACATCTAGTGGGAATCCAACCGTGCTTTTAAACACGTTATAATGGTTGTCATCGCACAAATACCGTCCCATTAGTAGTAAAGTGTTGTGTTAGCTATTTTTAAGTTCTTCTGCACGATTAGCACCAAAGGAACTTTATTTACTCTCAATATTGAGGGCGGTATAATTAAAATATATTTTATAAGAAAATCATTTAATTTGTCTACAAATTTAAAGGATCCTGAAGAAATACGACACGGTAAATTTAAGGAATAAAATGTAACCGAAATGGTGTTGAGGAGAACATTCGGACCTGGGAAGGGCGAGGTAACGGGGGAATGGAAGAGACTGGATAACGAGGAGCTAAATGATTTGTACACCTCACCCAATATTGTGCGGGTGATAAAATCGAGAAGAATGAGATGGGCTGGGCATGTGGCTCGTATGGGTGAGGAGAGGGGGTGTATAGGGTCTTGGTGGGGACACCAGAGGGAAAGAGACCACTGGGGAGACCAAGGCGTAGATGGGTGGAAAATATTAGGACGGATCTCCAGGAGGTGGGATGTGGGTATATGTACTGGATTGGTCTGGCCCAGGATAGAGACAGGTGGCGGACGCTTGTGAGTGCGGTAATGAACATTCGGGTTCCGTGAAATGCGGGGAATTTCTTGACTAGCTGCAAAACAGTTAACTTATCAAGAAGGACTCTGCACCATGGAGTAAGTAAGTAAGTAAGTAAGTAAGTAATGTAACCGAAATTTGCAGTTATTTAATTTTAACCAGTATTTAAAGTTTGCATTTTAATTGGCCATTTGACACAATACGAAACACGGGGATAACCTGCAAAACAACAGAACCAATAAGGGAAGGCCTTAAAACTGTACATAAGAACAGATCTTAAGACACCGTGTTTGACTCTCGTGTCTCAACACTTTATACCAAGTACTCTTTACACATGCGGGAACTGAAGTACATTCAGACACATCAAGACGGTGGAAAAAGTTGGTTTAAGCAAAACAATAAAAAGCCCCCCTCCAAATGTTCACGATATTTAAATGTACCAGCTACCTGTCTTCCTGTCAGCCCATTTTAATATTAGTGACATCAATAATCTCTTTGCAGTAAACACTCCCCACCGAACTGCTGTTATTATTTCTTTACCACCCTCCTTGCTTTCAAAACCTGAAGGTGTTAGATGAGGTGCATAAGAAAGCTTGTCGCTGTGTCTTATTCAAAACAGCCGATTTCCTTTATCGTTCTTATTCTCATGTATTTTCCTAAGCAATACGGAAGTACACTGTAGTAATGTGTGCACTCATGAAAGCAGGAATCTCTCCCAAACCCTTCAGAAAATGTGAAAAAAATAGGCAAATGATTTTTATACATCTCGATCTTTGTTGTTTCAAAAAGGTGGAAAGAAAGAGTTTTCTCTCCT
>Ga0131853_10026301_pt1 | contig 10466 bp, 10 predicted proteins | sample TergutLab28metaG_FD_92764 | JGI IMG/M metagenome (GOLD analysis project Ga0131853, IMG submission 92764) | Labiotermes labralis P1 segment gut microbial communities from Petit-Saut dam, French Guiana - Lab288 P1 (version 2) (version 2) | ecosystem: Host-associated > Arthropoda: Insects >... | reverse complement strand
CTGGGGGGAGTTAGCGCGTAGCGAACGCACTCTGTGAGCGAAGCAGCGTCGGTCCTCCCCCCAGGCGCCTTTCTTTTGCATACTTTTCTTTGGCGAGACAAAGAAAAGTATGTGCCCCCGCGGCATGAGCGGTTCATTATTCCTCGCCCGCAGGCGAATTAAGACTTGGCCTTGACCTTAACGGCCTTGACCTTAAAAGCCCTTGACCTATAAAGCCGACGCCTCGAACTCTTGGAACAAACACCCCAAGATCTTTAACCTAAGCATTAACCCCACCCCGGTAACACATCCCATCTCCGCGGCGTATACTAGATAAAACACCCACGCTGCGGCGAGCTAGGAGGTGCGCTGGTGAAAAGAAAATGCAAAGCTTCCCGGTTTCCCCCGGTTATGGTAGCCTTTGGGGCAGGGCTTTGCGCGGCTATGCTTTTGTCCCCCAGGTTTGCGTTGTTTATGGCGGCTGTAGCCCTTATTTACTACGGCGTAACGGCTCCCCGCTGTTAGGATATGCTCAACCGAACTACATAACCGGAGGTGGCCTATGAAAATCGTAGTACTTAGATGCCCCAGATTTGCAAGCCCTTTCCTGCGGCTGATTTTTAAGATCAAAAAGGAAGTCGTTTAGCCGCCGGAGAACAGCTCGCGTTCCCTTCTAGAGGGAGCGCGTTTTGTTTTTGCCAGTCTCGCCTTTTATTTTAAAGGCTTTGGCGCCTTTTTTTATATAGCGCGCAAGGCTGTCCTCAATTACTTTTATAGCGGCGGCGCGGCCTTCCACTTCGTTTACGGCGGTTTCTTTGCGCTCTAGTTCTTTGTATACACGAAAGAAGTGCTGCATTTCGGCAAAGATATGCGTGGGTATGGCCTCTATAGTGCGGTAGGGGTTGTATGTAGGGTCGCCAAATGGTATGGCGATAATCTTCTCGTCTTTGTAACCGTCGTCTAGCATGGTTATAACGCCAACCGGGTAACAGCGAACCATAACCAACGGGTCTATAGGCTCCGAGCAGAGCACGAGAACGTCCAGCGGGTCGCCGTCCTCTGAGAGCGTGCGAGGGATAAACCCGTAGTTAGAGGGGTAGTGGGTGGAAGTATACAGTATCCTATCCATGACGATAAAGCCGGTTTGCTTATCCAGCTCGTACTTTTTCTTGCTGCCCTTTTCTATCTCTATCACGGCTATAAAGTCTTCCGGTGTAATGCGCGCGGGGTCTATGTCGTGCAGTATGTTCATTCCAAACTCTCCTCGCCATTTTTCGAAAAATTGGGCATATTAAGTCTATCAAGTATAGCACAACCAGAAACATTTGCAAAGGCGAATATCCGCGCACAATGGCGGCGGGTGGCGCCGGTACATCACACACCAACCGAGCACAACCACACTATTTTCTAATTCCTAATTTCTAACTGCTACTAAGGGGGTAAGGCGATTGGCATATATAGGCGACAACTCCGCTATATTAAAGCCCGGTCCCCCTGGCAAAGGCTCCGGCCAGCCGGACGCGCCGCCCACAAAGCCCGATATCATAATAGGCCTTGCCCCTTCCAAGGCCAAAGGTATGGACGCCACAATACTTTTGCATCCCACCGGGCCGAACACATTGCCCCCCACCAAAGAAGACGTTCAGTCCGCGCTGGGAGAAAAGGGCGTTGTGCATGGCATTAACTGGCCTCTTATAGACGACCTTTGCGTGCGGCCGGTTTTTTACCACGTTTTTGTCGCAGCCCGCTCCACCCCGCCCAGAAAGGGTCCCGACGGCTATGTGGAGTATCTCTTCAGCACTTCGGACAGCCTTGCCCCAAAGGTTGGCTCAGACGGTGTGGCCGACTACAAAAACCTAGACTACATCAAAGTGGCCGAAAAAGGCCAGCTGCTCGCCCGGCGGCACCCGCCCCTACAGGGCGCGGACGGCGTAGATATCTTCGGCGTGCCCATAGAAGGTGTTTTCGGCGAGCCTCCCATGAACCCCCTGGGCAAAAATACCTATCTTAGTGAAGGCGAGGCTGAGCTATACGCCGAGGTCTCGGGACATATACGGCACTCCTTTGGCATTGTGGCCATCGAAGAAGTGCTGGTTCTGGGCGCGGTTGACAACAAAACCGGCAACATCGACTACATTGGCGATGTCCTGGTCAAAGGGGACGTAGCTCCCGGTTTTTCGGTAAAGGCGACGGGCAGCGTAGTTGTCAAGGGTACCGTTGAGGGTGCGGTCATAGAGGCCGGGCATACGCTCAGCGTTGAGGGCGGGATTATAGGCGGCGGCGACATGCAAAGCGGCTCAGTGGTGGCGGGCAGCGATCTGCGCTGCCGGTTCCTCCAGGGCTGCGAGGTGCGCTCGTCCGGCAGCATATACGCCGACTCTATTTTGTTAAGCGAGGTTCACTGCCGGGGCGACCTTGTGCTTTCCGGCACAAAGTCGGCGCTGGTGGGCGGCGAGGTCTTTGTATCCGGCAAGGTGGTGGCGAAGCAGATAGGCAACGACAACCACACGCCCACTAACGTCAACATAGACGCCCTCAGCGATGAGCCCACAAAAATTGCCGAGCTTAAAAGGCAGGTGCTTGAGCTGGGCACCGAGATGTCCCAGATTCTCTCTTCTCTGGCAACGCTGGAAAGCGAGAGGCTGGAGAGCGGTTCTTCCAGCTTCTACGGGGTACAGACCGCAAACCTGACCACCCGCTACAGCGAGTGCGCCGGCCAGCGCGAAGAAGCCGAACGAAGCCTGGGCACCCTAGAGCGCAAGTGGGAAAAAGAGATTTTGCCCAAGTATTTTGTAGAGTGCGCGGGTACGCTCTTTACCGGCGCTAAAGTAACCATAAACGGCCAGGCGCTGAGCATAAGGGACGATACCCACCGCAGCAAGGTGCAACTTACAAAAGACGGCATGGTTATTACCGGAATATAACAAAGCCGCGGCACCATTCGCGACAAAACCGGCCCGCAATAGCTGCGGGCCGGTTTTCATATCTGTGGTATATCTCGCGGGTTAATAGTTGACCGCGCGGATCTCAAAGAACGACTGCGGGTGAGAGCAAACCGGGCAGAGCTGCAAAGCCTTAGGCCCGCTGTGGATATGTCCGCAGTTGCGGCACTCCCAGTCTTCGCCCTCGCTGCGGGCGAAAACTTCGCCTTTCTCTACGTTGGCAAGCAGCTTAAGGTAGCGCTCTTCGTGCTCTTTTTCAATTTTAGCAACGCCTTCGAACATGGCGGCTATGTCGGCAAAGCCTTCTTCTTTGGCGGTTTTGGCAAAGCCCGCGTACATATCGGTCCACTCGAAGTTTTCGCCCTCGGCCGCGTCTTTTAGGTTAGCCATGGTGCCGGGTACGCTGCCGCCGTGCAGCAGCTTAAACCAAAGTTTTGCATGCTCCATCTCGTTGTTTGCGGTCACCAAAAACAGCCCGGCAATTTGCTCGTAGCCTTCTTTTTTGGCTTTGGCCGCGTAGTATGTGTACTTGTTCCTGGCCTGAGATTCCCCGGCAAAAGCCGCCATCAAGTTGGCCTCGGTTTTTGATCCTTTCAAATCCGGCATAGTTGTTCCTCCTTAGATTGTGTAATCGCTTCTCTTAATGATACTATATATCATTTGCACTAGCTTGTCAATAGATTTTCTGGATAAGTTTTCCCAAAATTACAATATCCCCGGCCGCTTTTTTAAGAAGGATTATCTCGCGCCGTATTAAGAGCGCCCCCAGATAGGAGGCGCTCTAAGTAAGTCAACTATTCAGCGACCACCTGCCTATAGGCTTTGGAGCCAGACCACGGAATGTCCGCGTAATTGCAGACAGGGCATGTCGAGGGCGCCTCTTTTGCCGCGACAATGTTGCCGCAGTTTCTGCATTTCCATTTGCTCGGCGTAGCTGTTGCAGAGCCAAGTTTACTTAGCAGAAGTTTAAAATGCTCTTCGTGGCATTTTTCGATGTTCGCGACGTTCTCAAACATCTTAGCAATGTCCCCAAAGCCCTCTTCTTTTGCTGTTTTAGCAAAATCTGGGTACATTGTGGTGTTTTCCGCATTCTCGCCATCAATAGCAGTCTGAAGATTTTCTTTCGTCGAGCCGATACCGCCAAGAAGCTTGCACCAGATTTTAGCGTGTTCCTGCTCGTTTACCGCGGCTTCTTCAAAGTAGTGGGCAACCGCGTCATAGCCCTCTTCTTTTGCCTTGGCAGCAAAGTAATAATACTTGCCCCTTGCCTGAGATTCGCCTGCAAATGCAGCTTTCAAGTTTGCTTCGGTCTTTGACCCTTTAAGTTCCGGCATAATTGTTCCTCCTTCAGCGTATTGGGTATATTTTCTAATTGATACTATATACCATTTGGCTCAACTTGTCAATAGGGTTTCATAATAATTTTTTCGGTTGGGCATTTGTAGTATGCCCCAAAAAAAGAAGAGCCTGCAAGGCCCTTCTCAGTTTATATGGAAAATACTCGTCCTATTTAAAACAGTGTTTTTAAACGCGTTGTCGGTGCTACGTGTCGGCGCGCGCAACGCGGCCCCTACTAGCCGTTGCCTGGGGGTGCCTGCCCTGTTTTTTCGTAGTAGTCTTGCAGGGCGGCGCGCACTGCTTCTTCGGCCAGCACCGAGCAGTGGAGCTTGTTTTTGGGCAGGCCATCAAGGGCCGAGACCACTGCTTTGTTGGTTAGCCCCGCAGCCTCGCTGACCGGCTTGCCCTTTATCATCTCGGTGGCAATAGAGCTGACAGCTATTGCCGAGCCGCAGCCAAATGTCTCGAATTTGACGTCCTCAATCACGCCGTCCTCAACTTTGAGGTAGATGCGCATTATATCGCCGCAGCTTGCGTTTCCGGACTCGCCGACGCCGTCGGCGCCCTCAAGGCTGCCCGCGTTGCGTGGGCGCAGCAGGTGGTCCATCACTTTGTCACTGTATAACATACTCTCTTTTCCCTTCAAGCAAGTCCCGCCAGATCGGCGACATTTCGCGCAGCCGGGCCACGACTTGGGACGTAGCCTCGATTATATAATCAACTTCCCCCTCGGTTGCCGTGTGGTCTAGGGTTAAGCGCAGCGAGCCGTGGGCTATCTCTTTGGGCCGACCGATAGAGAGCAGCACATGGCTAGGCTCAAGCGAGCCGGATGTACAGGCCGAACCGGACGACGCCCGGATACCTTTTTGGTCGAGCAGCAACAGCAAAGACTCGCCCTCAATTGCCTCAAAGCAGAAGTTTACGTTCCCGGGCAGGCGGGCCTGCCTGTCCCCATTGAGCACGCTGTGCGGGATAGTGTAAAGCCCATCTATCAGCCGCTCGCGCAGGGCGGTGAGCTTTGCGGCGTTCTCGCGCATGTTCGCGCAGGCCTGCTCAAAAGCGGCGGCCATTCCGACTATGCCGGGCAGGTTCTCGGTGCCGGCCCGCTTGCCGCCTTCCTGCGCGCCGCCCTCCAGCAGGGAGTTGATTTTGAGCCCACTCCTGGCGTAAAGCATCCCGACCCCCTTAGGCCCGTGGAACTTGTGTGCCGAAAGCGAGAGCATGTCTATCTTTTGCCGCACCACATCAATGGGCAGGTACCCGCCCGCCGCTACTGCATCGGTGTGCAGCAGCACCCCGCGCTCTCTGCAAATACCGCCGATTTCTGCCAGTGGCTGTATGGTGCCAATCTCGTTGTTGGCCATCATTAGTGTGACAAGGCAGGTGTCGTCGCGCAGAGCCGCCTCAAGTTCCCGGGGCTTTAGAACTCCGCTTTGCGTCATGGGCAGCAGGGTTACCTCAAAGCCCTGTTTTTCCAGCCGGTGCAGGGCGTGCAAGACCGCGTGGTGCTCGGCCGCAGATGAGACTATATGTTTTTTGCCCGCTCGCCCACCCAGCGCCGCAGCCGAGAATATCGCCTGGTTGTCCGCCTCTGTCCCGCCGGAGGTAAAGATAACCTCCCGCTCCGAACAGCCCAGCAGCTGGGCCATTTTTTGGCGTGCAGCCGCCAGGGTAGCCGCGGCCTTCTGCCCGGCCCTGTGCAGGGAGGAGGGGTTGCCGAAAGACTCTTCCATGCACTCGACCATGGCGGCTTTGGCTGCCCCACTTATCTTGGTGGTCGCCGCGTTATCCGCGTAAATTTCCATAGTTATACCTACCTTGCATAAATCGAAATGCAGGAGCTGAACACTGGGTTCTCTACTTCGCCTTCTCAAACCCCAGTTTAAGATCCGCGATAATGTCGTCAATATGCTCGGTGCCGATCGAGAGACGCACGGTGGTGGGCTTAATCCCGGACTTTGCCAGCGCAGCCTCATTTAGCTGGGAGTGTGTGGTTGAGGCCGGGTGTGCCACCAGGGACTTGACGTCCGCCACATTGGCAAGGAAGGAGAACAGCTCGAGGCTCTCGGCAAAGCGCTGAGCCTGTGCCCCCCCGCCTTTGATCTCAAACGAGAAGATTGAGCCCGCGCCACCGGGGAAATACTCGTCGTACAGCTGTTTTTCCCGCCCGGTAGAAAGGGAAGGGTGGTTTACTTTTTCTACCTGTGGGTGGGCTTTTAGGAAGTCGATTACTTTAAGCGCGTTGCTGACGTGGCGCTCCATGCGCAGCGAGAGGGTCTCAAGCCCCTGCAAAAGCATAAACGAGTTGAAAGGCGAGATACACGCGCCCTGGTCGCGCAGCAGGGTGGTGCGCATCTTGATTATATAAGCGAGCGGGCCGGCAACGTCGGTGAAGACCGCGCCGTGGTATGCGGGGTTGGGGCTTGAGAGTCCGGGGAACTTGCCGCTTGCCGCCCAGTCAAAGTTGCCTCCATCTACCACGACACCGCCCATAACCGTGCCGTGCCCGCCCATAAACTTAGTGGCCGAGTGCACTACGATATCCACGCCCAACTCTATTGGCCGCAGCAGGTACGGGCTTGTAAATGTGCTGTCCACAACCAGTGGTATGCCGTGCTTGTGAGCTATTCCCGCAAGAGCTTTAAGGTCAATTATATCCGAGTTTGGGTTGCCCAGGGTCTCGGCAAAGATAAGTTTGGTGTTGGGCTTTACGGCCAGGTCAAAGTTGACAAGGTCGGTCTGGTCTACAAATGTGCATTCAATGCCCTGCTCTTTTAGGGTGTTGGCAAACAGCGCCAGTGTCCCGCCATACAGGTTAGAGGCCGACACGATATGGTCGCCCGCCATGGCAATATTCTGTACAGCGTATGTCACCGCCGCCGAACCGGAGGCAAGGGCAAGGGCCGCTGCGCCGCCTTCAAGGGCGGCTACCCGCTTTTCGAACACATCGGTGGTGGGGTTCATTATTCGGGTGTATATGTTTCCCGGCTGCGAGAGCGCAAAGCGCCCGGCCGCTGTGGCACTGTCCGGGAAAACATAGGATGTGGTAGCGTATATGGGCACCGCCCGGGCGTCGGTAGCCGGGTCGGGGGTCTCTTGCCCCGCGTGAACTTGCAGCGTCTCGAACTTGTAGTTTTTGTCTGCCATTTCGATTTCCCCCTGTTGCAAGTTGTAGTTATAGTGCATTAGACACTACATATTGTACTACAGTATTGCCCTCTTTTCAAGCGGATATCTCCAGCAGGGGCATAAATTAGACGAGCCGTGCATCTATAGCGGGCATGTCCGCAGGAATTTTGTGGAGAATGCGAGGAAATTGTAGTGAGATGTAGGTGCCACTAAACATTGGGTGCTTTGCAAATCAATCCAGCAGTTTTTCATAATCTCGCCGCGCATAGATAACCCGCGCAACCGTTATAAGCTTTTGTCTCTCGTCCACCGAATATAACATAAGATAATTTTGTACTAGTAGTCGGCGGTACTCCTGTTGCAAAGGCCTAATCGGATTAAACACCGGATGAGAATGGGGGAGGTCTACCAATCGTTCAGCGGCTTGAATTACTTCACTAGCCAGCCGTTCAGCCGCCGCTGGATTAGACAGCTCGTGGCTAATATACCGTACCATATCCATCATATCCTGCTTTGCTATGGGCAGGTATTCCAGCCTATACACGCTCTGCTCCAATCGCGTCCTTCATAGCTTTTAACACATCTTTAGAGGAAAATCGTTCTTTCGTTGCCTTTGCTTCGCGCTCCGCTTCCAGCAACTTATAGTATACTTCGCTTTCAAATTGCAGGTTTTCATAAGCATCCATGCTTAATACAACCATATCTCCAAAGCCGTTTTTTGTGAGAAAAACAGGTTTTGCAGTCTCGTGTACTATTTTCGATATTTCGGCAAAGTTATTTCTTAGGTCGGATACTGGCCTAATTGTTTTCATGGTAACACCTCCATCAGTATTTTATCATAACTATGCTAAATTATCAACGGTCGTCTGCCAAGTCTCAAGTCCTGCTGTCGGAACTCACAAACGGCCTAACAATCAGATTTTTAGGACAGTTCATCTTTGGGATGCCCTAAAAGCACAAGGTTGTGCCCATCGACTGAATGGAAGTGGATCTAACATCTTTATCGCTGCTAGAAATAACAAGCCCGCCTAGAGTATAAGCTCTAAGCGGGCTTGTTGTTTTGGAGGCACCACCCGGATTTGAACCGGGGAATAGAGGTTTTGCAGACCTCTGCCTTACCCCTTGGCTATGGTGCCCTATATAGCAGTAGAAAGTAGGAATTAGAAAATAGTAGAAAGTGCACGAAGAACAAATCTTCACCCTACCAATTCCCATTTTCCAGCTACCATACAGTATACGCAAAACTCAATATTTTGTCAATCCCTGTGCCACTTAACTCCTGTGGGGGTGTCTTCGAGTCGGATACCCTGGGCGGCGAGCTCGTCGCGGATTCTGTCGGCTGTGGCGAAGTCTTTTTCTTTTCTGGCCTGCTGGCGGCGGTCTATCTGCTGCTGAATTTCATCCTCAAGGCTGCCCCTAGCTTTGCGGTTGTAGAGAATGCCCAGCACCGCGCAAATCTCGTCAAACAGCGCGCTCGCCGCTTGTACAGCCTCGGCAGGGCGGGGAGTGCTAAAGTAGGTGTTGCTCTCCCGCACAAGCTCGAAGAGGGCTGCAATGCCGTCGGCGGTGTTGAGGTCGTCGTCCATGGCGGCCACAAACTGGTCTCTGCGGGCCGCCACCCGGGTAAGAAACTCTGCCTGGGTACCGTCGTCCTCACCTGGATTACCCCCGGCGTGTTCAAGGTTTTCCCGGCAGGTATACAGCCGCTCGAGGGCGGCCTTGCACTGCTCGAGCACTTCGTAGCTATAGTTTATTGGGCTGCGGTAGTGTGCCTGCAGCATCATAAACTTTATTGGTTCGTACCCGAATTTTTGCGACACATCCCGCACGGTAAAGAAGTTGCCCAGCGACTTTGACATCTTGCGGTTGTCTACATTTATATAGCCGTTGTGCATCCAGTAACGGACATACTGCTTGCCGGTGTAGGCTTCACTTTGGGCGACCTCGTTCTCGTGGTGGGGGAAGGCGAGGTCCTGCCCGCCGCAGTGGATGTCGATTTGCTCGCCCATATATTTGTGTATCATGGCCGTACACTCGATATGCCAGCCCGGGCGACCCTCTCCCCATGGTGAGGGCCAGGAAGGCTCGCCTGGCTTTGCCGCCTTCCAGAGCACGAAGTCGAGAGTGCTCTCTTTGGCTTCGCTGGTATCGACCCGGGCGCCTGCCTCCAGCTCTTCGAGCGGCTGGCCGGAAAGTCCCCCGTACCCCGCAAATGCCTTGGTGCGGAAATAAACCGTGCCCTCAACCTCGTATGCAGCACCCTTGGCTACAAGCCCTGAGACAATTTCTATAATCTCGGGCATAACTTCGGTGGCGGTGGGGTGGTGGGTGGCTTCGCGTACTCCAAGGCCACTCGCGTCGGTTTTGTACTCGTCTATATACCGCCGGGCTATCTCCTCGCTGGTAACGCCCTCTTCGTTTGCCTTTTGTATGATTTTGTCGTCGATATCGGTAAAGTTCTGCACAAAGGTTACCTGGTAGCCCCTATATTCGAGGTAGCGCCGCAGCACGTCAAACACGCAGATAGGCCGCGCGTTGCCGATGTGGATAAAATTGTATACAGTGGGACCGCAGGCGTAAATTTTTACCCGGCCTTCCTCGAGTGTGGTTAGCGGCTCTTTGCGCCTGGTAAGCGTGTTGTATATTTTCATATGTGGTTTCTCCTTGTGGCGGCGATAGCTGCCTTGTATAATAATATGCCCTGCGGCGCGGAAATTGTCAAGGTGTTTTGCGCCAAGGTCAAGGTCCCAATTTTAATTCTGCCTGCGGGCAGGGAATATTGAACCGCTCATGCCGCGGGGGCACTTACTTTCTTTGCTCCGCCAAAGAAAGTAAGCAAAGAAAGGCGGCTGGGGGGAGGACCGGTATTGCTACGCTCACAGAGGGCGTTCGCTACGCATACAACTCCCCCCAGACCCCCCGCTGGTAGGTCAAGGGCGGGTTTGTGAGGGTTAGCAGGTTGTGTGGTAGTTGTATTCGTTTGCAAGAACGGAAGGTTTTAGTGGGTAGAGGCACCGTTTTGTTAAGGCGGAAAGCTGCGGTTCCGTATTGGTTACGTTTGCGCAAAGGTCAAGGGCG
>Ga0131853_10026300_pt1 | contig 10466 bp, 6 predicted proteins | sample TergutLab28metaG_FD_92764 | JGI IMG/M metagenome (GOLD analysis project Ga0131853, IMG submission 92764) | Labiotermes labralis P1 segment gut microbial communities from Petit-Saut dam, French Guiana - Lab288 P1 (version 2) (version 2) | ecosystem: Host-associated > Arthropoda: Insects >... | reverse complement strand
TTAACCTTTTGACGCCTAATGTCAACTATAGTGGTCGTACCGCACCACTAACCTCTAAAGTTGCATTTTGTATATTTATTCAACAAATATAGGTACTGAATATTTTTAACATGGTATATACTCTCCGTTTTTTTCTCTTCAAAATGCAGTTTGTTTCATAATTCTAACGTATTTGGTTCCTGTATAATTCACATTTTATATACAGTGTGTGCTAAAATTAAAGAAATAATTCCGGCGCCAAAAGGTTAATTGATTTTGGCTATGAATATGGAGTTTGGTATGTAGAGTATTAAAATGTCTATAAATTGTGTACGAAATACTGCTTGTAACTCAGAAATAACAGAACGTTTCAGCTGAAATAATTTAACAAAAAAAAAAAACAAGATCAACGTTTACTTATGGATGCTAATTTTTTCAAAGAAATATAACACCGTACTGTAATAACTTGGTATAATACAAACTGTGAACAACAAAAAGTGTGACCCCAGTGGATTAGATGGTATGACCATATGTGAACGGTGCAGGGCGCAGAGATTCGAACTCGCCTCTGTTACATTATACGTAGGTTACTTTCGCTGTCTTATTTGTATTGACGATGCTACGTTTATGAGAAACAGGGTACGTTGTGCGTTGTACTGGATACGTGTTGTAACTTACACAATTTTTGGACACCTGCGCCAAATTAATCTTCAAAGTAAAAAAAAAATCAGTATTTCTTTAAAATTATCCCTCCAAGTCCAGTTTTTATCATTTGCCATTCCGTTCCTACGACCCGTTGTTTCTGAGAAACAATGAGACGGACAAAGGGGCGCTTTGCCGTTGCACGGTACAGGTGTAGTTACCGTTGTGTGAAAGCATCAGCTGCCTACAGGCCGTGTGGCGGTAGTGGCTGTGTGCGTACGACGACAGTAGCGAAATATTTGTAATTGGCAGGAGCCAGAATGGTCCAGTCTAGAGACTAGACTACGGACTGGGCTTGAGTTCGATTCTTGGCAGGTGTGAGGGATCTTTCCTTTGCGTACTGCCTCAGTTGCCCACTTGGACTGTACCGGGGGCTGTTTTCCCAGGGCAAAGCGACCAAAGAGTAAGGCTAATCACTTCCCTATACATAGTGCCAAGGTTAATTCATAGATTTATACCTCCACTCTCCCCATACGCCTTCACGGCATGATAGTTAAGTACAAGGACAACCTGTTTAGTACCTTACAAGAAGGACTGCGCCCTCTGCATCACGTGCTGTGCGATTTATATGGGATGGGAAGTCGAGAGAACTAGCAGTGAGGGTGAAGGTCATGTGGGTGATTCCGTTCAGTAATGACATCACATCAGCTAGAGCAGCTGCTTGGCGTCGAATGAAATGGCGAAGACCGAACAGGGGCAGAATCCGTTGTGGCCTATTTCTCAGTCTTATTAATAGATTCGCCAGAACCCACGACCTGCCTTGAGGTCGTTCTGAAAGTGAAAGGTGTGTGTCTGGTGTCTTGCACTGTCTGAGTGATGTGCCAGGAATTGCAGTGGCGTCTGGCGCGGCTACCGTCTACCTGCCGGGACGGAATGACGTGCTTGCTAATCATTGTTTTATGATGCACTAGCGGTCATTTGAATTTGCAGAACAGATTTTGGATGTGCTTCTCAAATTTCGCAAGACGTTCGAATAAAGAGGCCTGAGTTCAGTTATTACATTGACGGACTTAAGAAATAATGACTGTTTTTTTTTTGTCAGCTGTGTTTATTTAGTAACGGTATGTTTCCCTTCGCTTACTGGGATCTTTTGACCCAATTTGTGGCTGCGCCGGTCGCTTCACTTGTGAACTTTATATCCAATGAATGGACTATGAAAAAAGGGGAATTTTTTCACAAGGTTTGCGTGCAACAACACGACACAACATGTGTTTTTTGCCTGTCCATCTGGCTGCTTTGTTACCAGAATAAAATGCGTGGCGGTGTTAACTTTTATCACTTTTTGAAGTGATGTTCGTTCCCCTGATGCAGTAGAACGCTGTTATTTTTCCCCTGCGGTGGTTTGGAGGTGGGGTTGTGAAGGGCGGCAATAGCTGGGAACACAACATCCGGCTGGCTAGCCGGTCGACGTGCTGTAGGGCCAGTCACTGACGCAGGCACAGAAACGATGTCCAGTTGGTTAACCTGCAATTGAATAATTGAGCCGTACTGAATGTACTGTATGTGTACCTATGTCTTGATAATGATTGGTGAGAACAAGGGTCCCTCGTGTACGTGTTGAATTATGCATAGCGCAACCATACACCGCTCAATGATTCAGCATCAGACCTGACTAGTTGCTGCCCGGGTGGACGGACACATGGATGGATGGATGGATGGATGGGTATGTGTGTGTGTGTGTGTGTGGATGGATGGAAGGATAGGCTAGAGACAGATAGAGACGGAGCTGTTTGCACCAAAGTGACCCCAGGTTGCCCGTTGTAGCATGTGATGTGATATGTGGCGATGTCTCGTGTCAAGGGACCTGAAGTCATCGGCGTGTCTTTTGTAAAAGTAAAAGTGAAATAAAAACATTGATTTCACTGCTGCAAGGACATCGTGCCTTCTTTACACATAACTTATGTCCATATGGCCAGGAACGTTGCTAAGTACCTTAATGTCCTACTGACAAGTATAGAAATTTGTGTACAAGTTGACGTGGATTCAGCTAAATGTACGGCCAGGTTACGAAACGAAAACTGTGACTTCATGTTTGAAATTGTAAGTACTTGATCAGAATAAGAAACTGGAGACGCCTGTCGTTTATTCACTCAGAAAAGGCTTTCTCGCCCGGTCTGCTTTTCAGAACGCTCAAAATGAAACTTGATTTCTAATTTTGACGTTTTGCTGACCGTGCATCGCAGTATATTTATGTCAGTATTTAACCAACTTGATGGACAAAATTTGTTTCACAATAAGTTTTATTTCATGCCTCTACATGTTTCGAGCACATGTGCTCCAAACATGTAGAGGCATGAAATAAAACTTATTGTGAAACAAATTTTGTGCATCAAGTTGGTTAAATACTGACATAAATTGATTTCTAAATTTAACTTCGTGGGCCAGGGTCTTTCTTTAGAACAAGTTTCCAGCGCTTAATGGAACCCGAAAGTTCAGTGCCAAGTTCACATTCCTATCACGAGCCGGATGTATCCACTCCATGCCTTGCCATCCTGTTTGTTTACGATCCAGTTAATATTATTCCACAATACTTAGGTCTACCAAACGGTTTCTTTCCTTCGCATATACCAAACAAACCTCTGTACGTATGTCGCGTCTTATGCCTGCTACATGCCCAACGTATCTTGTCCTCGGTTATGTCATGGCCTTAGTAATATTTGGCTATGAAAACAAATTATATAATACTCCTCATTTGAAGTTGTGCCCAACTTCCTATCGGTTGCTGTCGCCTGGGTCGGCATATGTCTGTCGGTATCGTGCCGTCCTCGAACATCCCCAGTCCATACACAAAACGGTAACTTTGGAGTTTGTGTTGTATGGGTCTTTGATGTGGTATTTTACTTTCAAGGAAGAACAACTCACGCGTGTTCAAATAAGTCAGCAGGCCAGGGTTGTTTGGGTACTGAAATGCGCATTGGCTGGGCGTGTGGTTAGGATGGTCAAGATCAGCGGTCCGTGTGCAGATTAGGTCAGGAAGTCTTTGGGAAGCGTCCACGTAGGAGACCAGGAAGGAGATGCGAGGATGTCGAGTGGATGGAAGGAGCTAGCAGAAGATCACGCCTAATAGTATGCGTAGGTAACTGATGTGCTGAACCTTCTGGCTGTGCTGTCTTGGTGTCAGTTGTTGTCTTGGTATGATTGCAGTCCATTGCACGGTTTCACGTAAAGCCATGAAGTGACTGTGTGAACACGTTGACTAGGCATGCAGAACTGCAGGTGACACCGAAAAGACATGCACATTGTCACGCCTGTCCTTGTTATGATAATCTAACATCGTATTTTTAATTATGAGCACTCCCGTTTACCAATAATATTTTAGTGCGAAAGACTTGTGAAATGAATGAATTCGGGTTGTCGTTTTTGGTTGAAAATGATTTTAACAGGCACGTCCTGCATTAGCGTTGAAAGACGTATGATGCTGAACCAGTTACTTGCATTAAGTTGTTTGAAATTTGCAAGGCGCTGCGGGTAGGTTTCGCTATAAATTATATTATACGAAGGCTGAAGCGAGTGATTATAAATTGTGTGTATGGCTGTGTATGTAACATGGTTTTCTGGCAGCTGAGTGCCATGTCGCTGGTACATAGTTAACACGTCACTGTGTCGTCACGTCTCTCTAGCCGGAATGTTGTATAGTTGATGTGTGCTGCTCCCGATTTCTTTGCTGTGTCGGACACTCGCTGCCAGTCAGCACAGTAGAACCTCTCCCAGTACATGTCATGTCATGATGAATGTAATTACCGGGGCCTTGTTGAATTGATTATAGTTTTAACATGCTGTCTGATGTCTATGTTGTGGCCAATTTGCTTCCCTGAATGTTTTAACATCACATGGATATTCCGGAGCTCTTTGATCGACCCCCCCCCCTCTCCGTTCTACTATATGTATATGTGCATACATATATAGAGGCCTGCTCCTCGTCATAGAATTCGTTCGCTGCAGTCAGGCTCAGCGCGTCTTCGTTATTTACACAATCAGCAAGCGATGGCCGTCGTGGTTCCGTCATTGCAAGAGTAGGTCTAATGGCACATGTCCCCCCGGTCGCTTGTTACGCGCTTCCGTTACTAGAAAAAATGGTGAAAAATGCAGGTCATTTACCGATGCTCTTTGTGTCGTATGGCTTCCATGCAATTACACCAGTAGCTTGTATTTTAACAGCAAGTATCGACGTGCCTTTCAGAGCCCCTTAACAGGTACATCATGTAGGAGATATACAGTGTACGTCCTTCGATCCGTGACTAATTATTTACTTTTACCAATTTGTTACGGATTGTGTGGTGTGTCATTACATATGAAAGAAGGGAGTGTGCATGTTTCGCTTTGTGAGAAGTAGCCGAATACATTAATTATTACAGTGTTCTAGAGAATGTATTGCTGTTGGTATATTCTTACTGAACGTTTAACAATAAATGAAACAAACATTTCTCTTCAGGAAATACGTTTCAGTAACATCAAACAATGAAATACCAGAATTCTAATAGCCGAATAATTCAGCTTTGAAGTTTCGTAACGGGAACGTTAAAGAATAGGACTGCCTGTCAGATTTTGTAATTATTGATAAGGCAATGAAAATAGATAAACAGATACTTGCTAGTCAACTGAGTGAAAGTAAATGGAAATTTGTTATTGTGGCTTTTGGGATAATAGGTGGTAAAGAGTTTTGAATGGCAGGCCGCGCGTACTGTAGTGAAAAAAAATCGTTTTAGTTTGATAACGTGTTTTTTTTATTCTCGTGTTAGACACACCGTGTTCTAGTTGTGTAAGAGAGTGTACACGGTGCATTACAACTTTGGCAGTTTCGCACGATGTTCCTTTTACGTGAATGCGGAGATGGCACATGTTGGCTGAGTACGACAAATGAACTAATGCTGGTTTCGTCCAGTTATTCACATCGTGCGCCGTTTATGCCAACGTAATGGGGCACTCGGTATTTTTTACCTTTTTAAGATATAGCACATAAAAAGAAATCGCCTCTGAAAGAAGTATGCTTGCGGACAAAGCGCTCAGAAAATCTAAACATCTTGAACGTATTATATTCCAAAAAATGAACACGTGGAGCAGATTTCCTCTTTGAAAAGGTGATACTTTCCTGATAAAGAAATCCCCTGCGTACGCCTTGCAAATGTTCCATTCTCGTGGGCTGTCCTGTTAAAATTTGGTATACTTTTCGCTTTGGGCGACAGAGGAAGACGAAGGAAACCTCAGCGTGGTCCGTAGCTCAACCGAGATTCGAAGCCTGTGTCTCTGAAATTATAATCTGGAGTGTAGTGTTACAGCGTTTTCGGTAGCAGTGCCCCCCCCCCCGCAGATGTCACTGCACATGAAATGTAATCTGATAATAAATGGAAAAAGAGAAGAGTTCAATTATACTGTTGCTATATTTTGAGTGTTTATTGGTTTTATTCAATTTTAAGTTTTGTTTTTATGATTTTTTTGTATCCGTTTGTGCTCGAAAAGTGTTCGGCGTTGGTGCTACATAAAAAACTCATAAAGCACTTAGAAATTTCGTCGGGTTTTAATACCGCACTTCCCCCACCCCTACTCTACTCTCATATTTCGTCCTGAAAATCCGGTGCCTGATCTGCATTAAAAGTTTCCGTTCGCATTTCATTTTGCCCGAATTTTGCCCGTTATTTTGAAAGGAAAATGGTATGAAACGAAGAGTTCCGTGTGTAACTCGTAGGATATATACTTTCCTAAATCAAATACACGGCCCTACGAACTTGTCTGTGTAGGTAATGTTAATTCGTAACCCAACAGTTAAAAGTTTGTGTCTGTATTGCACGCGGTAGCGCAGTTGGCTGAGGCACTGTGCTACAAGCCAAAAGGGTCATGGGTTCGATTCCCTATGGTGTCACTGGAATTTTTCGTCACATGATTCTTCCGGCCGCACTATGGCCAGAAATAGTAACAGGAATATTTTCTGTGGGGGTTAGGTGGTTGGTGCGTAAGGCTGACAACCTGGTAACCTTCTTGTGCTGATTGTCTTGAAATCTGGGAGACTCAACTTGCTGGAACCCACAGGGCCTGTCTAGGCTGTGGTTTGTACAAGAACCTGTGTGTAGAGCAGGCCTGCTAAACCTTGCATACGGTGCGGGAAACTGGCAAAATTTCGTCTACATGCAGGCAGCATGAACTTTGAGCACAATGTAGAATGTATAAGTATACATAAATTTTTATGTATAATCTTACGTGCATATTTGCATATACATCGTGTGCAATAAAAATATACCGATAGTAGTGGTAAAAGATGACAAAAATATATAATTCACAACATAGGCTAGGGTTTTGATGTTTTGCTGACCGTGCATCTCAGTGTAATCCTAGTAATTAACCAACTTGATGCACAAAATCTTGTTTTACAATAAGTTTATTAAACGCCTTCTCTCAACATGTGCACCGGACGGCCACCTACAGGTGTGATGATACCAGATGCCATATATACAATTTTGACCTCATGACGAAACATGTAGCGGCGTTTAATAAACTTATTAATAAAACAAGATTTTGTGCATCAAGTTGGTTAATTACTACTAGGCTATGCTAGGGTATCAGTATTTTTAGCACGTTTTTTAGAAAATCAGATTGCAACGTAATGTATGTCTCCATAAATAAACATCCCAGAAGTCCAGAATTGCTTCGGCTTTGCCATGGAAGGGTTCAAAGACGTATTATGGGTTCGGATGTCGTTGCCCGCGAGGGCAGGTTGAGGACGCGTGTTGTAATGTGCCAGCAGCCTTTATCACAGGTTTTGTTTTGTTCAGGACAAACACGTTTCGTTGGCATTTGGTTCAGTGTCTTCAGCAAATACAGGTTACGTTTGCCACTTGCCCGTCTGTTTCGTTCTGGACGCTCTTGTCGGTTTGATACTCTAATAAGGTATGGTTCAGTACTGAATGTACGCGGCAGTGTCATATCTTACGGTGTGTTAATCTGATGTGTACAGACACTCAGTGCCGAGCCACACCTCGTAAGAATTTGGAAGCGACAACAACAATGTCCGGAAGAATGATACGAATGGACATGTGATAAACATAACCTGCATATGCAGAAGACAGTGACGATAACGCATACGTAAGCGTCGAAAACGCCTTTGTCCTAAACAAACAACGAGTGTGGTAACAACAGAATTTCCTTAGCACCCCTTCTTAAATTAATTTATGCCCTATACATGCCTTGTTTCTTGTTCGCATTGTGCCTGATCCTGTAACGACTGCAGTTAAGCCTGATTACTTTGTTCTGCAAATTGTGAACATTCCTGTACCGTGGTTTGTGCTCCTTCAAGTAAAGTGTAGAAACTGTAAAATGAATATCGCTTTCCTTAAATTTATCCTTTGGGAACTTACTTCTAAGCCTCGAACACAAAGCGAAAAAGCGAAATATTTCTGTGATCCGGAAGATTATTGGTGTCTGCACAACAGGTGGCTTACTGGTTCATATCCTGAGGCAGATAAATCCAGTTCTGACATGTACAGTACATAGTGTTCGTCTAAGATACATTCTAGTATCGTTTCATCCACACTTAGGTCTTAAATGGTGTTTTCCCTTTACATTTTCCAACTACATTTTTATACATATTTCTGGGCTTTCTTGTGATGCTACGTGCCTCTCCCATCTTATACTCCTTGGCTTGATCACCCAAATAATAGGGTCATTTGACGAATTGTACGAATTATGAAACTCATTTTGCATTTTTTTTTCAGTATAGTGTTACGTATTCTTCTTCTTCCGTTGGCACTACAGCCCACTGTGGGCTTTGGCCTATCGAACAATGTTTTTACATTTTTTCCTATCTCTTTCTACTCGTACTTCCTCTTTCCATCTTTTCCTGGGTCTTCCCCTTCTTCTCGTCCCTTCCAGTTCTTGAGTGAAGATTTTTTTTGGTCATCCTATCCTCCTCTATTTTCTCTAGGTGACCTAACCAGCTTACCCTTTGCCGTTTTATCCTCTTTACTATATTTTCTCCTTTGCTCATCTCTTCTAGTTCTCGATTCGCCCGACTTTTCCATTCCCCGTTTTCATATTTAGGTAGTGTTACGTATCCTATGTCAAAATGTTGTCTTTAACACCAAGTTCCCATACGGGTTTTACCCTTCAAACTTTGCCCTTCATCAGAATGAGAGACCACGTTTTACCTTACCACAAAACAGCAGGTTAACTCGCAGTTTTTGTACTTTTAATCTTACTGTAATAGGGGGCCTGTAGATGAAGTATTTTGAACAGAACGGAAGCGGACATTCCCATGATTTATTCATTTAACGAGTGCACGAATAACGTATACCATACATGAAGCTTGTATAAAAATTTACAAGTTTTTTAAACAAATAATCGTCGTAGCGAACACACATGGGCACTGGGAATATGCAGCTCTCGTTAATTTCTGCAGCGTTTATTGGAAACATTTGTAGTATACTGGGTGTGGCTGTGATGTAACGAGAGTAGTTCCAAGGAAGTACTTCAGTAATTAAATTTCTGTATCTACATGTTATCCTCTTAGTAGCATTTCCCACCTAAAACTGCACACCGCTCCCTATAAGCCTTCTACGCCCCGAAGCATCCCCTGATCATTCTAGGCGCGTTCTGAAACTACAAAAAGCTACTATTAGCTTCCTCGTGCCTGTCTGTCTGGGTGTCTGTCCGTATGGAACAACTCGCCCCCCCCCCCCCACTGGACGTATTGTCATGAAGTTTGATATTTGAGTATTTTTTCGAAAATCTGTCGAGATAATTAAAGTTTCTTGAACATCTGACAAGAATAATGGGTACTTAACATGAACCGAATACCCATGTGCACATGTGCATATATGATAGTACCTCTCTCAGTTTTTCTTAGAGTATGAAATCTTCGGAACAAAAGTTTTGGAGAAAATCAAAGCACGCGTTTTATGTTTAAAAAAAAAAATTTTTTCCCCCCGAAGTTCGTGCCGTTTGTGGGGTAATGTGGAAAAATATTGTATAGCCGGACGGGCGACAAATGTCAATATGGCGCATGCGCATTGCGTGCTGGATACCAAAGGCTACAAACACACACTCAGAAAATTGTAATGCTTTTCCACTGCCACAGTGGTTGCACGAACACGCCTCAACGTTACTTACATTGCCTGTCTTGCTGAGAATACTGCTAAGTAACTTTGTCTCCTTGTCCACAGATCTCACGTAAAAACTGAACATTTCGGTGGCAGTTCCCTTCAAGTTTACAAGAATTTTAATGTTTTTTATTGCTCAGTTTCTTATCAGGCATGATGGCGCGGAGTTAAAAACCCATTTATAAATAAATTTATTGCTCGATACTACTTTGGCGTTACGTAGCGTAGTTTGTCACGCAACGTGGGAAATATACAGTGTTGACTTGTTTATATTTACTTTTGTGTCGAACGTTCAAGCTCAGAAGCGACGCGCGCAGTCTCTTTATTTAATTGTCGTACCTTGTATGTGGGGGGGGGTGTGTTTAACGAAGTACAGGAACATGTAACTTTCTCGTTAAAGTGTAATGAGTGTAATGTATATGCTGTTCTTTAGCGTCATCAACCATACAGTGCACTGTTTCTGTCAGGAATTGATTTATGTCTGTAGAAACAGTGCGTTTAATAATGTGAGTTGCAACATCAAAAAGAACACTCAGTACATCAACCAACACACGCACGTAAGAAAACACAGCTCATGACAAATATCAAATTCCTGTATGTTTCTGCACCGGGCTGCCATTGTCAAGGAGCCTTGTAGAAGAACGAATACAAGTCCAAAATGCTAATCTAGGCATTGCATCGCACTCATTGGAATAATTA
>Ga0131853_10026299_pt1 | contig 10467 bp, 7 predicted proteins | sample TergutLab28metaG_FD_92764 | JGI IMG/M metagenome (GOLD analysis project Ga0131853, IMG submission 92764) | Labiotermes labralis P1 segment gut microbial communities from Petit-Saut dam, French Guiana - Lab288 P1 (version 2) (version 2) | ecosystem: Host-associated > Arthropoda: Insects >... | reverse complement strand
TATTATTATTATTATTATTATTATTATTATTATTTCGTAGAATATATGGTCCAATATGCGAGAGAGGGCAGTGGCGGAAGAGATGCAATAGAGAATTACAAGAGCTATACAGTGAACCAAATATAGTTAATGTAATAAAATCCAGTTGACTGAGGTGGGCGGGACATTTTGTGCGAATGGATGAAAACGAATTGCCTAGAAAGACACTGTGGACAAACCCTGGAGGTCAACGAGGACGTGGCCGACCGAAATCAAGATGGATTGACGGGGTAGAAAAAGACGCAAGGAAACTGGGTTGTAGAAACTGGCGGGCGGCTTCCCAGGATAGAGGTCGCTGGCGACATTTGTTGAGGAGGCCGAGGCCCACCCAGGGCTGTAGAGGCGATGAAGATTATTATTATTATTATTATTAATTTGCTTAATGTGGACCTCAGGCGTCGTAACTGTCCTTCAGCGGCTAATACTATCAGTACGTATGTTGGAATATTGAATGGAGGGTCTGATTTAATTAATGATTTGTTAGATTTAGACATTTTTACCAAACAAATCAGAAATCTTAAAACATTTTACTCTGTAGTTCGGTGACTGACGTTTCGCCTGAATTGTGGCTTTCGTTCAGTTAAAATATTTGCAATTAATTTCATTACAAGAATATTTTGTGCCGTTTATGCCACTGTTGTACGTAACTAATTTTTTTGTGGTGCTGCATCCCAACTAGAATCTACGCCGCCTCATTGTTGAGACAAATACACACATTAGGGCTCCTCTGCACGAGTGATCAGCTCGTCGCAGAGGCCGCTACCTACATAACACACAACAAACACCAGACACGAATATCCATGCCCTCAGCGGCATTCGAACCCGCGATCCCAGCAGTCCAACGGCCGCTACGACAACACATACAGGAGCGCGGGGCGGGTAATTAACACAGCGCCTGAAAGCAGCAAGGTACCCGTGGTACACACCGGTACAGCGTTCCTGGCGAAGCGAAGATTGGTCTCAAAGCCCCACCACCAGTTGCCATTATGTCTGTTTAGAAGATGCAGCGCTGTTTGTTGTCAGCAGAAAATGTTTATTTTAAATGGCATTATTCCACGAATAAAAATCGTGTGTGGGTTCATCCACTTTTCAAAAAAAGGAATAAGTTTGGAGAGTACCACCACGTGTTTGGTACACTGAAGAGGGCCTAAAGATTTTTTTTTTAATACTTTAGAATGTCAGCTGATACTTTTGATTACGTTCTGAGTAAGGTTCATGATAGCCTTGAATATCAAACAACATTCACCGACTCGTCTGCTTCCACGTACATGAATCACATGCGGCCGCTCTATACGCTGGTTGTACCCTCAGGCAGCACCGGGATGAGCAATATGTAGGTAAATGTTTGCGCAGTCGTGTTTAAATATTTACGACGCGTACTTAGGTGCACATTGTGCTGCAAATCTAACTTTTTTCTTTACGTTGAGTTGTTTGTGTGTGTGTGTGTGTGTGATGTGTTGTTTTTATGTTGTACCTGTTCGCCACTATGCTGCTAAACTAGCGCGTTAATGTATGAAAACTAAATTGAATTTATTTTGCACGTAGGGAGTCATTCCAGTTCAGTTCGTTCCAACCTGCACCACTAAAACGCCGATCGATGAACGATATTTTAAAGCTACTATTCCGAAACGTGCCCGAAGATAATGAGGAAAGTTACGACAAATCTGTCACGATTCGGTCGCAATTCCAACTGACACTGGCTGAATATGTCAATAGCGTGAAGGTTTCCGTGTCCTGTCTGGTTAGAAGCACCGAATTTTATTGATCAAAAGGAAGGAAATCATCGCCTTTAATCATCGCAGACAAGCAATGACGCACCAAAGGGCGACAACATTTACAGAAAGAGATGTTACGGTCAGTGCCATGGTACCACGACTTCTATCCGCCAGTCGTGAGGTGGCAACAGACGACCCGTTATTCAGTGTTGACAAGATACAAGAGGGTACCCACGTTTGAAAGCGGGGCAAATAACCTGCATCCGTTACTCACATACTGGCCCCTCAACACGTCACACGACAGGACGTTTGAAAACTAGAGTAATGGATCCAACCAGCCAACCCATTAGACCACATATCGCTGCCAATTCTATTCAGGGTAAAGCTAGAGGGGCAATATAATGCACATCAGTTAACTGCGTGATTTATGCAATTTATGTACGGTATTTCTATAACATACAGTACTCTACGGCAAGGGTGGGCAAGCATATTTTTCTCTGGGTTCGGTCGAATCTATCTGGAGGTAAATTTGGGCAGGAGAGTCGCCTAAAGTAAAAGAACTCGCACTAAATAGCCACGCTCTATTCGCACCAATTGAATGTATATACGTTATACTAGTATAGCAAAAAAAGAAAGCCTACCTAAGAATTGTATCCATAATAACTAATTCCGAAAGGCTGTCATATTCACCCTGTTGTCCTCAAGGTGTTAGGGAAGACACGGTCTGAACTGAAACGTTCCCTGAATTTAATCTTCTCTAAAAGTCTCCTTCAATTGAATTCTGATTATCGCTGCCAAAAATCTTAATTCTGCCGATGTGTAACAGCCCACCATTGCATTTTATCCCCGCCGGAAGATTCCAGGCCATAAAAAGTATACATATTCTATGGAACACATTATCTGTTTGGGGCAAACACTGGAAGACCATTAAAGTATAACACATGGTCAATACTTTCACATCGTATTTCTCATTTCACTGGCCACAAAACAGAACGGTACGGGACTGTAGCTGGGCGACTATCCCGCAAACAGCTCTAAAATTGATGCGACGTTCCGAAGTGTAAACACCAGTCGTTCGGTCACTGTGAGAAACAAGGTGATGAATGTCGAAATACAAATTCCTTCAGTTTCGCCTCTCTTCTTAAATTGTGTAAATCATGTGATCGCATACGTGTACAGTAGGAACTCCACTTATCCGGACGTTGGTTAGCCGAATTGCCAATTACCCGGATCGGCTTGGCCCTTCCGCTAAACATTTTCTTATTATAATTGTACCACATCTGTTTTTTTTCTTTTTCCCCCCCCCCCCCACAATTGTCAAATACATAAGGAATTATGTATTAATGTTTTACTTGCACGTAAATAAATATGTAACCCAAAATAGCCGTTTGTAGAAATCTTTTCCCACTTCGAACCGCCAATGCAGCCTGACTTCAAAGAAAAATCCAGTTACCCGGATTTCCTGCATATCCGGATGGCTCGCTTAACCGATTAATCCGGATAAGTGGCGTTCTAGTGTACTATCTTCAAACTGAGAAAATGTGTACCTGTAAAATTAACCCTATTGATCATCATCATCATCATCATCATCATCATGGCCCATAAAATCAGAGCCCACGACAGCAAGTTTCTCTTTATAACTCATTGTGCTCCAGCCGCTTATTTCACAGGCGAACGAAACACGTAGACTAGTTTTTCTACTCTACAAAACAACCGAACAATACCCCATTCTGTAGCAATAATACATGTTAGGAGTGGTTAAGAGCAACAAAATATCGTTGAATAGGGCACGCGGCGTCCCGTGGCAACAATTTGCGCTGCTAGACAATAATTTCTTAGATGCAGTCGCTACTTGTATCGACATTCCACTTAACGTGAGATACATAAATTTTAGAAAGTGGGACGGCCTCTCTGCCTTCAAACGTCACTAATATATTGTCAGGGGTTGAATATGTTCTCTACATAATCGCGACATCGACACATCTTAATACCATGTTTAAGACTAAAATAAATATACATTAGGATTACGTATTAACCATTCAAAGCCTAGCGGTGACCTTATGCACAAACACTGCCACCTGCGTCTGTGGTTTAGTTCGGATGTCAGGACAAAGAGCGATTTTTGCCTTATGCAACATTAACAGATTGGTTTGTTATAACCGACATGGACAGTCATTTACTGTGGGGTGCGCAGTGAGGCCTTACATAGGACAGATACTTTGTATTTAAAGAGTGAATAAACTGGATCCTATATATTACTCATCGTAATGTGCGGAGCTACTCTGCTTCGGGACGGCACGAGGGCTAGGTGGTCGCGGCCTAGTTAAACACTTCCCGGAGGAACTGAGGAAAACTTCGAAAACGTCAAGACGGTCGATGGTCATGATCAGATCAGAAAGAGGTTACTCTAAAATATACATAAACTACCATACCGTTTGTGCCAAACGGTTTCTATTAATGACAGCGTAGTCGGTGTAGCGACTCGCTACGGGCTGGACGGTCCGGGGATCGAATACCAGGGGAGGCGAAATTTTCCTCACCCGTCCAGACCAGCTCTGAAGCCCATCTATCCTCCTGTACAATGGGTACTGGGTCTTTCCCGGGGGTAAAGCTACCAGGGCGTGTCGTTAACCATCCATCCCCATCTAGGGCCAAGGTTAAAGAATGAATAGAGCACTATCTCTACTCCCGCTCTGTGATTTAATGGCAGGTTACAGGGTGAGTTTATCTTTATTGCGCCATACCTAGTGTTTCACGTCTGCTGATGATCCATCAACGTTGGTCTAAATGGCAGCTTTAGGTTAACGCCTTAGCTAACGACAAATATTTGATGTCGTGCACTTGTAAAGTTACATAAGGTAATTACAAATTCAAAAATTTTGTTCTTCTTATAATTTGACTGTACTGAAGCTTATTTTTCTTCCGCACAGCGTAGTATATTTTTAAGTTCCGCGCGATGATAGTTACACGCAACTGAATCTAGGCAAACCGCACAGTGTCACTGGAATTTCAGTTATGCCCATTTAACTCTCCCACATTTTGAACAAGATAACCCCCCGAATATTCGGCAACTTGTCCGACAAACCGGTGTCGCGGGATTACTGGCACTGACAACCCGCATTTTGGAAAGCTGAGAGGGTACTGCTACAGACATGGGTCCATAAATTTGTAATAAACGTAGTATTACTATCTGAAAATTCCAGACATTTTGGCTTAGTTCATGCAAATATGTAAGGCTCTATGAATACTTAGTACAGGGTACGGAACTTTCCTATCGTTGTCTTCCAAGTTGCAACGCCGTACGTTGTGCTAAGCAACCCACCTATCAGTCTACAAGGCGTCACGAAACAGAAGACATACTTTTGTATCTTACTGCCTTCACAACCTCAGTTCTTTCAAAAAACTTACTTTTGTTGTTATAATAATAAATAGCAGAAGCAAACATATTAATGTGCTACCGTTAAGGATTTTGACTAACTTTTCAAGATTCTTACGATGCAGAAGGACGAAATACATATTATTTTAAACATTGTAACAGCGTTGTGAATTTAAAAACGGTTATATTTTACATTTTATATGACAACCTATGTAACAACACCGCAAAGAGCATACAGTATTTGAGCAAGTAACACAATGGTCTCCCTGAAGATGATGAAACAAACACCTAAACATATAGGAGGTAACTGGTGATAAATACATGTATTTATCATATGTACATTTAGTTGGAATAAAAGAAGTGATTCACTGCAAGAATGCACAGAGTGGAAAGCACCAAAACATGCCGTGTATGCCAAGTGACACAGCCATAGCTCACAACGAAAACAAAATCTGTGCACTTATATTCTTCATACGTCACAATTTGTTTCATTGTTCTATCATATCACATTCAATAAACATTCGAAATTGAAATAAAACCATTCTTTCATGAAAACCTCGTAAATGTGAGGGAAATATTCTAACTTGTTCCTGACGATATACACATTAAGTATATTTTAACCTACAGAACTTACCCCTGTTGGAATTGAGACCAGAAATCATGTCCATCGAAGAGAGATGCAGCTCTTCGGAAAGGGTTGTAAGAGAATAAGCCTTCTGTGGAAGGAACTAGGGCCACTCCAACAAAAAAGAAGGTGACCAAAAGCACCTCATAGTTCCGCAATTTACAACCTGCCATCCCCAATGACTAACAGCTGGCAACCCTAACCTACACTCACAGCGGCGAACCACAGATTCTCACAGCTCCGTTCGGCGTTGTATCCGGCTTATATCATCTTGGCTGGGTGGTCGACAGCAGAGCCGTCTGGCAGCACATGTGCTACCATGACCTGACTCCTTTCCCCTCTACTTCCTACTGTCTTCGCTCCAGAAGTTTCCAGGACGTTGGGGTCATAACAAGGCCTCGCTCGATTGTAACCAACGCAGTGTGTAAGGGGTTCTTAGCATCCGGATTGACATTGAAAGATTTTAATGCAAAGGTCTGGGTTCAAGGCTATTACGGAGCTGGTAGATACGAGAGAAATCAAAATAAGTCAGATATATACATCAAGTGGAACTATCTTTTCTGTCGTGTCGAAAGGCCTAAAAAAGTCAAATTTACAAGGCTGTAACCTTACTGACAACAAAAAATTAGCGTTTCGTTCATGATTAGGAATTTGTTTACAGATTCCTTCCAGCACGAGGATGTCAGTCGGACCACATCCCCTACCTTCCACATGCTTTCCACTTCATAATTCACGTAACATCCTGTTTTACGACGTATAGCGTGAGCTGCTGACAGAATTGTTTGATAAAAACCACAAATAATTGAAACACGTGGAGCGGATAGAAGAAAAGAAATTCCATTTTTAACATTGTTTTCAGTGGCGCCACACCCCAACTCAGGCCTATGCCACCTAATTGCAACTTCTAGAGACCGCCATCTGAACAACACACAAGAGACGAGCATTCATGCTTTCAGCGGAATTCGAACCCGCTATCCCAGCAATCGAGCGCTATTCCTTAGACGACATGGCCACCGGGATCGGGTTTAATATATCCCAAGTTACTATAAACAATTACTTTTTTAATATTTGTAGTTCTGTGCATCGTAATTCTAGGGTGAAGAAATCCAACGAGATGCAACTGTATGCAGATATTTATTTACTGCTAAATTACTCTACATGTTTCGGGCGTCCATCGCGCCCATCATCAGCAGTACATAAAACTAGTTGCAGCCTCTGGTACAGATCATACTATCTGGGAACCAAGCTTCTTCAAATGTCACGTTCGAAGAAGCTTGCTTCCCAGACAGTATGATCTGTACCAGAGGCTGCAACTAAAGTTTTATTTACTCCTGATGATGGGCACGATGGACGCCCGAAACATGTAGAGTAATTTAGCAGTAAATAAATATCTGCATAATGTTGCATCTCGTTGGATTTCTTCAACCTATAAATAATGACGTAAGCTTAAACTCTCGATAGTTTCCTAAATGTATTTCTCTCTCCGTTCTTTCCTTCCTTCTTTCTTTCTTTTAAAAGTCATACCCGTTTAGAATCGTCGTTTGATTATATGAACCGTTCTATTTAAAATTCAGGCGAGGAGGGGAGCAAAGAACGTTTCTGAAAGACACATGTACGTCTAATCCAAAAGCAAATCCATTTTCTCATTCTTGTCGTCCAGCTGCAGTTGCCCGCAGTGTTTACATTTCAGCTCGCAAATGTTAATGAAACCTCACACTAGCTATTTGAAGTCAGGCCGCAGGCGTTCTGCAGCACAAAAAGCAACAACTTTTCCTTCTTTGCTGAACACAAAACACACAATACGGAATCAGACACGTAATCCGGTCACGCCCCATTTAAATACAAAAACATGGGCTTTGGCTTCAGGTCATTAAACTTTCGTACTTTCGTTGCACTTGTACGTTACATTACATCCGTTTACAGTAAAGTTCACCCTACCGGGGTGCTGATAAGTCCTTAGCCCGACAAAGAAGGAAACAAGCTCGGAAGCATGTCAGTGACACGCGCGATTTCAAAAACATCGAGACGCGAGGTGTCATCAAGTTTTTTCTTTTTGTTGCAAGGCAAGGCGCCGAAGGAAATTCACGCCATTCTGACGGAGAGATTAGCTTGTTTCCTTCCTGGTCGGGCTAAGGACTTATCAGCACTCCTGTAGAACAGACCACGAAGTCACAGAGGGTGGAGTAAATGTTTAGCTTTACTCTTCCTTTAACCTCTAGATGGGGTGGGTGGTTAACGCCACTCCCCGGCAGCTTCACCACCGTGAAAAACTCGGTAACCCTTGTGCAGGAGGATGGGTGGGCCGCAGGGCCGGTCTGGACTGGTACGGAAAATCTCGTTCGCACCGGAATTCGATTTCCGGACCGCCCAGCCCGTAGTGAGTCGATATAATGACTGAGCTATCCCGGCCCACCATCCTTATGCAATATAGTATTTTTAAAAAGTTTTATAATTTCCGTGGATCTGGGATAAGTCACGCTGATTACATGTAGGCCTCAACAACTGGCACGTAACCTTGGCATTAATTCACGGCAAGGCGTCGCTTTTTTTGCTGTCCTCGGTTTGCAGATGAGAAGACAGCACCAGACAGTGCATTAATTGCTGATGTGGTGTCGGTCGGATTGCTGACGGAAGCCGGCGTTCCGGTCTGAAGTATGAATGTCGTGTTCATAAGTTTTGCGTCAATCCCGAAGCTCGATGCTGACGAATCTATTGGGGGGGGGGGGAAGTCTGAGGTGCCCTAGTTAAATCACCAGTTCACTTAAGCCTTCAATCAAAATACCCTTCGATTTGTGACAGAGCTGATATAAAATAATAGAAAATAAAGGCGAATTTCTCTTTGCACACGCCTTGAAGGAGTATAAGGGGAATTGAGTTATATCTCCACTTATTCTTAACCTCGATACTAGATGGTGGCGGTCAGCTACACGCCCCGGCCGCTTTACCGCCAGGAAAGAAAACCCCGGAACCCATGAAATAGGAGGCTAGCTGGGGCCCCACAACTGGTCTCGACGCCTTAGAGAAGAACAAATCTTGTCCCGAGCCAGTATTCGAACTCCGTAGTGTTCAGTCCGTAGCCTAGCCACCGTACTGACCAGCTCCAATGGAAACTAAAAGTATTAGTTATAATAATAATAATAACAATAAGCACTGCTATGAGATGGGTTAGACACACGACAAGAGCGGGCATGTGAAAAATGCATGACGGATTGGAGTGCAGTATACAAGAAGTAAAACGAAGAGAGGGTGAACCAAGGCGTGAAATGGAAATTAACGTTTAAGTGGATCTTAAAGAAACAGAGTTTTAAACCGTCTTACTGATTATAAATCATTAGCGCAATAAGTAAATTGGCTGCTGAAACAATTTGGATCAAAATGTATAACAAAATTATCCCAGCCGGACTGATTAAATAATTATAAATATCGTTACATACTTCACAAAATAAAACTGAAATTCGTAGAAGGAACGGTAAGTACCGGAAACATTACAGCTAAGCATGAATTAAGCCATACAGATAAGATATCGAACTGGGCACGTGATAATTTAGATCAATAAAATACACGCTACCAGTCCGGTGCCCGCGCGGCCTAAGGCGTGGGTCTGCGTCCGCCCGCTTGCTGGGATTACGGGTTCGAATCCCGTTGGGAGCACGGGTGTTTGTCTCTTGTGAGTGTCGTTTGTTGTCAGGTAAAGTTCTCTGCTTCAGGCTGATCACTCGTCCAGAGGAGTCCTACCGAATTTTTTTGGTGTGATCGTGAAACCTCGATAATGAAGAAGCCCTGGTCCAGTAGAGGCTGTTGTGCCATGGCGGGGTAGGGGGGGGGGATGGAAAACTCTAAGAGCAAATTACCGAAGAAAACAACACAGAATCCAAGCCTATGGATTTAGACCTATTATACTTGCTTTGAAAAAATTGTAGAGTTACAAAAATAGAGACGTCTTTATTGGTAACCGACATTAACACTATCTGCAGCAACTTATCGAAGGCTGTGATGAGCAACCATTAGTGTCCATTAACATAAGAGATACAGCTACTTCATGGGAAGCAGGAAATGCGTTTCACATTATGTTCGGAACTTCTATCAGTAAAGGATCTAAAAAATTGTCCGTAGGAAAGCACAAAATGTACAATAAACATTTAAGTACTCGGGAGTGCTGATAAGTCCTTAGTCAGACCAGGAAGGAAACAAGCTCGGAAGCATGTCTGGGACGTGCGCGATTTCAACAACATCAAGACGCGAGCTGTCATCAAGTTTTTTGTTTTCCTGCAAGGCAAGGCGCCGAAGGAAATTCACACCATTCTGACAGAAACATTAGCTTGTTTCCTTCCTGGTCGGGCTTTATCAGCACCCCTGTAAAAGGAAACTGAGTGCTGGAGAGAACGGTTTGCCTACAGAGCTCTGTTCTGATTGGGTTAGTACAAGATAATTCAGCATTGACATGACCTGAGACAAGGAAATTTATTAACGAATGCAGAGAAAATGCACTTGGCGCCAGGGATGATAGAATTCTTACTATAAAGGAAGCAATTCAAGTAGAAGCCGTTATTCTAAAAAAGGTACTGCAGAAGCGAGCTGCCATGCTGTATGTAAATGTCAAAATAATTTTGAAAACTTACAAAAAAAAAAAAAAAAGGAAAAAAAAAAAACAACAAAAAAAAAAAAAGAAATAAAAAAAATAATTTTTAAATTTAAATTTATTTTTTTTTTTT
>Ga0131853_10026298_pt1 | contig 10467 bp, 5 predicted proteins | sample TergutLab28metaG_FD_92764 | JGI IMG/M metagenome (GOLD analysis project Ga0131853, IMG submission 92764) | Labiotermes labralis P1 segment gut microbial communities from Petit-Saut dam, French Guiana - Lab288 P1 (version 2) (version 2) | ecosystem: Host-associated > Arthropoda: Insects >... | reverse complement strand
GCCCCCCTTTCGGCCCTTCCTTATTTTTTCCGCTTTTCCTAAAAAAAAGCAAGTTTTTCGGGGGGGGGGGGGTTGGATTGGAACATAAAATGTGTGTTTTATTTTCTCTACAACTTCTCTTTGAAACATTTTTCATACTAAGAAAACTTGAGAGATATTTTCACAAATGTACACCAGTTTGCATGTAAAGTGCCCGTTATTCGTGTCAGATTTAATTCAAACTTGATTTTCCTCGACAGACATTCCAAAAATATTTAAATATCGAATTTCATGAAAATCCGTTCAGCGTTCAGTGGGAGCCAAGTTGTTCCATGTGGACAGACAGACAGACAGAAAGACAGACAGAAGGACAGAAAGACAGACAGACAGAATGAAAGACAGAAAAACAGAGAGACACACACAGAAAGACAGACAGACAGTCAGACACACATGACAAAACCAATAACCGTGTGTCGCAATTTTGTGAAAACGGTTAACAAACGAATATCTCTGCCCGCAATTTTATAAAGGCATGAGAACAATGAAAAGCGCAAACTGGTTAATATCACGTAACGTGTGATAGGCCGCCAGATTTTACACACAATTTGTAAGGCACCCTTTGCTTGTCGGGTTATAAAATTAGTAAAGAATTTATCATTATTGATCTATTATTCTATCCGTCGGAGAACTGTCACACATTTCATTGTATACGTACGACATTAAACACACCAGTATAATTCAATTCAATTATCCTCTCGTCAAAGGGCACAAAAATGTAAAATGGTGCCTTTATTTATCTCATTAGCGAGTCTGCACCACAGCGCTAACTAATAAAGCGATACTAATTGTATTTGAAATGTAGGTCATGTTAATGCAATTATATCAATAATATTTTTAAACAACTAACATTAATTATTTTGGCAAAAATGTGAAACCATCCAAAATTTCATTTGTATCGTCTAGAGATGCCTTCTTTTGTGGTGCTAAAACACAAAGTTGCAGGCCGTAACAGACACGTTCCTTAATTCCTCCCTGTCAGTAAATCCCACACGAAGATATGTTACGTTAGGAGACACGCTATGTCCATTTAGCTTAGAATCCTCCACTACGTGGTGACCGATGTTTGAAAGTCGTGTAGTTTTTAGAGTATTTATTCAGACAACAACGTACTGCCGAGCATGTCGTCTAACGATGTTGCCGGTAAGTGGATACACTTAGCGAAATATTTCACTGAAGTCCTCACTCCCTCTCTCCAAGAAAATATCAGGATAGTGCTTTTAAAAGCCTGCCCACAGCTTTCTTCCATGCACTTTTTCGATTCATCTCTCACAATCATTTTACTATCGACGTACAAATAGCGACATGACTGCACATAACTTTCGCTATACGAATTCTAATGTGCGTCATCCCCGTTGTGTTTTGTGCTATAGTAAGGAGTTATGTATGTTAATACTTAACGTCAAACACAAATATATTTGTTTTTATTACAAGGAGTTTGCGACGACATGTTTCGGCCCTATATGTGAGCCATCATCAGGTTGTGGTTAGACTTACAGCTTAGGCTACACTAGCATGCGTGTAGTGGTTATGGGTTGTAATGGGCCGGGTTCGAGATATCATTATATCACAGGATACCATGGTCCCGGGTGTATCTGGTTGGATATCGTTTTTCTTTATTCCCCATGGGGACTATATCTTATGCTAGGGTGTCAACATGTAATATAATACAATACAATATATATAAGTATAATTACTTAAGCTAGGAAAAGAATAGGTACAATCAGTGAGAATAATATAGGTACCTATTCTTGTCCTAGCTTAAGTAATTATACTTATATATCATATTATATTATATTATATTATATTATATTACATCCCCTAGCATAAGATATAGTCCCCATGGGGAATAAAGAAAAACGATATCCAACCAGATACACCCGGGACCATGGTACCCTGTGATATAATGATATCTCGAACCCGCCCCATTACAACCCATAACCACTACACGCATGCTAGTATAGCCTTAGCTGTAAGTCTAACCACAACCTGATGATGGCCCACATATAGGGCCGAAACATGTCGTTGTAAACTCCTTGTAATAAAAACAAATATAGTTGTGTTTGACGCTAAGTGTTAACATTTCGCTATACAAGTATACAATTCGTCGGTAGTTTTAATGTAAAAATATTCACTAACAATTAAAGTGTTTATTTGATGTGCAACGCGTTTCCGAGCCGAAGGAAGCCATTTCTAGTGCCGTTCACAAAAGCGCTCTTAACCTTATGTTTACTGTAATACATTAAACTGAAATGAGTGGACCCAGATTCAGGGCAAGGCCGAACAGCGGCGAGCACAGCGCTGCCTGCCATCATTACAAACCGTATGAGTTAAGAGTGAACGTGATTTGCTGGATAGTAGATTTATCTTTGTGTTTTGGTGCACTAACAGCGTCGTATGACGTCATATTTTTAAAAGCAAGTTCCCGTGCAATGCGCCTGCTCAAATACTATGTATTTTTTTACAAATCTAGACGAAAGGTTTGTCTCTTTCCACCACACTCTGATGACTTCAGAAGAACAGGTAGGTCGTCACTCAAAAATCCGCCTTTGGGCTCAGATTAAAAACGGCTCAGGGAATGGAAACATCAAGTGTTAATTATGCGTAGTAAAGAATAAAGACATTAACACTCTAAACCACGTGGGTTTGGCACCTTTATAACCACTACCATGGATACCCTTAAACTGGTAACCCAGAAAGGTACTACCTACGAATGCTTAAATATCTACTAAAGTCTCCGTATTTTACTTCCATTGGATTCGGTTTAATTCTCACGCAAGATATAATTATTTCCTCAGACTCGTTTAGTCACATGCTCCTTATGACGGAAATTGTGAGGATGCACTGAATTTCATTCTTCATAGTGTTTGTATTTGTTTACAAAAGAAAAGAAAATGTGGGTATAACAGTAGTTCTACAGACTTTTTTATGTTTGCCATCCCGAAGTGTTTAACACATATGTAAACACACAATGATGAGTCAGCCAAACAGAACATAACTTTATTATGTTTATTCTTGTACTAGGGCGTTTCGTCGTTTGGTGTTACAGTTTGGGTGCGGACTTACCTGGTAATTTTCGTATCTAGGTGTTTGTATTTCTTTTCCATTTCGTACTTAAGATTTTCACATATGGAGCTGTGGATATTGTACCATAAGCTTCCCCATTCTTGTGCGGCTTTCATATGGAAAATGTAAAGGTCATGGTTGAGTTTCTCTTTTTCTTGAACAGGAATTTAATCTCATCCTTTATTCGAATACTTGTGCTTTTTTGGTGGTGGCTTTTCAGACTGGAGAATTGTTCGTGAATTTTAAGTTGGTGTATTTGGGGATCACTTGTTTAAGAAGGCATTGCTTATTAAAATAGATATTTGCGCAACATTTTAGTTCCTTGGATCTAGTATTCTTATAGAGATTGATGGTTTTAGCTTGACTACCAACAAATTTAATGTTTGCCATCCCGCAGTGTTTAACACATATATAAATACACAATGATGTGTCAGTCAAACACAACTTAACTTTATTATGTTTACTATTGTACTAGTACAATAATAAACATAATAAAGTTCTGTTGTGTTTGACTGACACATCATTGTATATTTATAGAAGTTCTACAGACGTTTCCAGCTTGGGGTTAGGTGGTATAGTTTACTGTGATGTTGATTTACTGCATGCATAACAGCGTTTGTTGGAGATTGCCAATGCCAAACTTAAGCGTAATCCATTAATTAGTTTGACAGGGGAGACGGGATTTCGGAGACAAAGGAATATGCATAATATTTAAGTAAGATTCTTTCTCACTATTTTTTAAAAAACACATAATGACTATTAATCTGAAATTATTGCATTATATTATGTTGCAAAATCTAAAAATATTGGGCTACATTATACTGTATAAATTAAAGCTACAACATTACATTATTCTATATGAGTATCATGATAATCGAGCAGTATTTGCATGTACTCAGACTCGCCTAAGGCTGCACAAAGTTCGTTTCGTTGTTACCGTATAACGAGGTCTCTATAAGACGCGTATAGCGTGGTTTTGTTGTCAGTTTATCGCCCAGGGCACTTACATTAAGTACAGAATAAAGTAGATTCACCATGACACAAAATAAAATATTTTCTAACCAATAGAATGATGGGGTTAAGAGACTTTTTCTATAAAACTTGCAGCCATATGCGCTACGCAATATTTTGTCTGCTTGAGGAAAATGTAACAAAGGAGACTATAAAACCACAGTCAATAGCAGGCTGAACAGTTTCAGCATTCGTCCGTTGTGTTTCCGTATTCTGAATTCATTTACCAGAGAACGCGCCTTTCTCAAGCCACCGAATTTCATACTAATGAGACACTGAATATTATCATCATTATTGTTACTATTTGTCGCCAGTATTCTGCTTAGTAGTATTGACAAATAAACTGCAACATGCGACTGTTCAGCTAAAAGTCACATCAAGAACTTCCGTCATTCCGTTCGTTCATTCGTTCTTGCGTCCGTCCGTCCGTCCGTCCGTCCGTTCGCGTGGAAGAGTGAAATCGCTACTAAACAGAATTTCGTAAAATTTCACGTTTGGAATTTGTTACCAAAATTTCCGGAATCAATTAGGTTTTGGTAAAAATTGGACACACATAAAGGAGAGTGTGTGTGAGCAGCTACACATATTTATGACAGTTTCTCGGAGTAATTTTTCTCTCTAAGCCTAAATGAAAACGTCATTCTCTGCAAGGTACGAGTTAAAGGAACACACATAACAATCAGTATAATAAGAGACTGTAGGCCGTGCCATGTAAATGAAATAAAACACGGAAAGTACACCCACACAAACACAATGAAAGAAATGGATCATGTTTATATATTACAATCCACACATACACAGAGTTACAAACTTATTCCTAAGTACCGACCTAAACATAGCATTTCGAGCTTGTAACACTATTTACCACCAATTGTGCGACAGAACACCACTAAAACTCTAGATAAACTCTATAGAGGAATATGTAAATTACAATGCAAAACATGTAACAAATCATATGTTGGCCAGAACGGGAGTCCCATAGAAATAGGAACCGTGAACATACAAGATATATCAAAACAAATAACCCTATCTCGACATACGCATTACACATTCTCACCAATACACATGAATATGGAAATCCGGAACAAACCGTGCAATTATTAAAAACATGCAGAAATGGAAAGAAAATGAACTTCTGAGAGTCATTTTAAATGCAAGTTCTACAACAAGGCTCATTGATCGACGAGCATAAGACCTATGAACGCAACCCACTATACTCCCTGGCCAACATAACAAGAAAACACGTCACTTAACCCGATAGCCAGCCCGACTCATTACACGCTGACCAGCACACTAACATCAACAAAGGGTGAGTCCATAATTAAGTATATTCAATACGTCCACGATATAATGTGCATATATCCATACACTAACGCCCATACTTATTGCAGTTTGTATATGCAGCCACAAATACACACTGCTTGTACAAGAGATTACAACGTCGAACAGATTTTATTGTATCACCAAACAACGATTAAATAATATTTTAATAAATTTTAATAACTGTAGGGAATTTTATTTTTAACTGCTTCAATTTTAAGAATTTATGTAAATTAGCAAGGCACAAATGTAATATTCCCTGATGATGACATGGAAATGTCGAAACATGTAGATGTATATATTATATAAAGAGATACTGTTGTGATATATAATTGTGCATTGGTTGGTTGTAATAAAAACAACAAATGAAAGTATTTTCCCTTTTAATGGTCCTGATTCATTATTCAAGTTCAATATGACGCACACCATGATAATTCTTGTCTATATCGCTGTTGCTGTTTCTTGTAAGACAGTATGCCTGCATCAACACAAAGTATATGAGGGATACCAGAAAACTCTGGAATATTTTGATCTAAAAGACAGAGATCGTCAGCTCAAGTGGTTCAGTTTTTGACATACATGATGATGTACCGGTATTGAATTTCGGTCGGAACACCTAGTAGCCGGAGGTTTCCACGACTTTCCTCAGACAATCCAGCCCAATTCCGAATTTGATCTTCATATGAGACCACGACTGATGCAACCCACATACTTTAAAATCCACTCATTATTAATCATCTCGGCGTGCGAAGAAGCATAACGCGAGCGACCGAAAATGCCACAAAATAAAAGCAAATAAATAATTTGTCGTGAGTGGGTTGGGTTTGTAAGCGGTCTGGACAGGTGCACCAAGCGAATTATTTCTGTGCTTGTTGCATATCGAGTCCCGTTCCTTCATCCTGCAGCCTTCCATTACACAGTACACATAAATCTCTATGAAAGAAAGTGTCTTTTTACAAATTACCTCCATGAAGCAGAGTCCCTCTAAAGAATGTAAAAGTTGCTAAAGAAATTACCCACATTTTTGGAACCCAGAGATATACAAAAAGAACCCCGTCACTGGTCCGTATTCTGTGGCAGATAAATCCAGTTCACATTTCTTTATTTGACAGAGGCCATCCTATTGTGTAGTAACAAATTTGTATAATATATTATATTCCGTCAATACACAACAATATATCAGTACAGTGATATTATATATACACTCAGGTCACATTATCGCAAACATGTTTCGACCATAAACGGTCATCTTCAGGCCAATAGACAACAATGTACCTTAAAAATGTTCTCTATTGATCAGAAGATGACCGTTTACGGTAGAAACATGTTAGCATAATGTGACCTGTGTGTATATATAATATCACTGTACTGATATATTGTTGTGTATTGACGGAATATAATAAATTATACAAATTCGCTAATTCTTATTTCACTCCCTTAAAATATGCCAATCAAGAAAATATATCAACACTCCGTATTTATCACTCACGGCGTACTGCTCATTTAACTTGTCGCGTCTCAAAGGGACGCAGCTGCAAAGTTTCCTCTGGATTAAGAAACAATATAAACCTCGAGTTCAGTCGTACCAGAGTCAAGACGCCAGTACACATCCATCAGGGTAAAGGCTTACGTTGCGCTTACTCAGCAAATTGAGTAATCCCGCGAGACTGGCAAGAGAGATACACGTGTCGAAGCTCATTTTATTCACGACATCTGTAAGGAGACGTACCAACTGGCGCCACACTGGGGTTATACAAGGTCATCGTACCCGGAAGTTTTCCCTCTTAGGGAAACGGCGTGTTTACAATCATTGTGAATGTGGTATGTGCAAGCGCTCACACGAGCAGGGATAATAGAGATGACTAGATTACAACTACTTCTAAGCAGCTACAGCAATCTAGTGACACCTCCCACATGATAATCCAACGGACAAAATAACCCCAGTAATTTATCAAACAACACTCTGTCAGGCCATATATTAAAAGGGTGATACATTTCGAGATAATTGTATAATTAAACTTTTGGCGCCGGAATTATTTTTTTTAAATTTTAGCACACCTGTATATAAAATGTGAATAATACAGAACCAAATATGTTAGAATTATGAAACAAACTGCATTTTGAAGAGAAAAAAAGGAGGGTATACACCATGTTTAAAATATTCGGTACCTATATTTGTTGAATAAATATATAAAATGGAACTTTGGAGGTTAGCGGTGCGGTACGTCAACTATAGTTGACGTTAGGCGTCTAATGGTTAAACTCTGTAATACAGGGAGATGATATTTGGCTTCAAGCTCTGTCCACTTTACTCCCAGAGAAAAAATCCCCTTTACCCACGAGTGGAAGGGTAGGTGAGCCATACAGCCTGTCTGGGAAGTATGCAGCAAACAAAAATTTCTGTGCCTGCCGCGAATCGAACCTCGATTCCCTGGTTACTTATTCCTTAGCTACACAAAATACGCATTCATTGAGAAATTTCGATATGGCTTAAGCTGTCCTTAAGTAGGAATAACTATAGCGCGAAATGTAAGAAGGAGCAGTGGACGCGACGTACAGTCGAGTGTTATGGCGCCTGCTTCATAATCGGAAAATCCCGGGTTCAGACCCAGACAGCGGTTCGTATTATGCTTCTCAGTCCCATCAAGTGAACATAGAGACTGCAACTCAAATAAGACAGTATCCCTTCCTTTCATACGCTTTTATTTCCACTAATCACTAACTCATAACTAATTCACAAGTAACGCTCCGTATGAAGTGAACACTAAAGCGGGAGAACACCGTGCTTCGACAGGTGTGACCTCGAAGAAAGAGAATAGGTGACTAGTGTGTACGAAACGGTGCAGAGATAAGCCTATATCTCTGTCAGAAATTGAGCGATGATGATAATCATCAGTACGTAGGAAAACTAGCAAACAGATACTGCTGTCTGCTTGCTAGCAGGCAGACAGCAGTATCTGCTTGACAAATGCATGTTGCTGTACGTAGAGTCTTGAACTCCTGATGATGGACGGAGAGACCGTCCGAAACATGTAGAGTGTCATTCCAAAATAAATTTGATACATTGGTGCATCTAGTTGGTTTTACTACAGAAATAATATTACGATGCACGGCCCTATGAACATTAAACTAGAAACCTGTGTATTTTCCAAAGGCTTTCTTCGTACTGTGATGTTTGCAATGCTGCTAGTTGTTTCGGGTAAGTATTTGTTTATCATCACAAATATTATCGTTAATTTGTACGCTGCTGTAAACGGTAAAGTTGTCCCCGTCAAGGCCTTCAAGGCGTATAATTGGAATGGATGTATATCTCCATGCGTTCTTAACTTCTGTACAAGATGAGTTGCAAGACCCCTGTGCCCCTTGGTGGGCGCCAGAGACCGTCTACACATTTTGGAGTTAGAACATCACTTGGACCCCGACAATTTATGACTCGAAAATTCTAGCAAATTTATTACAGTAACCGTAGCTACATTGCTAATATTGCTACTGTGACTTTTGTTACTGTCTGAGCTATCGATCACCATGAGTAGTGCATTATGTGTTCCTATTAAATTGTGTATTCTTATTGTTATATTTATGTATTTTTATTGTTATGTACGTTCTGTTCTGTATATTCTGTTTCATTGTGTTGTTCTGTGTACTGTTTTTGTGTAAATGTGTACTGCACTAATGCCGGCGGGTGTCAACCCAATTGCAGTTAACGAATATATATCATATCACTCAGATTATGGTGTTAGTATCGCTTTCACCTCTCCAATTCTGTATCCACCACGTTACAGTACAATTCGTACGAAATTAATAAAAGCAATTTTTGAGTGTCATCCAGGTGTTTAACGTCAATACAAAATGCAGTTAATACACTCGGCAGTCCTCGTGTTAAAATATGCTGCCTGATGAAAAAAAAAATATATATAACAACTGGCTACGGGCTGACGGTCCGAGGATCGAATCCCGATAGAGGCAAGATTTTCCGCACCTGTCCAGACCGGCCCTGGGGTCCACCCACCCTCCTGTACAGTGGGTACCGGGTCTTTCCCGGGGGTAAAGAGCGGCCGGGGCGTGACGCTGACCCCTCACCCTTTCTAGTGCCGTGGTCAAGAAAGAGTAGAGCTATACCTCTACTTACCACATGGGCCGTAGGGCCTGTGCAGAGCCTCAGTGTCTGTACAACGCTTCACTTTACCTTATATATATATATTGTAATTATGGGGAGTGTCCATTGTCTAGCATTAAGAAAATAAGATTTTTTTGGTAAATTAACTTTTCGTCACACACTGATTCCAATCAGCACTTTCTAAAGGACATAACTGCATAAAGTACTATCTCAAAATTTCGCCAAATAATAGAGCAGTTTCCGAAGCGGTGTGTTCCGTCCGAATAACGGATGACGAACGTATAAGAAAGAACTATGAAACCCGAATGATTTCGGTTGTATGAACATTCAGCTACGTCGTGCAAATAACTAACAAGTACGCTGGCGAAAGAACTTTCATTCTGTTAATTCACTGACCATAAAAAGTACACATAATTCACTTTCGTGAAGCATTTGCCAAAAGCAATTCTGAGTTTGTCCGATCGTTTATCAGTCCTCGTGGAACAGTGCGACTCCCACCGGAAGGATCTTAGCTAAATTTCATAATTGGGGTTTTTACTGAAAATTGTCAGAAGAAGTCCGAATTTAATTAAAGACAGAATAATATAACAAAAATTTCGCAAGAAGAACTATGTTATTTATGACAATATCTGGGCAGTGATTTGCCTGTACAGACAGGTCTCGTTTTACTCCAGGGTAACATTCCTGAAATATGTAATGCAAATCAAACAAAAAATTCCCATTTCAAACCGCGTATTTTTCTGTGAGTTAAGGGATTGACAGCCTCATCCTGTATAGTGTATGAATATAACAAGGTAAAGTGATCCCGTTACAAGCCCGGTGTGGCCCAGAGGGTGGGTAGAGGTATAGCTCTACTCTTCCATGACCGCGGCACTAGAAGGGGGTGAGTGGTCAGCAGCACGCCCCGGCCGCACTTT
>Ga0131853_10026297_pt1 | contig 10467 bp, 4 predicted proteins | sample TergutLab28metaG_FD_92764 | JGI IMG/M metagenome (GOLD analysis project Ga0131853, IMG submission 92764) | Labiotermes labralis P1 segment gut microbial communities from Petit-Saut dam, French Guiana - Lab288 P1 (version 2) (version 2) | ecosystem: Host-associated > Arthropoda: Insects >... | reverse complement strand
GGACGCTTGTGAGTGCGGTAATGAACCTTGGGGTTCCGTGAAATGCGGGGAATTTCTTGACTAGCTGCAAACCAGTTAGCTTCTCAAGAAGGACTCTGCACCATGGAGTAAGTAAGTAAGTATCTCATAAAAGGCACGATTTTCAAGAAAAAGTTACTGAACATAAAATGTGTATTTTTTCTGCACACCTTAGTCTGAAATATTTCTCATTCTACGAAGAATTTAGCGAGGTTTTATGCACAGGTTTTCACGTCAAATACCCGTTTTAATCTCGTCAGATTTTAATTCAAATCAAATTTTCTTGATAGATTTTCGAAATTCCCTTCACTTATCCAGGTTGTGACTTCACTCACAAAGCCAGCGTTTTATGCGTTGGGAAATGACAATTATCATTGGTTGATGCAAATAGGCCTCAATCCTGAAACGCGGTTTGGACTAAACCAACAGAGGCGAATTTCTGTCAAAGATGGCTGTTGTCAAGGTGTGCCGTCATGTACGCTGGTAGAGCTTTACCGAAGTTACGGAGAAGACGGTTGCCTCCATCTTCATGGTATAACTACTGATATGCGTCGCTTAACGACGGGGATACGTTCTCAGAAATTCGTCGTTAGGCGATTTCGTCGTTGTGCGAACGCGTACTTACACAAACCTAGATAGTACAGTATAGCCTACTACACACATAGGCTATATGGTATAGCCCATTGCTCGTAGGCTGCAAACCTGTACAGCATGTTACTGTACTGACTAATGTAGGCTATTTTAACACAATGGTATTATAATATTAAAAAAGTTGAAGTGTTCCCGTTACAGGCCTGTTGTGGCACAGAGGTTGGGTAGAGATATAGCTCTACTCTTCCATGATCGCGGCACTAGAAGGGGGTGAGTGGTCAGCAGAACGCCCCGGCCGCACTTTACCCCCGGGAAAGACCCGGTACCCATTTTACAGGAGGCTGGGTGGGCCCCAGGGCCGGTCTGGAATGGCGGAAAATCTCGTCCCCACCGGGATTCGATCCCGGGGCCGTCCAGCCCGTAGTCAGTCGCTATACCAACTGAGCTACCCGGCCCACATATTATAATATTATGGAACCACCGTCGTATATGCGGTCCGTCGTTGACCGAAACGTCGTTATGCGGCTCATACCAGTAATTGTGTTGTATACAGAAAGGTTATTATTATGCGAAATGAGTAAAGCTTGTAAATATACAAATGCTTGCGGGTGCACGTCTTCAAATCAAATATTTATTAGCTCAGTCGGGCGTACAGAGCGCTGCATCGACTGACAGCAGGTTACCCGTATGACTGACACAGCTCACCGGGCGTCGAAAATAAAACATGCCTCTAAGGAAACTAAATACCCGCGTCTACGTTCAGACATTTCGAGTAAAAATACCTCATTGTGAATGTTGTATGTGTGTATACAAAATCACAGATACACATTTCCACATGACTTGCAATATGAACAGACGAACTGTTTTCTACAGTCCGCTCCGTCTCCAATATTATTCACTCCATCGATCTAGCCTGTCTTGGTATTAAAAAAGATTCCTTTCCATAAACTCTGACCTTTTCCCTTACGTGGTAGCCAAGGAGATATTGTTCAGGGGGGTACAAATATTCAAATCATGTGGCAACGCTTTGAAATACAGAATATGTCTCTAGCCCTGTCGTTTTATTGTTACATTCTTTGGCTGACTGAGCTAACCAAAATTTAAACAAACTCACAATCTCTGGAACTTCACATCCCACTGAAATGTAACCGACTGCAAGTTTACCGAGTCTCTAACTGCTTATTTTGTTCCAGTGGGTTGAAATTTTTCTGTCCAGCCCTTTTACTCTAAACATATGCCTACAGTTCCTTTCGTATTTATTCCCTTGTTACATCTGGCACTTCTCAGTAACTGTTATTTCAGCTACAGTAGACTCTCGATTATCCGGTTTGCGCATTAGCCTATCCGCATATTATCGTAAAGTTCCTAGTGACTAAAGACGACAGGTAGGAAGTAACGGGACTTAGATTCGAATGTTCGCAACAAAATCCTAACTACAAACAAAAATCATGGACTATCTAAGTAAAGAGTAAGCCTATAGACGTAAGCTACGTACCTATCATATACATAAAAAACAAATAATTTTATTGTGAAATAACTTTAAATGCCAACTTGATGCAACAAGGTAATTTTATTGATGTATTCTTAGCTCGACATGTTTCGGGTACATACGCCCATCATCAGGAGCATTAGATGTTGAGCTGCAGCATACGGTTTTCTGCACCGAGTTTTTGGATGGGTGGTTGTCTTGAGAGCCGCTGCATAGGTCGTGTGTACGGTGCGGATGGTGCCGTGCACGGCACCATCCGCACCGTACCGCATTCCAAGCTATTTCATGAGGAAGATGCACGGTCAAACAACCCTCATATAATTTTATTTTTTGTTTGTGGCTCAATAAAATATACGCTGTTGATTATCTATGTTTGTCAATTATCCGTGCACCCACTCTTCATCATTATCCCGGATAATCGAAAGTACATTGATTTAACACGAGTTTTCGCTCTTATCAGGAACATTTCCACACACAGTTGTGAGAAGCGCCATCAGTTTATGCTAATATTTGTCTCTTACCTTATGCTTAGTTTGAATACTCCCTTCAACACCCCACACATGCCTTGCTCCACGGGCCTATCAACTTCATCGATCACACAGATTATTCTCAATATTTTACAACATGCGTTCCACCTTCCATTTTGGCAAAAACACAAAATCCTGCCATATTAATAAGTTTTTCCTTTTCCAGTGCATATATTTTCTGCAACTATGTACATTTTTAAGATGTCTTGTGTGTATTGTTGTTAGTTGTCTTGTGCGTATTGTTGTAGTTGTCTTGTGTGTACTGTTGTCATCTTATGTGTATTTGTTGTACTATGTGTGTGTATTGCTGTTTTTACTTAAGATGCCGGACTGCTGGCTAGAAGTCAGTAATCGGAAGGTCCTGCGACCGGCCACGTCGACACAGGTTTTTCTTTGTTTCCCTGTGTCTATAAGCAAATGTTGAGATGGTTCCCAAGATTCCAAAATGCCACTACGTGCTTCTCATGAAGCCCTCCCGACTTAAATTTATCAGTAACCAATTTCATATTTTGTATACAAGTAAAATAGCCACTGCCACCGGGTGACAACCCAATTGCAGTTAATAATAATAATAATAATTATTATTATTATTATTATTATTATTCGTGTTTTAGTATTACAACAATCGTTAACATAAGTTATTGTCTGAGAGATCACGTGCACCCCAGCAGACCTTCACGTGACACACACGGGTTCACATTACACTCGCATTCATAGGCAATATCACATCTCAATTGGTTACAGCGATAAATCTTTCCTACACCGAACTTCTTACTCACAGGATTATTTTAACACCAAAATAATAAATCCTCCCTTGCCCTTTGTTTGACTAAAACCGATTAGTCGTTTACGGAGATAACAAGTATGCGTACCGTGTTGCAAAGGAGCTGGCGGCTCCACTTTCTCAGCATGAAGGAGACGCTGCGCCACTCTCAGAGGAACTGAAGTGTAAATTATGCAACCCGTCTCCTCATAGAAAAGGCGAAGCAGCAGGGCGAGGGATGAGATCAAACACTTTCGGCAAACAGCGACTCCAATATTCCTTTACGGCATGCTCGTAATAGGCTGCCTGTTTGGCGGAATGTCACTGTATGATACAGGCCTTATCTCGAAGGTACTAATACCCAATATGCCTACACAGTTTACTTAAAATCCGATCATGACTGATAAATTTGAATGGAAAAACTGGGTGGCTCCAAAACCACAGACGAATGCATTTTAAAGGTAACTGACGACTGCTGCAAGTCCTCCCTTATTATATGGCAAAGGGATCCGATTGCTTTGAAATACGTATGGGTGCACACCTCCGCTTGTTCAGTTTCCTAAATGACATCTATGCAAAAACAGCGAAGTCTTTGGAAAACAGATAACGGATGCGATGAAAATAAGGACAGGTTTGTTCGTCCATCGGAAACAAGGTATCGAGGTTTCTTACAAGACAAGACCCTCAGAACTTCAGACAAAATTAAATATGGAATACGGCCATACAGAGCCAACCCACAATACTGTACATTCCAATTTCGCTCCTCACTGATATTTCTTCCCTGTAAAACAATGGAATTTACGAAAAAAAATCCTCATGAATTGTAGGAAAGGAAGCCACTGACATAACTTTTTAAAACATCTAATTAGGGCTTCTCATAGAGTATCCTCTGAACCAAACAGGAATGCAACAAGGCTGGTTACATAAACGGCAGTTACATTCCATTCTAATGATGGCAATCAACTGGTGTTGAAACTGGCGCGATGATGATGGGCTCATACGAGAATGAGGCCAGCCACAAATTAGAAAGTACGTTTTACTACTCCATGGGTCAGTCATGTAAAATGACACTTCATTTGTACTGTACAAGCAGTGTCAATGCTACGACTGAGTTTTTAGGGGCGTTCGCAAAATTTGGTGTTCGTCCGTCGGTCAAGCCGGCCGGCCGTCCGCCTGAACAACCGGGCTCCCACACACTGGATTTTCATGAAATTTTATATTTGAGAATTTTTTGGAAAATCTGTCGAGGAAATTCAAATTTGTTTAAAATGTCATGTGAATAACGAGCATTGTACATTACTCTTAAAGGAAGAAACTTTTCAGACACGCGTTGCAGACAGAATCGGAACAAACATTTTGTGTTCAATGTCCAGCGAACAGGAGTCTGGGTGGACCCTATAAGAGCCAGTCTGGACGCTCCTGACAGGTAATAAAGAAACACATTTCCAAAACTGTTTTTCTTGACATTCCGCCTGAGGCTATAGAACAGTGAAGCAAACAAGAGTGCAAGCATTTGCCACACCAACTGAAGCAGAACTGCGCTGGGGATAAAAAAAAAAAAGAAGTTAAGCACTCACAAAACTCAGTTTGCTGCAAATATTCTATAATTATCCAAATTATATAACCAACAAATTGCATAAACAAAACATATAGAATGAAATAATATATTGTTCTACATCTTCTTAGTAATTATCCAACATAATGCACAAAATATTGTTTTATAATAAGTTTATTATAAGCCCCTACATGTTTCGCGCACTATGTGCTCATCATCAGGAGGTCAAAATTGTATTAAACGGCATCTGGTATTGTCACATCTGTAGGTGGCCGTCCGGTGCACAGATTGAGAGAGGACCTGTGCACGGGATGGCCACCTACAGGTGTGATGATACCAGATGGTGTTTAATACAATTTTGACCTCCTGATGATGAGCACATAGTGCGCGAAACATGTAGAGGCATATAATAAACTTATTATAAAACAATATTTTGTGCATTCAGTTGGTTAATTACTGAGATGCACGGTCAGCAAAACATAAAAAAACTGTCCTACATGTTTCGGTACCCGACCGCCATCTTCAGGGAGCTAAACCAGTACCTAAAACCTGATACAATATAATAAATTTGTAGTGATAAAATACAATGTATTATATTAAAATGCAGAATACAACAGGATGTTGCAAGTATAGCTAAAATCACACTATAATACACTGCATTTTATCACTACAGATGTATTATACTCCGTCAGTTTTAAATACTGGTGTGGTTTCCCTGATGATGGCAGTCGGCCGCCGGAACATGTAGGAGAGGGTATTACTGTATATGTGTTTTTATGTAAAAATTGTTGATTCTATAATATGAATGATATGACAATGCACCGAATGAATAACGTCAAAACAGTTCACACTTACTTAAAAGGTTCCCAACTTTCAAATTAGTTCACGTATGTTTAATTGTATACAGTCTCATTTGTTTTGTCCCTGTACGAAAGGACAACAAATGTTATAGGGCAAGAGAAGCAACACCCGACACCGTGTAAACGCTGGAATTCATCTGAAGAGTGGAGAGCTCAAGTACACAAATTCACTGCTCTGTAACTTCCTGCGAAGAAACTAATTTACTTGCACGTGATGATTTATACAGGTAAAAAGGTAAAGGTAAATCAGTCCCGTTACAGGCCTGGACAGGCCCAGAGGGTTCCAGAAAGTTAAGGCTCCCAGATTTCGTGACAACGGCACAGGATGGTGGTAGGTTGTCAGCCTTAGGCACCGGCCGCCTTTACCCCCAGGAAATACTCCTGGTACTCATTTCTGTTAAGAGGCTGAGTCCACCCCAGGGCCATAGTGCGATCGGAAGGATTTTATGTCAATGAAAAATCCACTGACACTAGCTGGGATTGAACCAGCGACCTTCCGATTTGTAGCACAGCACCTTAACCCTGATTTGTACATGTAATTTTTTTAAAAGTCACTCGTCTTAACTCTTTGAAGTTAATAAACTCTACCTAAAAAAGTGTCAATACATATCTTAATGAAGCCGAACAACTTAATCGGTGACTGACCAATCTGCGGGTTGGACAACGGACGCATCGCGGATCCATTCACGACAGCCGCAAGAGACGTATATCTTCTCCACACTACTCATTCAGACTGGTTCAATGGGTCTCACACCTAGGACCTACGCAATGGACACTAGGGGCGCCTCATTCGGAGCGTGATGCTAAACACCGATCCCCATCTAGTGACAAGTTATAGATCCAATACCTATACATCTTCAGGGCATGGCAAGGGACAGATATAAGCCCACTAGTCTTTTTTTCGTATTCAAAGTTGTCAAATGAAACTATATTCTTTGGGTTGGTACTCAGGAAACATTCTTTGAATACAGGAATTTTATTGTTCTTCTTGTAAGTTCTGAAAACCCCGTTTCATATTCCATTTTTCCTGTACCAATATTAACTATTTCAAGTTCTTTTTATATGTCAAAACTGTACTTAATTCACGTAGCCGGAATCAAGCAACCGATCCCACATAACGCATCTCTGCTGTATCTACTCCTCTTACCAACCCCCACCCCCACCCCCGCCCCCCGGCCTTCAGCAAGTTAGCTTGCATTCCATAACGAAGTTAGTATTGCTGTTGACTTTACACACGTAATTTCAGCAGATTTTCCCCCACTACACTCGAAAGGACAGACTGTATGCCATTCAGTGTAAAACATTTGAGGTCAAAATCAGCCCTCCCATTGCAGCATGTACAGTATTACACAAATAATTACATTTTACTTGAAGTCAAACCTCTGCCCCTTGTCCTGTTCGAATATATCAGATATCAGACATCAAAACACTAGCGCACATAAAATCAGCACTGACGCGGGACGTGACACGTCGCACGCTACGTCATACGACCGCAAGTTCGTATTAGCGGATTCCTTCCTTTTGTTCCTGGAAGCGCTTACCTGTCCTTTCGTCGTTTGTAAAAGAGGGCGTAGGATGAAATTGGGCAAAACTACAAGACGACAAACGCGCAAACACCTGGTCCTAAAACCGCAACTATATGGACCACAATAAAGACAAGAGCAGGCAGCAAAAACTACGGTGGATCTGACAGACGTACAGTATGGGAACGTCAACTGGGTTGGTCTGGTTGGGGACAAGATCCAGAACCGGGGTCTTGTGAACACAGTGCCAAACCTTCGGGATTCAAACCAAGGACGTGAATTATAGCTACTACGGGCATCTAGAAAAAACCAAACTCCATGCAGTTCTTAACAAGATAATAAAATCACAACGTTATCCGTTTCCGTCTTCCCAAATTTATCAGAAAAATAAAATGTTACACCTTACGTTCTGTCTTTAAAGATTTTCAATCTGCGGCCTTCGCCTGACAAGACTCAACACAAACAACGATGTCTCAGGGGGTGAAGGAAGGTACTGTATCAGAAATACCAAACATCCAGGCAAGCTCGCAAAGTGATAAAACTATTGCTTTTACCAGTCCTACTCTAACAGATGGTGTGAATACGCTTACACACTTTCATAAGAGAAACAGAGCAGTATGTAATCGTTGAGCTTCTTTAGAAAACCTCACTGTTTTATAAAAAATGCGCAACGGAATATGAACGACTGTGCGGTTGCAAGGTCACGAAATACGGTTCCATCATCCAAGCGCGAAGATCAAGAAACTCAATGCGATGGCAAACCTTCCTGCTCACTTTGGACATAATTAACCTAACACATCCCTCGTTTGATGTAAAAGGGCTTTCTATGAGGAAAAACTGCACAAAGAAGAGGGCTTTGAAAATGAAGGCTGCTGGCTCCGGAAAGGCTTTGATGTATAAATAAATAAAATCGTGGGAGGTGGTTAAAGAGCAAAACCACTTCAGCGAAATCTGGTGTGTTCATACAATATTTCGTACATCACGCACTATGTGCAAATGTGTGTGTGTGTGTGTGTGTCTGCAACTCCATGTTTAAACAAACAACGCACGATATGTACCAAGATGCTCTAATTTATTGTACATTTAATCAGTTACTGCTCAGCCAAAGAGCACGCCGTCATGTATGGCCTAAAAACAAGTATTTCTTCTGCTTCCTGGATGTACATACTTTCTCTGTCAAATTCAACAACGCACAGCGCTCAAATTTAAAGGGGAGAAACACTCAAACTAGGGTACTAACGTTTGCTTCTGCAATTTAAGAAAAACCGGAAATGAACATCTGAAAGGAAATGCGATGCTGACGAAACTTAATGGACTCTCGACTTTGCCATTAAATTTTTTATTCCCGGGGTCTGTAATTCCCAGCGTAGGACGCAGTCGATATGCAAGTTAAGAAAACAGACGGGAACAATCTTTGAAAATATTCAACCTGGAACGAGGCGTCAGAGATTCCCATAAAGTTCTGTCATAGTCGAAAACTTTCAAAATGCCATCCTGAGATAAGAATCAGGACTGCATTATACAATTCTCCGGAGCTTCGTCATGTATTGTAAGTCAGCTGTTTCCATTCTGCGTTCATTCAGCATCGCTTGTAAATAAACGGAAAGATACCAGCATAAATTCAGCTTGAATTCTAAGGAAAGCTTCTTAAAGTAACTTTCTTTCTTAGTCTCGACTGTTTCTACCTCTTCCTTTGTACGTGAAGAGTGTTATTGTTGCGCTTGATCACACTCAATGACAGACCCTCGGCAGGAATCCTCCGAACGAGGGACTGGCCGTCGCAGAGACCTCTGTCAACACACTCGCAAGAGGCAAACATCCAAGCACCACCCCCCCCCCCGGCGGGAATCGAACCCGCAATTCCAGCAAGCGGGTGGTTGCAGACCCAGGCCTTAGGCTGCGCGGCCATTGGGATCGACTTACAGTAACTTCTGTACATAAATTCGCACTGTCCAAACTTTCTTATGTAGCCAAAGAAACCAAATTAACGTCCTTCAAAAACACCGCCCATTTTATTAACGCCTTACGTGTATATTGTTATATAATGAAGACAACATATTTCGGCTTTCAAAATCCATTTTCAAGACAATACCGAACGCCAGTGCCAATAAAATATTAATGTTTTAATAGCAGCTTTCCATCACTGTCAGGGCGCACCAGAGTAGATTGTCTACCTCCCCGAAAACAAAGATCAATTCTCCTAAGGGCTGTGTGTTTCTTTGGCCAAAGACTGTAGACAGTGTCCCAGATATCATTCGTCTTTGACGTCACTCACCAGGTGAAGAGACTCACTACCCTTACGGTAGTTTAATGTGAATTGCTGCGTTCACAAACCCTTGTCAGTCAAGCATAATCTGAGTCGTTTGAATCCGCGCAGCCCATACATATTTCTAAAACAACTGTCTTACATTCCGTAAACATATGTTATTTCCCCTGTTAGTGTAATATGCCGGACCACCACATTCTTCTAACAACATTATATGAAGAGCTTAGACGCTAGAACATCTGCTACTCACACAAGTCTTAATTTGTAACGACAACCGCGCCAAAATCATCTTATGCGGCAATATGATCATTTACATAATTGCTACAGTTATTAGTATCTACAAAAGCGCTACCGATTTCTTAGAATTTCAGTAATTCTCATTGCCGCGTTACCGTATAGGCACCCCAGCTACTTTCTTTCGCCACATTAAGCTCCTGTATTTTGTCTCTTCCACTGAATCGTTACCTCTCCTAGGCATTAGAGCTTTTACAGTAATTGCGGCTGCCGACTTTCGCATACATTACACAAAGAAACTGTTTCTTTTATGTTTGTAGTAAGCAGAGGGATAATAATTTGGAGGAGAAAATAAATTAGGTCGGCTTCTACCAGAATAACATAAAAAAATAATGTTCTGAAGTGTAAAAAGGAAAAAGACAGCTTTCCTTCATCGACTGAAAAATATTTAGCTCAAGAATGTACAAATCTTGGAGGCCAGGCCGCCCTGGTAACTAAATTTTGTAGGGTGACGCCTAGCGACTGTGGGTTCCTCCCCCCCCCCCCCCCCCCCCCCCCCCCCCCCCCCCCCCCCCCCCCCCCCCCCCCCCCCCCCCCCCTCCCGCGCTCCCCCCTCCCTCGCGGACGTTGTGCTCACGTGG
>Ga0131853_10026295_pt1 | contig 10468 bp, 4 predicted proteins | sample TergutLab28metaG_FD_92764 | JGI IMG/M metagenome (GOLD analysis project Ga0131853, IMG submission 92764) | Labiotermes labralis P1 segment gut microbial communities from Petit-Saut dam, French Guiana - Lab288 P1 (version 2) (version 2) | ecosystem: Host-associated > Arthropoda: Insects >... | reverse complement strand
TCCGGATACCACCCCACACCAGCCAAACCACACCGTAACACCAACACACTTCGTACCAGAGCAATACAAACCATGAAATAACTCAACAAATAAGTCGCAAGCTCCTGAGGATGGATGTATTAATACCTGAAACATGTTGAGCATTAAATAATGAAATAATAAAGCAAGTGACATCAAGTTGGTCTCTCTTTATTCAACTATCAAAATGATGCAAGGTCCAATAAACGTAAGATTTCAATGTATGTTAGAACGAACAGGTGCTAATAACGAATGAGTTTCTAGAACCAATTACGTTTGTTCTAGCATACCCCACTGTAACTCGTCATTGTCACTAGTTTAAGTGTAACTCTGTTCGGAGTTTCAGATTAACTCTTTAAACGCCGAGTTAAATCCCATCTGCCCTTTGCTAACATTATTTGGAGCTCACCATATTCTCCACATTAGTAGGATACGGGTTAAACCCTAATGTTAGGAAACTCCTTGAACTAATGCTTCCTATTTTTTAATAATTCATACAGAGTTATTACGTCACACATACAGCGCATGTTTCTAGAATCAGTGGTATGTATTTTGTACAACAAAACGCATTTGTTGGAAAATATATCGATTTTGCATAGTGATTTATTTTGACTTTCCACTGCCACAAAAAAAATTCGACCAGAAAATAATTCTCATAAAAATTAATAAAATGTCGAAATTTGGGGATCTCATAGAGATGTTGTGACATGTCACGCGTTCTAGACTAGAAATAAATTAAGTGAAGATGGTGGCACTGCGCACCTTCGAAATGCAGGTAACCGTTTACAAGTCAACGCTGCCTGACATCTCAGAAAACTCGACTCAACTCACGTCATCAGAAGAGAATATTACAAGTTATATTTTGTAAAGAACTACACCTTCAATAGAACGATACACATTTATTGTAGACTTCACAAAATTAAAATTTTAGAGCCTGCGGTTTAACGTTCAAAAATTCTGCATGCTTATTACATTGAATTAATGTTTTGTATGGATCGCAGAACAAACACTAACTTTCGTCTTACACAGCATTAAAGGTTTGGTAGTCTTTTTTTACCAACTTAATGCTCAAATTCTACACGTTTCAAGTATTATTGCGCTCATTTTCAGCAGTTCTCTCGTATCCTGTATACTGAACATTCACCCAAAGATAGTGACAATACCATATGCTGTACTAATACAATTGTCCTCCTGAAGATGAGCACAGTAGTGCTCGAAACATGTAGAGGAATGTAATAAATGTATTAAAATAAAGAATTTATGCATCAAGTTCGTAAAAAAAAAAGACCATCGTTATATTCGGATGTACAGTCAACAAAATATAAAAATTAAAAGTTTGGTTTCATAACCGAAGTGGGGAGTGTTTACAGCGCGGTACGGACTGAGTCCTTATACAGGGTGGCGCAAAAAGAACGCATGTCCCATGGCCCTCACGCTCACCAGATTTATCTGCCTGCGATTTCTTTCTTTGGGGTTACCTCAAATCAAAAGACTACGTTCGAAAACCTCGTACAGTCGACGATCTGAAAGTTTCAATTCGCGAAGAAATTGCAATTGTGCCACAAGAAATGTTAGTAAGTGTGATGCAGAACTTTGAAGAGAGGCTCCGGACATGTGTATGGCAAGAAGGACGCCATCTTTCAGATATAATTTTCCGTAATTGAGTAATCAATGTAAGTAATCAAAACTGCATTTTTACAGGTTGTTTTGGTGTTAACAAAATTCCTTTATATTGAAAATAAACAAAGTTACAATTATTTGAAAAACATGCGTTCTTTTTGCGCCACACGGTATATCACAGATACGTTTCGTCCTTAATGGGGTAAAATACAAGCAGTAAAGGATAAAACTGAATTACTAACACTGGTAGTAACACATTGTGTTATGTCACATAACAACATTCGTTTCAAATATTAATGACCTGCTATAATTGACGGAACAGAACAAACGAAGGAAATAACAGCCAGACTACACAATGTCCACTTTAGCTTTTCTCCGAGCACAACAACTGTACGGCCTAGAAGTGCCTGTATCTGCTGGAGATAAACCGTGGAATCTGCCGTGCTGAGGGACATGATGAAAGAGACACCCTGTATTTTCCACACTATAACAATGACTGTGCTGGTGAAAATAAATATTACTTTTGTACGGAAGGCGTTCAGTAACAGACGTGTTTATATTCGAAGAATTAATTTAATGAATTTGCTTGTCACAAGTAAATTGCTATATCAATTTATATCCTACTTTAAAAAGAGCTGGAATTTATACTCTTTTGTATTCGGTTCTTGCAACTTTTGTGTTTTCATTCCCAGATATTGTGTGTATCTGATGACAAGCAGTGGATTTAATGTGAAGCAGTTACTATTGTGATGTTTGAAAATAAAGCCCCCAGTACCGAACCCCTCATTACGTATTTCTATGCAACCCCCCCCCCCCCCCCACCTTTAATGCCACATCTGTGACGCTGATATTGAATGTTATTAGATTATCTCCACCTAATTCTCGAATTATCCTCACAATAGCGCCATTCCGGCCATTTCCCAGAGCCAACTAACAAGCTGTTGAAACTCGGAAGACAAACATAATCATTGTTACCTCCCACTAATTCCTCTCCACACAGAGATGTGATTGGTTCAAAGTACTCTACTCGCCTGCAGGCTGTAGACTATGGTTTGACGCTTTGGTAAATACACCAGTTTCATGACTACCGAAAATTAATGGGGAGGGAAGAGGAACATGTTGAAAGCTTTTAAGGAATACAAATCCTCTATCCTTGTGTGGCATGTAGCTTTTGATACTTACCAGCTAGCTAGAGGGGATTTTAGAAAATTCAACCGTTAGTTGTGCTTGACAGTGAGCAGATGAGCTAATATTCTAGAGCTTCGTTTGAGCCACGTACAACCGTGGCCCTACCCACGTCACCGGAGCGGTGGCCGGCCGCTGGCCGCGGGCTATGTGGCGGGACAGGTCATTTGGCCCAGGGGTGAACACACAACAGACAATCGGATATTCGTAAGTGTTTAAGTGGTTACGTGTTAGTGCAACAAGACAGCGTCTCCTATGTAGATCATATCTTAGTTATGCCAAGTGTGTTGGCTCACACCCTAACAGTGTAATGTAGGACCAGGGGTGGCCAAACTAGGACCAAAACACCATATATGATTGAAAAAGCTAACCAAGCGAATACTTTTATTTAGATTCTATCGTAGTTAAGAGAAATGTAATCATTTCGAAAATGTGATGTTATGAAAGAGGATAGTGTACTTAACATAGGGCTGTCCAAATTTCGACCAAGTGATGTACATTAAAGACAATATGTCTGTGGAAATACAGTATACTTTAGACGTTCTAATTACAGTGTGTAGCCTGTAATTTGACTCATGACGTAATCAGGATAGACAACGTGGCCTAGGGGTTACCAAAATTTAATAATAATGTGCTTCGAAAGAGAGGAAAAAGGTAAGTCATCAGACACTCTTAACTTTTCACCTCTGTTCAGTGATAATAGAATGGTACGTGTCTTATGAAGTAGACAATGCCTCCCGAAAATTGACCTATGACGTTTTCAGGACAGACCACGTGACATAGGATTTGCCTAAGTTTGCAAGCAATAGGCCCCCTGAAATTTTACCTATGACGTGATCAGGACAGATCACGTGACATAGGTGTTACCAAAGTATAAAAAAGTGAGGTTCTTAGTCGTACTATGTCCATCATTCAGCGTGTCATTTTGCAGTCCAACAGCACAATACTAGTTTGCTGGCTCAACGCACTCAAGTTTTGCTTTAGACGCTCAATACACTAACAGGCCTACCCTTTAAACTGTTAAGGAATCCCGAGGATCTGAAACCTATTAAATTCCGCGCCATATACCAGAGCCCTCGTTACACCAGTTTGTAATCCAGACGCATAAGGTTTATTCACTACACAACATCCAAACAATTCAAGGTTAACTTAGCTACCATAAGCTCAACTAAGCTTAAGTACGTAGGTTATTCGGAAAGTAAGCACCGTCTGCGCATATCTCTCGCGCATCCTCGAGACTGTTACTCTGTGCATGTGCAGTGACTTCCTCTATGAATTGAGAAGCCACAGACGCCATTTCGTGAAATTCGTATTATGTTTATGTTTGTTCCTGTGCATTGTACATGTTTAAGACAATTGAAGGGGCCGCCGACTGTGAAATACGGTCTGTAATTCGTTTTTTGAACGCTAGGAATGTACTACTGAATGAGATTCATCACCAGGTCTGTCAAGTGTATGGTGACAATGCGATGAGTGATGGCATGGTTAGGAAATGGGTTTGGATGTTCAATGAAGGACGAGAGAACGTGCACGATGAGGCGCGAAGTGGGTGTCCAACTTTGGTGAATGATGATTTGGTGCGTAAGGTCAACGAAAGAGTGTGTGACGACAGACGTTTCGCAATTTCTGATCTGTCCCTGCACTTTCCTCACATTTCAAGGACTCTATTCTATGACACTGTCAGTAGTGGCTAACATCGCATGCGGTCGCATTCTATGAGGAGGGTATACAAAAACTTGTGCCCCGCTAAGATCAGTGACTCAATAATGGTGGAGAATTGTGGAAAAATAGTTTGAAGAATGTAGAATCTGATAACAATAAAATTTTATACGAAACCTTATTCGATTTTTTTTTACAGCAAAACGGTACTTACTGTCTGAATAAGCCTCGTAATCGAAACAGTTTCTTACCTTTGGCTTTCCGACTGCTGTACACTACAAATCACATATTAAGAAGAACTTGATAATGATTTTCAAGAATTGCTTAATGCAGGGGACACCGAAATATGTAGTCCTATATTAAAATTCTGAGAACAAAGCAAATACAGAAATCTACAATCTACCTATTCTTTCCGTTATTTAGCTCCTACATTTAACTGAGAAATTTTATGTGCAACTTAAGAATATTGCTTATGTTGTAAATTTTGGGGCCCAATTTGAATCAAGAAATAATAGATGTCTGTAAAAAAAAGAACTAATTGAAAAGGAGGCATATATCTTTTCATCACATCAACGGCAAAATATACCACTTTATTTACAATAATATTGTATATATGTATATATAATAGTAACCAATTTCATATTTTGTATATATGTAAAATAACCACTGCCACTGAGTGACAACTCAATTGCAGTTAATAATAATAATAATAATAATAATTATTATTATTATTATTATTATTATTATTATTGTATCATTTGAACCAAACGCCACACTACTGACGTCACAGTAAATTTATGTTCATTGTAAACTGTAAATTGTTGGATGTTTTATTAAAATGTTTATGTCAGCTTCCTGAAAATAGCGACAGTGCGAAAACATGTAGGAGCTAAGCAATCGCAGGAATACGTAGCTTGTAGAATTGTGCATTTTTTAAGTTTTAATACACTATAATGATCGGAATGAAGAATGTAAAATTTGTAGTTCTACCTTAATATGTAGTTCTACATTAGTATGCTACATCAGTATGCTACATAAGTATGCAACAGGCAGAGGAGACTGTGGGATTCTCGAAAAGAAATGTTGAAAATGTCAGTATTATTGCTCACTTCGTGTCAATGGCATGACTACGCGACCCGCTGCAGTGACACGTTTTTTCGTGTGGAATTTTACGAAAATTTCCCAATTAATTGTTCTAACGAAGACATGGACATGTGGAAAAGAACAGAGCAGGACAGATGGCAGAAATAGCTGACTCTTAGACTTTTCAGGAACTCGCCTCATTTTGAGGAACACACCCCTGGGTGAAAAGAATGCAGCTTGTGGAACACGCTGCAGCCTGAAGAACAAACTCCTTCATTAGTTACACATTCCAGCGTGAACAAATAACTCCAGCGTTAGGAAAACATTCCAGCGTTAACAACTAACTCCAGCATCAGAAACACATTTCAGCGTGAAGAACTAACTCCATCATTAGCAACACATTCCAGCGTGAAGAACTAAATCCAACATTAACAACATATTCCAGCCTGAAGAACTAATTCCGGAGTTAACAACATATTCCAGCGTGAAAAACGAACTCCAGCATTAGCAAAATATTCCAGCGTGAAGAACTAACTCCAATATCACCAACACATTCCAGCGTGGAAGTACTAACTCCAGCATTAGCAACAAATTTCAGCGTGAAGGACAAACTCCAGCGCGAAGGGCACGCTCAAGTGTCAGCGTTACGTTTTCTTCACGAATTTAAGAAACAGAGCACATCCGCTTAGAACTGAAACTCACGGACTTCGTCACATAAACATTCTAAGCCAATTCCGGCTCGATATCACAGAATGGCTGAGAAATAGATTTATCCGGTATTAATCGTATGATAGGAATACTGGAATTAGTATCGTAAAGAAATTTGAATATACGAACAGGAGCAGCCCTGTTGGTATTTTACAATTAACAAGTTTAGGGCTGATTCGTCAGATGTTACAAATGTCAGTAGGATGACACAGCCGTACAGCACATGCATATATTTCGTTACTGTTAGTTAATTTCGAGTTCTCTGAAGTGAAATGGCACTCTGGAAATTATCCATCGATTTGAGCTTAGTGCATATTTATTGGTGGGATATTTTGTTGCAAATTAAACAGGCGTAATGTAGGCCTAAACATTAAATATATATATATATATACATACACACATACACAAACACACACACGCACATACATATATACATACATACGTACGTACAAAAATACATACATACATGTATACACATACATACATACAAAAATACATACATACATACAAAACACGTATATACATATATATATATAAACATTTATACACAATATATAATACATATATACATACACGCATACTTACATACATAAGTACGTACGTACAAAAATACATATATACATACATACAAAGAATCATACCTACATGCACAATACATACATACACGCATACATACATACATAAATAAATACATAATACTATATGCATACATACATACACACGTACGTACGTACAAAAATACATACATACACAAATACACACATACATACATATATACATACATACATACACATACATACATACATACATACAAAAATACATACATACAAACATACATACATATATACATACATACATACACACATACATACATACATACATACATACATACACATATACATACATACATACATACATACACACACACATACATACATATATACATACATACATACATACATACATTATATGCACACACACATATATAAATACATACACACATACATACATACATACATACATATATACATACATATTATACAAACATACATACATACACACAAACATACATACACGCATACATACATACATATATACATGCATACATACGTACACACATACATACATTCATACATACATACATGTATGCATACATACATACATACATACATACATACATGTATGCATACATACATACATACATACATACATACATACATACATACATACATACATACATACATACATACTTATATGTCACAGAATCTACTGGCAAAAAATCTCACAAAATTCTCTCACAAGGAAGTAAGTCAATTTAAGGCAGTCAAGTTTTTGTTGTTATTATAATTATTATTACTAGTATTCTTATTACTATTACATTTATGCAGGACCTTCACAATTATACACCCAAACCAGCCATATTTCTACGCTATATAATGTTGCACCTATTGGCTGGCTATATGTGTCTATAGCACACACAGTGCTATTTCGCATGTTAAAAATTGGGTGCTCTTTTATTAATATTTTCCGAAATGTGTGCCGTGCAGTTCGTCGATGTCGTGTTTCAGACTTTTGTTGTTCAGGTTTTTATTTAGTGATTTTCAAATGGCTGTAGTTGCTCCTATGGTCACTGCTATGTCTCTCATTTTTACGTTCCACATGTGCTGAATTTCTATCAAACTAGCTCTAAAAATCGAAATAAATATGTAATCGACGATAATATTTTAGTGTAAAATAAGTAACATACATAAAAATAGAGAAAGTAACTTGATAAAATAATATATGTAAGGGCGTAATTTTTTTGCTTACAGAAACGAAATTCGTCAAAAAATATCTGATTTCGTAACGCAGCAATTTTTAATCAATATCAGTACCAAATATACACGTTTTGTACCCCTACTTGTGTAAAATAATCCCATTACAGGCCTGCATCGGCCCTGAGGGTTCCAGGAGTTTGAGGCTCCCAGATTTGATGACAATCAGCAAATGAATGTGATAAGGTTGTCAGCCCTACTCACCGTCCGCCTTTAACCCCAGGAAATATACCTGGTACACATTTCTGTTAGAACCTGAGTGAACTCCACAGTCATAGTGCGGCCGGAAGGATTATGAAAATGAAATATTGTAATGACATCATCAGGAATCGAAACCGTGACCTTTCGGATTTTAGAGAAGAACCTCAACCAACTGAACCACCGCGTACCCCTATATCATAAGTGTAATGTCAATAATCGTTTAAAAAACACCCTGCAGTGTTATTAAGTGTATTTTCTTCCTTTCATCTTCGTAATTGCAACTAATTTACAACCAAATTTGTAATAACTGGCTTATAACAATAAAATATGACGATATAATGGCAGAACTTTTCGTCACATTGTGCTCAAAACCCACTTTGTTTAAGGGTACAAGTTCTGAAGTTCGTACAGCCGTGATGAATTAGACTGTGGTCTTCGGAATAAAACTGCGTGTATGCTGTTACCCGGTAACAATAATTTCGGTTGAACCCGCTGTGTCCATTTAAGCGTTGAAAATGGAAGCTCTATGCTACTAAAAAATTCCGTACACACTTACTGTGTCGTACCCACACGACCACAAAATGAGTTCCTTCCTCGTATGTTCTCTGTATGGTCAGGAACAAAGACACGAAAATTGTGGTTATTTCCCCAACTGCAACTCGTAGCTATCGGTTTGTGTTAACAGTTAACCACTTCAAAGACAACAGTGCAGTCTCTTTGTGCAGAGAATATGCTTCCAGGGGTAACACCTGAGCTCGGTCGACTGGGGCCGTAAAAATTATTACCTCAAAGTACGCTCGTTTAACGTAGCAATTGGGCGGTTGGCAATCCTGCTTCGAGTGTGAAGGTCCTGGGATTCGAGACTCGGCAAGTCAAGGGTTTAGTGACTTTCTTCAAAGGAAAATGTTTTGGCAGATACTTGTGACAGAGCACGACTCTCTCTATCACATCCTTCCCACAAAGGCTTACAGACACACTAACCTTTGAAGATATAAAGAACGAGGAAATATGCCTAAATAGGAAATAACCAAAGAACCCATCAAATAATTAAGTATTAAGCAGTTATTCTCCACGTACTTACTTACTGCATAGTGCAGAGTCCTTCTTGAGAAGCTAACTGGTTTGCAGCTAGTCAAGAAATTCCCCGCATTTCACGGAACCCGAAGGTTCATTACCGCACTCACAAGCGTCCGCAAAATCCCGCCTGTGAATGTTTCTTAACATAAGTGTTTTACAGGGAGGGTTTGTTAGCAACTCGCCCAACCCGCAAGTTGGAGCACCACCCCTCGTCAGCTGTCCGCGACTGATTATTCAATGTATTCGCAGCTACCCTCCTTATCGGAGGCCGTTCCTCTATCCGCAAACTGAGGATGCGACATGCCGTGCTGACAGCGACCCACTACATTCTCCACTACAATTCGTGATTAATTTAAATCTGAGGCTCAAGATTTTGTTAATTCTACAAATAATTTGGAATCCAAAAGACAGAAATATAATACATTTCTAAAACGCTTTGATTTTTATGTAAAGAGCTGAACATAATAGGCAATGGGCGAAAGAAGGACCCGGAAAGTAAGGCTTCATATATAACCTCTAACCCTAGCAGTTGGAATAGGACACATCCCGACTTAACGCCTTTTACAGTTAAGCAAATTCATGCTGAAGCATTTAAAATAATTTTACAAAATTGAAAAATTAATAACCAGGCGGCGGTGCATGGTCATGCTGTGGCTGATCAGGTTCCAGTGTGTTGGAATTTGGATTTCAGTTGGACTGCCCCCCCCCACACACACACACACACATGTATAAATATACTGGGGACATTCAACTGAAAATCTTAAAAGTGCTATAAAATTTCTAATCACAACACGATTGTCTTGTAAGTTTCAACATTGCTACTCATGGTTTGAAAAGTGGCCGACAGATGGCAGTACGATACTACATAGATAAATTAAGTCATTGTGTACCTTTTGTGTTCAATATATTACAAGATAAAACCCATTTAAAGTTTTCATTGACTCACCGTCGTATATATACGATCTATAATATAATATAATATAATATTTTATTATATTATATTATATTATATTATATTATATTATATTATATTTATTATATTATATTATATTATATTATATTATATTATATTATATTATATTATATTATATTATATTATATTA
>Ga0131853_10026293_pt1 | contig 10468 bp, 8 predicted proteins | sample TergutLab28metaG_FD_92764 | JGI IMG/M metagenome (GOLD analysis project Ga0131853, IMG submission 92764) | Labiotermes labralis P1 segment gut microbial communities from Petit-Saut dam, French Guiana - Lab288 P1 (version 2) (version 2) | ecosystem: Host-associated > Arthropoda: Insects >... | reverse complement strand
CTTTGTGGTCTTCGGTCAATAAGCGCGGGACCCAACGAGCACAAACTTTCCTATAGCCTAAGCTTTCAATCATCTCCTGTACTGCATTGTGCCCTAATCCAAGTGTTCGGGCTATTGTGTCCAGTCACACGCCTGTCATCTTGAACGATCTCATCCACTCTCTCGTTGCGTTCAGTTGAGGTTGTTCGAGGGCGACCGCTCTCGCTCTGAGGCTGATCTTGGATGCTCATGTTCCCATCTTTAAAATGTTTCACCCATCTTCGAACACTGCTCGCACCCATGCACACACTTCCACAAGCACGCTGAAGTCTCTGGTGAATTTCTGCAGCAAGGATTTCCTCTTTAACGAGAAATGCAATGACAGCACGCTGGCGAAACTACATATCGTTGTCAGTCATTTTGTTAGGAGTGATAATGGTCACATGATGCAAGCTACTGATGTCACGAGACACTCAAGGATAACACAAGAGCTGGTTCCATCTACCACCGTACTATCCTTCGTCTGCTGTTCCCGGTTTGCATGCAAAAAATGGTTGCTCATGACTTTCGGTACGGCCCTCATAAAACAACAATCCCACAAATAGCCCTTGTATTACGCACAGGCAAAGTAACAATCCTTAACATACCATATTCAGATATTCTGTATTTGGTTTCCAATGATCCAAAAACTTTCCCCGTATCCTGGTTTGATGAACCACCTGATGAAAACTCTACACCAGATTTAGTTTTTGTCTTGCAATCCAATTTCAGAAGTCCAAAATGATAACCCTTGCTGAAAATATCACGGGCATTTTTACCCAAGTCGCTGTATGATGGAGGTGACATTATCTGAAAAACAATGATATAGTCATACATTTTCACTGAACATTAGTAAAAATCCCCAACTGAAACCTACACAATATATATATGTAAAGGAAATCCATATTTATTTTTTATTGCTAATACACAGCACATTATCCCCAGTCACTCCTTTATAACAGTGGCCACTTACAAAGATGGTACAAGAAACTACAGAAGATGCCACAATTGACTTTATTCCCTTTGAATGACCAACATATTTGGTTTTACATTTCTATGGGAGGAAAAAGTCCCAGATTTACGAACTTTAATAACAAACACATCCAAACTTCATTCTCATAGAATACAGGAGTACTTGATCTTTGCACGTCTATGGAAGAAAGAACCACACCAGTATTAGAGGCTTCAGTAACAAATCACTGTGCTGCACACACAAGATCAATGGGTTAAGATGGAAAATGGAAGAATATACATGTCTGTAAAAGTGTGTGGTTATCAGCAAAGTACTGTCCTATAACAATACAAACATTATCCACAAAGAAATCAGCTGAATGAGATTACAGTATCATGGCTGTCTTAGTTTCCAAGAGTTTACATACATACACATAAAATTCATGACTATCGTGCTCATTTTCCCTGTTCAGTAAGGCACATACGCTGGTAACACACATGTAATTTCGAACGTATAATTTGTGCATATATATAAGTGCTATCTCTCTGTAGACACGCACGCTTGGAACTTCAGTGTCTGAACAGCTACACTAGGGTCAGTAATTATGGTTATAATCAGTAATTCTGGTTATACACTACAGAGCAAGCAATAAATCATGGAATATTAATCTTAACACACTTAAAACTTGCGTCAGCCTCTGTCAAATTCACTCTGTAGATTCAATTCTTCGGCCATAAGACTGTTTACCAGTTAAAAAATTTAAGTGCTACAACACACGACAGGCGGAGTTTTTACGGTGCGTAACACACCCCATTACCGTGCTCTTCTGTTAGAACACTGGCCTCGCCGGTACGTAGTCAACCAGTATATACTTATGCATTACTTGGCTGAAGAGACCCAGTGACCTTTAACGTTTCCCGCACACTTTTTCCTACACGGAGATACACATATAAAAGTAATGAAGTGATTACTTACTAAATACTTAATAAATATAGGCTGCTCAATTACAATTCACAATATCTATAAACCTACACCACCACGCAGATATGTGAGAAGGATCGGCGTTTGCGCAGAAGACCGCTACATGCAATATGGGATCGAGATTATTTGTGGTTCCCTTCAAAAGTTACTTTTAAAACTAATAACAGCAACGCTTACATTTTCAAAATAAATATCCTTGAAAAAGTTACATACATCATGCAGTACGAATAAGTAAAACCTAGTTAAGGTTAACTTCCGTCTCAAACCCAATTCCCTTCACATACCATGTAGGAGGAGGGGCGGGGGGGGGGGATTAGACTAAACGGCCTCCTAGATCAGTTCGTTTCGTCTGCAGACGGTCAATATTAAAGTCGCGGGAAAATATTCAAATTCTTATTCTGATAAATCACAAGTGACTGTGTGAAACAACCTTACCTGAAGCTATGAAACATTACGTACCCATATTCACGCAACTTTTCTTTTGAAAAAGGCAAAGTTGTTCCTGTCCATGCTATGAAGGCGTGTAACGGGAGTAGAGGCACAGCTCCACTCATTCTTCATCTCTGCGCTAGACGGAGGGAGTAGTCAACTTCACTCCCGCCTACTGCCCCTGGGAAAGGACCACGGCACCCATTCAGTATAGGGTTCACTACGTAAAAAGTAAAATATTTGCTTTAGTAGTTCCTCGTCGGAAAGTTACAATTAAGTTCTTTTCCGGGTGAGTATTCTCCAAATGGTCTCAGTAAATTTAAATTTTACTTTCCGTACAAGGACAGCTCTATACAAGTGAGCTGTATATAGAGGGATATAGAAATTCGAATACATGTATCATGAGATGCTACAATACGACTAGGGTAAAAATTGTGAGTTATGGTGCCCTGGGTACCTCTGGCAAAGCTATTTCCAACGATTCTGTGTTAATTTTATCTTTGATCTTGTTCTTGTCTAGAGATCACCTTATCGACTGACCCTCTAGAAGCGTCTACTATGTAAACGGAAGATATATGCGTTTATATTTCCCAGTTCATGTTTTTACCTTTCATTCCATAAGTCACTATATAACAGTTTATCTTCCACGAAACTGAAGATGTATATCGCAGCAATTGCGCGAGAAGTGTTAACGTTGTATAATGTATATTGTTTCAAACACAGTTTTTTTGTACGCAAGGTTTAACTGCCGTTGTTGTGGACTGTCCTTTTGAACCTAACTGTACATCAACGCAAAGCTGAGACCAAAATAAAACGGAGAAGCAGAGAGACGTTCGCGACGCTTCCGTGCAGTGCAGAACACGAATTTAAATTTAGTTTGCTGGGCAAGTTCTAGTAGAATGTAATGTACAACGGGGTAGTTATAAAAGTAGATGTATTCGTCGACGAATCAGCATTTGAAATTTAAGGCCTGATGCGAGTGGATTAACATCATATTAATTAAAGTCCCTGAGAATATACATAAGAATGACTCTTCCTGATCTGGTGAGTTCACACTTATGCAATTAACTTTAAGTCATCCTACGCTACCGCCACCGCAAAGAAATTTAGCAAACTAAAATATCTTACAGAAATAGTTTTTTGAAACTACTGTAGTTTAATAATGACGTTTAAAAACTTGAAAATTTAATTGGGAGACCAGGCCTATTCGTAATTCTATATACGTGTGGTCTACATGCTGGCTATAAGAAGTGCTAAGAAAGCGCTTTGTTATTCGAACGTGAGAATATTCAAAATGGTGCTTAGCGCACTATTTGAAATGGATGTAAAAATAATCCATATTGACCCCGATTCGTAGGGCAAAAATAGTGGTCCGGCTGCTGATGTTATTACTTAATTCAGTTTTTCTCTGGCCATTCTGAGTAGCAAGCACACTAAATATATGTAATGGTCCTACAGTATTCGACATCAGCAAAACAAGAGCAAAGAACATTTTAAATTAGATGTAATTTGAGATTAAATAAGTCTGTTTTAACTCTACCTGAAAAATAAACCATCTCACCCTCCCTGAGAAAGGAGATGTAAGTAATTGCATGTTTATTATATCATAAATCATTTATCTGGAACAATTTAATCTGTTAGAATAACGCAAAAAAGTTTAGTCTGGCCTGTAATTGAAGTTTCAGCTACAGCTTCACAGATTTTCAGAAAATTAGTTTCTGTTTTAATACGATTTACAATTTATATTAGGTATATACTTTACTCAATTTATATATCTACAATTTAAACATATTCATTAATATAGGCAGTCATGCGGGCAGATGTCACGGTACTAATATTTACACACTTAGTGTGTACATGTCATGCACAAAATTACCTTAACGTAGAATACAATTACAAGACATCTTATCCCAAAAACTTTGAATCTTCATCAGGACCTAAAATATCGCATACTTACATGACTATCCACGGACACAAAATGACCACTACGTGGAAAATTCAGTGGTACAAAAGTGCAAAGAAGGTATCTGGAAACTATTTTTCCGAAACGGTAATCATTTTCCAATTGTTCGTTGTCCTGCACATTAGAGACAAGTCTTGCAGAGTTTTCAGTTGGGAGACTTGCAAAGTTCTTTGTTGTTGAGTTTGTAATGGAAATGCTACTTTGATAACGAACCTTGGCAGCAAGAACTGATTATAAACTACTAGAAACGCGATATGTGAGTATTCAACTTGTTGTTTCACACGACTTTGCTAAAGGATTCTTTGAGTTGCAGAATATCAGTTATTCTATTAGACTTGTTTCTTCCCATCCTAGTTGCGGTGTGCGCCGTCACAGGCCGGCGAAATTTGTGCGTGGTGCAAGCAACCCTCAAAGCACCAATGTGGAGGATGTGAAGCAGTTACCTACTGTTCAGGGGAACACCAGAAGGAGCACTGGAATCAGCACCGATATGAATGCAACGCGTACAGAGTTCTTTTTAACGACAGAGTTGGAAGGTATGACCACCTGGACAATAAAAATGATGACATACGGGCTTTGAGGAGTGACTTGAGCATTGTAACAAATGTGTCTACGTTAAGCCTACGTACAAGTAGCATCAACCTCACTAAATCACCTTCCTTGGCTACATTGTACGAATACAAGAAGAACAACTCGTCATAATCAATGGGGATGCTAAATATATACATATATGTTTATTTATTTATATAGCTCCTTCGCGAAAAAAAGACACAAGTCAAAAATTTTCATTTTCCGTTTTATCAGCCCTCTGCGCCACTCAAGATATTAATTTCAGGAAGAAAAAGTTCACACGTGTAACTGCATAAAATTCTGCTACAGAACACTAGTATCGCTTATATCCTGGGTTGATACAGAACACCATGTGTTCGGCAGTGCGTAGCCTCTTGGACTGTAACAGCTATCTGAGATGGACTTGCTGTTGATTATCGCCAAAATGTCACATTTGTACTTACGTCACTTTGTTTACAGCAAAGAAACTTTCGTTAGCAAATATGTCTTCTATTCCTGTAGGTATCTGAAGGTGACTTGTGTTTTGTGGTTGCAGGAACAACGTTCGTAATAAGTTCGGTAAATTAGATTATTAGTAGGTGGAGTTGTGTCTATGTTATTGATAACGTAAGGAAAGTTTCCTTTAAGAAATGCTCATCGTAAGAACTAAATTTTGAGATGCTATTCTATGCTGTTATCATTTTCAGCCATGAGCAGTCGTACATAATAATTAATGAAATTGGCCAGAGACAGCTGTAACCGGTACGTGGAGGCCGTCCTGCAGTAGATTTTAACACTGAGAGTGTTATTTCAAGCATTGCGCCAAGCGAAATACAGGTGCTTAGTAACTGGCAAGGGAACTGCAAGACTTGTTCAAAATCAGTTCCAGTGCCAACTACTATGCATCACTCTACAATTTTTTACAGTTTTTAATTTTCTTGTACCGAACGTAATTTTTGTAAGGAACTGGAACTTTTATATTTCTTTAAGATTCTGCAATGTGTCAGTGTTATTTTCTTGCTATTTTCCGTTATGTCACTTGTCATCACAAAAACGCATTTATGTAATATACAATACCTTAAAAATAGTTTTTATTTTTTATTATTTTCCTGTCACATTTCAATTTATCATTGCGTCACAGTATCACAAATGCAAGAGAAGTGATACAAATCGAAGTATGTTCAAAATGTTTCTTCTTTGCTTGGCGGAATGTCTCTTAACAAAGTTTCATTGCCAAGTTTTGCAGACATATATTAGTGGGAATCTACAAAGTTACACGTACAAACCAACTATCTTTAAGGTAATATATCTCTTCAAATTTCTCCTGCAAGTCATGCAGAATGTCACTATTTGACTTGTGTCACTTTTATCGCCACGGTGCGAGGTTAATATTTGTTTCAAATGTTACGTCTAATCGCATACAAAGCCACTTCTTACTGCAATAAAGTAAATACAATCACTAATGCAAATTCATCTGGTAGAAGTTTAAGGTGCAGAAATGCGTTAATTGGCAGGTCAACTCGTGTTTGTTATTTTTTCTCTAGCCTCAGGTTTTGGGCGAGGGCCTAACGACCCCTCACCGTAAAAATGTGAGAGTTGCGAAACGAAAGAGACAGCCTCGGTCTTGGACAGATATTTTTGAAGGGTTGATAGGGCTTGGATTCAATGGATGCGGCCCAGGAAAGGGACAGGTGGCGGGCATTTGCGAACGCGGTAATGAATCTTCGCTTCGCACAAAATACGGGGAATTTCTTGCCTAGCTGAGGAACTATTTGCTTCCCAAGAAAATACTTTTTTTAATGGAATTAGTCAGTTAGTTATTTATCTTAGAGGGTTAAACAGTCCAGAAGAACAATGTGATCCATCGGAACACCGGCAGAACACTGTACATTCCCAGACCATTGACCTTTCAGCAACACAGTTGTCACGACCTCAAACCTTCCAGTATTCTCTACCCTACCCTGCTGTCAAACAGTTATAACACTTCCATACTAATCAATCGGCTCCTGAAGTGTTGTGAACCACAGAACAAATTCATCTATTTCAATATATGTTGTATTATTTTCTGCAGATACGGCGTGGCAACTCGAACCCTGGAGCCAGGAGAACAGATTTTGATAGAGCTTCCTGTGGTCATCGGGCCAAAACCCGATAGTTATGTAATGTGTCTTGGGTGCTACGTTCGTTTGGACGGCTCCAAATTGTGTTCACGATGCAGATGGCCCGTTTGTGGTCCCGAGTGTGAGGCCGCACCTTGTCACGCAAAGGCGGAGTGTCCAGTGTTTGAGAGTGCAAGAGTTCGTTTCCAGTCCATGGAAAACTACATGGATGCATGTCCACAGCTGAACTGTATTGCTCCACTCAGACTGCTTCTCGCCAAGGAGTCGAACCCGGAACGTTGGGAAACAGAAGTCAAATTCATGGAGTCTCATAACGAGGAAAGGCGACAGACGCCTATCTGGGAGAACAATCAGATTAATGTCGTGGAATATCTTAGGAGTGCTTGCAAGCTGGCTGCCAGGTACGATATTAAAAACTGCTTTACCTTCAGTCTCGTCTCTCAACAAACTACTCATACGAAAAACTCATACATTTGCATGATTTCAGGCTTCCGCCGCGAAGTAGGTGAGATCTGCGCTCTTCCGGGACATTACGAGCGTATATTGGTACTTCCTTACCGACGTTCCGGGACAACCTACCGTTGAACCTTGAAGATGGGACCCACCATACGCTGCGTAATATCCCAGAAGAGCACAGATCTCAACTCACGCATTTCTTTAGTGGATGCTAGTTTTTTTTTTTAAAGATTGTAGTAAATACATAAGGGGCATCGCAAGTGGCTTGAGAGGGGATGAAGGAGAAAGAAATTCTTTCCCTTTCACGTTGTCCGTAACTATATGACACTTCGTCTCCTTAAATATTGTTAACTTTACACAAAACATCTAAAAATCAATTATTTCATACACTTCATCTTCTTTTCTGATCCCTCGTTGCCCTTTCGGGCGTCGGGTTGACACATTTGCTAATACAAAATCCACTGCCTTCAAATGACCCAGTAGTGAATAGTGACCTTAGTTTATATTAGTGTACCTTTCACTGCATCTGTATCGAAATAAAAACCTGCTTTTCTCTCTGTAAATTCCATTTATCATCTTCAAAAATACAGTAATCGCCCACAGCCCGATAAAGGCAGCAAACTGTCGTAATTTAATTTTAAAAAAATAAATATATGTGACAAATAACAATGCTGAAACTGTAATTGCAAACTTAATAAAGTAATCAGAAAGTACATGCGACTTGAAGAAAGTGCTGGCTTTGATTTCCTTTATACGTGTTCAATTATTGAGACGTGTTGCTTTGTAAATTATCAGTAATTCAAGGAAAATACTGATTATTCCCACATAAAATATAGAATGTTGTAGTTAATTACGTAAAGGAAGCTGCAACGATGTGTACTATGCAGTGAAAAATCGAACTTCCTTTTAAATACAGTGTTCTACTACTTGTAGTGCATGCACAATGGTGTGCCTTAGATCTAATGCTAAAATTAAGTTTCGTTGTTTCTATTTCAAACGCAGCCAACACTACAATAACAGATCTCTCTGAAACCATCGGAAGAGTCGAAACAGTTCATCTCCGCAACTACAACCGCTAAACACTTCATTCTATCTTCGTGTTCTGTGGGTGTAAGAGTACAAGCTGGGCTCTGCAAAATTTATGTGTTATGGTTTTGAGTTTGTGTATCTTTTCACCCAGAATTGAGTACAGAGTCTGTGACGCGACTCTAACCAATCGCCTCCATCTAGAGTCGAAGTTAGGAATGAGAAGAATTATAACTCCACTTCCCATACGCTTTCACAGCAGGCACAAAGACAACTTTACTTAAAGTGTTAGTGTTTATGTGTATGTTTCATTTAGAGTTATACATATTTGTACGTCCCGGAACATTACTTCAGCAGAATTTTATTTGAACTGGAGAGTTTCTAGTCCCCGTTTCTGTTTCAGTTGAGAGCGGGGATACTTCCTTGCAACACGTCGCCGCCGCTCTCTCACTGAGCCTTCTTAAAGAATCCTATATCATTTTCTCATTCTACACGTATAATAACTGCAGTTGATGCCAGGTCATTAAACGTGGTCACGCACAAACAACACTGAAGTAGGGTGTTAATCATTACGTCAAAGGTGGTGATAATAATATGAACACACTACGTCAAGTTGCTACATTGCATAAGCCCTAAACATGCACATGTTCTAAATTCGTCCAGACCAGCAGATTTGTTACAACCTTCAACTGGTCGTTTGAGAAAGCTTTCGTTGAAGCAGGGCCTGAAATGTATCTTATTATAATTATTATACTAGAAAGAATCTATAGGTTATTTTAATCGGCTACAGAGGAAAGTGAAAAACGTTGAAATATTAAATATGTGGAAATTATTAATCTCTTGTAAGTTTAAAGTTACCTTGTCATAATCCTACAACAATAATTTTGTGTGTTTCAGATTTGACGAGGAGCTTATTCACACGGCATGTAGCATTCTGGAGGTGAACAGTTTTGAAGTTCGTTGTCCTAATGGGTCTGCGGTCCAGGGTTTGTACCCTCGAACTGCCATCATGTCACACAGTTGTGTGTCCAACACCAGCCACTGCATTATAAATTCAGAGAACAACAGGTATTACATAAATGGGTACTGATAAGCCTCAAAATAACTGACTTTGTGTTAACTATACTGAGTATACGGACGGATGTCACACGGATAGTTTCCCTTCACATCTGTCTCGACCTATTATGGTACCCCTTGCAGGGCAATTTCCTTTGTTCCATCCAAACCTCCACAGGCTTTTTCCAGCAGTCTTGGTAGTGCTAATCACATGACAACCTTCGTTACAGACAAGTGCTTTGGGTTGGTTGGCAAAGACCAGAAGGATTATAGTGGCTACAAAATTAGGCAGTGAGGTGTCTACGATACCGTCATCATTACACAGAACGAGACATATGCCCTCCGTGTAAATCCCACGTAAGAGACATCGTGAGAACTGATAGGACTGCATGGCACATTTTAATAATATTCTGTGTCAAGGTCTCCGAAGATGCAACTTTACTAGCTTTACAGAAATTTTATACGTCTCTTGTTTCTTCTACTTCTTACAGCGATCCTCACATTCAGCCATACCGATTCAATCGAAGTACAAAGATACAAGAAATAGTAACGAAAACACTTTCTTATGTCTGCTTTGTGCTTCTGTTGCCTCATTACTCCTACATCCAAATACTGATTGTTTAACTGATTATTATGATAATGAGCGGCTTTCTTTCAGTTGCAAAATAAGTGCCAAATGGGATAGTGAATTATGATTCACTTCACGATGTTGCCATTTATCTTAGACTAAACAGTGGCCCAGAACTCGACTAAACGTTTAGTAAAATGCACGGTAAAATACTTCCAAAATTTTTATGACGTAACTAAAACTAAACTCCGTGGCCTTAGTCCGCACGCGAACTATACCGACAGAGCGGCCGCCGCCGGTCGGCGAAGTTAGTGCCAACTTTTGCGGATAGAGGGGTGTCACGTGGTCAG
>Ga0131853_10026292_pt1 | contig 10468 bp, 8 predicted proteins | sample TergutLab28metaG_FD_92764 | JGI IMG/M metagenome (GOLD analysis project Ga0131853, IMG submission 92764) | Labiotermes labralis P1 segment gut microbial communities from Petit-Saut dam, French Guiana - Lab288 P1 (version 2) (version 2) | ecosystem: Host-associated > Arthropoda: Insects >... | reverse complement strand
CTCAACAACGAGAGCGGATGGCAGTAGACCCGGTTGACCAGTGCCAGAAGCTGTAATTACAGTTGTACCAGCTACTGATGATGGGTGTCAACACCCGAAACATGTAGAGCTGCCTACAGAAATATGATAAACTGAATACAGTCGCATCTCGTTGGATAATTATTAAATTAGATTTACGATGCACGGACCCATGAATATAAAATAGGAAATCTTATGTATATTGGACCGTGCATCATTGTGATAATTGAAGAATTAGCCTGCCACATGGATACCACCCCAACCCAGCCACACCGAAACTCCAACACACATCGAAACAAGAACACACGACCAATGTGGTGATACAATAGAAAAGTCGCAAGCTCCTGATGATAGATGTATTAATGTCAGAAACATGTTGAGCATAGAAGAAAGTTAAATAAAACTTAATAACTGGTGACATCAAGTTGGTATCTTATTCTTCAATTATAAAATAGGGAATTATACTCTAGCCGACGTGACTAACTTGTACAAAAAATATAAACATAAGCGTACGAAGCATATACTACTTTAATTAGCTGACCGGAAGTCGCAGTGTTTCTTTTGTTCATAATTTTTCACTGCCGCTATTTGCACCTGTATTTGCATACATGTTATTCAGTTCCACTTGTACCATACTGTAAATATTCATTCAAATTGGTTACAGGAACAGTTTTGTGATTTATCCTTGTACGCACTGTATATACAGGGGTGCTGATAAGTCCTTAGCCCGACCAGGATGGAAACAAGCTAATATTTCTGTCAGGATGGCTTGAATTTCCTTCGACGCCTTGCCTAGCGGGCAAAAAAATGATGACAGTTCGCGTCTCGATGTTGTTGAAATTGCGCGCGTCCCTGACTTGCTTCCGTGCTTGTCTCCTTCCTGGTAGGGCTAGGGACTTATCAGCACCTCGGTGCTGTATGTGCAGTGTATCTCTTTAAAACAATTGTAAGAAGCTTTACGTTAGTTTTCCTAAGGCTCTTGCGCACCATAATTGCTGCTTTTGAGATTTGAAATCTTAGAAATTTTCTGGAATATTATTTTGGTCCGGACTGTTGGGTTTCTCGATTATAGTTTGGGCTGCAAAAGCCGATGGATATGAAGAGAGGTCCCTGACGTGGTGCATTCGTTGGCCTACAGTAGCCAGTAACAGAACAGTTGACAGTCGGACTAGAACTGATGTCATTTCTCCGTTTTTCTTGAATCTTTCTCCGCGTCACCCGATGACTGTTCCTAAAACTTTCGGGACAGCGTGTATATACCATTTGCCAAGGTTGAATGTCCAATGAACTAGAAAAACTCTCATAGAACGGGGTATAGTAACTGGGCATTGGCGTGGACGACTGTGAAAACGGGGATCGGCTGCCGGCAGAAGAAAGAAATGTTTATCTTCTCCGTGTCCATACCGGTTCAGGGGCCACATCCAATGGGCAACGGGGATCTTTTCTACGGGTTAAAGCTGACGGAATGTGCAGCTAACCGCTCAGTTCCATGCAGTGCCAAGATTAAGGAAGCCATGGAACCATACCTCCACTCTCGCTTGAACGCTCATGGAATGCTGCGTGCAGCCGAGAGTGGAGGTATTGTTCCACGTACTTTGTGTAAAAATATTGCATCGAAATGGGGAAAACTTTAATAATATCGTCAAGGTATTGAAAACATATTACTGTGAATTTCCAATAACCTTTTGTGGGCGGAAGTTTATTTTTTGATATGATTTGATTCAAGCAGTAAAGAGAATATCCACAGTTATGAAGTTTTGTGTTCTCCTACACTACTGGATATTACGCCCCCCTCCAATGGGGCAACAGCTCCTAATTGGTCAGGGCCTCCTAATTATCGGGGCTTCACGATCACACTCAGAGATACACCACTCTCGGTAGCACTCCTCTGGACGAATGATCAGCGCGACGCAGAGTTCTCTAACCCATGACACACAATCACAAAAGACATCTATGCCCCCGGTTGGATTCGAACCCGCGATCCCAGCAAGCGCGCGGCCAAAGGGATCGACGCTACTGGATTACGAATATCAAGAATTATACGTGCCAGAATCTTCGTATTACAGTTACAGAGAGATGAAATTTTGAGTAAACTGCGAACAGAGTTCATCCCATAAAACGTCCAGTAAGGTTGGAGAAAAAATATATAGAACGGATGAAAGAAAACGGATTCCTAAAGCGATTAATACACGAGTTCCGGGAAGAGGAGGAAACGACTAAAGGATACGTAGTAATAAATTTGCATTCTGAGCCTTGTAAAAAGGATTGAAAGCATGGAAGCAATTCTACCTTGAAGACGGAGCCAATGTGTTTTCCGAAATAGAGGTAACCACATGCCAGAGCGCATGTAACACGCAACTATTCCTTGTGGAAATGGCAGAAGTGTGAACAACAACAATGATAAGTAGAAGGAAGAAGAAGAAGAAGAAGTAGTTGTAGTAGTAGAAGAAGAAGAAGTAGAAGAAGAAGTAGAAGAAGAAGAAGAAGAAGAAGAAAAAGTAGTAGCAGTAGAAGAAGAAGAAAAAGTAGTAGTAGTAGAAGAAGAAGAAGAAGAAGAAGAAGTAGAAATAGCAGCAGCAGCAGTAGTAGTAGTAGTAGTAGTAGTAGTAGTAGTAGTAGTAGTAGTAGAGAAAGAAGTAGTAGCAGAAGAAGAAGAAGAGAAGAAGAGAAGAAGAAGAAGACGAAGAAGAAGAAGAAGAAGATGATGATGATGAAGATGAAAAATCGTGTATTTACAAGGAGCTAAGCGTGTATTTATCATACATTTGGCCAACTCTTGTACTGGGTTACATTTGTCAAATATTTATCCGATCAATGTGAAGGCGTTCCCACGCCTCGTATCCATCACCACCCGACACACCACAAACAAGCCTCTGTCTTTGTCTTCTCGTCAAGCATAAAAGAGTTGTGGGAAAGCAACAACAAGTCTCGACTTCATTAGTAAACAAACACTGGCCATTCCTTTGAACGGGCAAGTGGCCAACATTTGTACAAGTGCACAGTTCCCATGACGTGGCAAGCCTCGATGCGCCATGGATATTTGTCTAATGTGCCAGTGGATCCACAGTGACCATTTGTATTTATTGCCTTGACTCGCCGCTTGATAACGTGATTCCCCGCTCTGCTGTGCTCAACCCACAAAACGAGCTACGCTGTTTGTCGTCATGTGTCAGTCTGCAGGCCTGCAGCATTCAGTGACAATGTGATCGGAACTTTCCCTCAGCAGTTCTAAAGAACGACCGGAATGTCAGTCTAGGCAAGGACGCGGGCTAGGTCAGATCTTGTACATCACCTACGTATGAAAAGGATATGAGGGACGTAATATAACCTTTGCTCTTTAGTGTCCTTCAGCTGTTTATTAATAGCATGAGACCTCGCCACATCAGAATTTCCCCTCCACATAAAAGGAAACCGCATTACGTTATCGGAAATTGTAGACGAGTTACAGACGAACACTGGAGTCTTTGGAACCTTTGTTTCTCGTGAGATGATTCACTCTTATTCATTCACTCATTCATTCAGTCATTCCAGTCTTACGACAGGTCCATAGCCTCTTATAGATATAAGACCTCCAGAGAACTATCTAGTGTTTCCTCTTTCAATCTGCAGTGTCCACTATTTTCCCTAACATCATCCAGTAGCTGCTTACTTCTTCTTCCTCGTCTTCCCGTCACTTATATCTTTCCTTCAATAACGTTGTTTAGAAGGCAGTTATTACGCCAGATGTGACCAATCCAGTTAACCTGCCTTCCTTGTACGGTATTTAGGGTACCCCTGTCCTCCTTGATTGTACGTTGTACTGCTTTCTTACACCATCGGTCCGACTTATCTTCTCTATCCTTTTCCACTATTACATTTCGAAACTTTCCTGGTATTTCTGATCTAATTTCTGAAGCGTTCAAATTGCAGCACCTCACACAGCTATGCACTGTTATACAGCCTAACAAACTTGTTTAAGTATACAGTCAGACTCACTTGTGCAATACACCTTTATAGGGCTGTGACGGTGGTGTATGGCGCACTGACAGAATCTTTCTCTTTTGGACTTTGTCCATCCGACGTTTCGCAAGCCACTTCTGCAACCGTCTTCAGGCGAGAACATTCCTTAGATACAACTTAGATATAGTGACTGAGAATAATAAAGGGGTCCACCAGATTAGGTGCTTTCCTTGCCTGAAGACGGAAGAAGAATTGGCTTCCGAAACGTCGTGCTTTATTTAAAAAATTAGACATCCGGGGGGGGGATCCAAAATATGGAGATTATGTCGGTGTCACTTGTCAGTTTCAAAGACACTGTGCGACTCCACACACACACACACACACACACACACACCACACACACATACACACGCACACACACACACACACGCTCACACACCACACACACATACACACGCACACACACACGTACTCACACACACACGGACGCACGCACACGCACATACACACACACACACAGCGGCAGTAAGTTGCTTGAGTTTGAAACCTGAACTAAACGAAGAATTTTTTCCAGAAATCCCCCGCTTTATGGAACGCAAGTTTTATTACTTAGGCTAACCATTTTGCCCGGCCAGATAAATTCAGCAGTCACATCACAGCTTTATTTGTATACGCAAATCGTGTTCCATCGCTCCAACGTGTTCATTGCCTCGCATAAATTAGGCGCGATATGAGTAGGTCTTTGTTGGATCTCCGAAATTCTTGCACCTACCGGGAACTGAACTACGACTACACAGTCTAGTCACTACAGCGACCGAGCTGCATCTGCTCACTATTAATGTTATACCCACGTCTATAACTAGGTCTTCCAACTAGCTTTTTCCCTTGTGACTTCAGAATTTAAAATTTTGTAGGTATTTCACATTTCCCATGCCATTTGAGTAGCCCTCTTTCTTAACTTCTGTTGATTTATTGATCGACCTTAACTGAAAGAGTGCCCCATTATTATTAATTTGTTGGTGATGTTTATTTAACGACGCTGTCAGGAACATGGGCTACAAAAAGTCGGAAGTAGGATGACTCATCAACTGGAAGGAAGCAATCGTGGCCCGGTAGAGGTTCTATTCATACATCCCCACAGAGTTACTGAAGAAAACAACAAATATCTTTCAGAAAAATCGGCGATGCAGGCGAGATTCGAACCGGCCTTCTCCTGAATACAAGACTAGCATGACTGTTACAGCTAGTTTGTCAGCGTCGTTTGGAAGAGTACACTAACAGAGTACACTAACCTTACAGTTTGTGGCGTATTGAAGGATTTTGTTGCCATTGATGGACACTGATGGAATGTTACGTCATTCGGTCTCATTCCGTTATCGGCAAATTTAAAAGTACCGGCCCCTACACGTGCCTCCACGGGCCAGTAGGAATTGTTTTCTGCGTTTTGACATGGAATTGAATAGCCGGCGTCAGTGGGCGGCTGTAGAGACGTACACAAGGATGTGGCTTTCAGGAAGGCCGTCGAGGCAAAGACACAGGATGTAGCCAAAAGTGGAAACAAGTTCAGATTTGCAATTGTAGTTACATATCGATAGGGATGAAGAATTGGAGAACGATGGAACGAAAGGCATGTGAAGAAGAAGAAATGGAAGGAAGGAAAGAAGGAAGAAAAAAGAAATGAATGAAAGAATAAATAAATAAATAAGGTCAAAGTCACCTCATTACATGCCTGTACAGGAACAGAATTGAGGCGGAAGGTAGCTATACAGTATAGCTTCACCCCGTTTGCAACCTCGGCACCAGATAGGGGTGGGTAGTCAGCACCACGCCTCGGCCGCTTTAACCCTGAGAAAGAGCCGGTACCCATTGTACGGGAGCCTGGGTGGACCTCGGGGCGAATATGGACGGTTACGGAAATTTTCGCCCTTACTGGGGTTCAATACACGGATTGTCCAGACCGTAACGAGTCGCTACACCGACTACGCCATCCCGGCCGCCAAATAAATAAATAAATAGATAAATAGAGCAATAAATAAATGACTAAATGAATGGAATGGAATGAAATGGAATGGAGTGAATGAATGGAGTGGAATGAAATGGAATGAATGAATGAATGAGTGAATAAATAAATAAATAAATGAGGAATAATGAAGGAAAAGACACAAATAAATAAGGAAGAGTAAAAAGTGGTAAATGCGAAATTGTCCCTGTCCACTTCATGAATGTATACAGAGGGGATGGAGGTATAGCTCCACTGATTCTTAACCTCTGCACTAGATCGACGTGAGTGTTGAACGTCATGCCCCAGCAGCTTCACTCCTGAAAAGAAGCCCGGTAGCCATTAAAAAGCAGGCTTGATAGGCTCCAGAGTTGCTATGAACGACTAGGAGAAACGAGGAACGTCTTATTCCTTGTTGGGATTCGCACACAGATCGTGCATGCACTAATGCACTACTGTAGTCACTACACTGACTACGGCTTCACATATCCTAACAAATGTGGAGGAAAGGAGAAGCTAAATACGCAATGACAATAACATAATGAATAGGCGTACAGAATAAGGAAAAGTGACAGCACAATGCAGGATCTTCATTTGTTTCTGACAGCCATCGGCTGTCACTTCCTGTCGGCTCGTTTATCATTTTAACGAAGCCACCTCATCTGATCATCCACAGGCTTTGCGGAATGGCGGCCGTAATTGACAAATGATAGTTGTCAGATAAAAGAAGGATCATGTAGAAGGGGAGATAGACTAACGGGACAGAAAGAATAAAGTAATAATAAAGAAAAAGCGGTTAAAATGAGACCAAATTAGTAAAAGGTAAAAAAAGGAAAGTAAGATGAAAGTAAATTAATGTGAATTAATAGCAGTGACTAAAGACAATACGCAGACCTCAGCATGCAGCGACGCACCGGCGTCCACCAGTATCTTGCTGACGGGCGTTTCGCTAAGATTTTAACACGTGCCTGAGGTTTCCTTCTGCTAACATTCTAAGTTAAGACAAACCTACCAGCGTGCAGTGCTCATCAGACATGACAGTTCACTTTGCATCACTGAGACCGTGCTACTAAGGGTCATCAAAACACTTAGAATAACCATGATATTGAACCTTAATTACAGTACCGATGGCGCACCCTGGCTGTAAGGGCGTGATTTAGCCTGCTCGTACGTTTTAGCTAAGTTCAGGAACTACTATGATCGATTAAGTGGCTGCCACCACCCGTTAGTGTTTTAAAGCCCACAGATTTGAATACAATTACACGCAAGGAAAATCGCATTACAAAGACCAGATTACTTGCCACGTGTTGACGCGTGGGCGAACAGTCAAGCTGGTCAGAACGGAAGCACTGAGCATGCACCATCCGGTGTTTACTCTCCGTTTCAAAAACGTCCGCAGTAACTGAAACTATTAATGTACTCGAGAGAGAGAGAGAGAGAGAGAGAGAGAGAGAGGGAGAGAGTAAATGTTTTTGAAACAGATAAAACTGCCTGGCCGTCCCGAGGCGAGACTAGCAGCGGCCACGCTGTGCCGATTGCAGCATTGTATAGTATTAGGGATCTCAGTAAGTTAAGTGGCAACCAAAATAAACTGTCTGTGGTCGTGATTATCGACATGAAACCTTAATTTTGTACTCACTGTAAGTTTTAAGTAAATGGTATAAGGTGTGTTAAGGTCCTGTTAATGTGGACGTGGTGTGCAATACTGTTAAGAACAAGGACGGATATTTCACAATTTGCTGAAATGAAATGACGTCACGGAAATTAATACCGTGCACGGCAGACAATGACGCATGTGGCTACACTGCTTAGCCTGCCGTCTTTTTCCCCTACTGATCATTGTGACGTAGGCGATTCAGCGCAAAGCGCTGGTCATCAAAAACCATTAAAAAATAACTAGACCAGACGTTCTTAAACTGGGTAGATTTTAGGGGGTCCGTTGATCTTGGATGGGAAAAAAATTACTACTTTATTTTCACTAATTGAAATTTGGCTGTTCATTCTGCAGCAAAGTAATTTATGGCCAACAGACTCCAAACTTTTTGTTAACTTCAATAAATCTCACCATCTAAAATTATTGTAGCCTAAGAAAGGGAAACCAGAATACATTCCCCTTAGCAATGCAATGTATTTTTTTTAAGAAAAAAGAATGTAATTTAAGTTTGCTTCTTTTTAAATTCACTTTTATTCCCATTATTATTATTATTAAAGAAGCACATACATTACAATATTATATATTTGTTATTTCTTAATATTTTGAAAAATGTATTTGAGCTTAATTGGTTTACTTTGTAACACAAATTGTAATATAGATTGTAATACGTTGATCCAATGTCTATGTATTTTACCTTACGTATTTAAATCCATGTTTCTAAGAAGGGATCCGTAGTTTTCACCAGACTCTCAAAGGTGCTCATGTCACAGAAAGTGTTAACAACCCCTGCAGCGGAGTGGTACAGGTGAAAGAATGTTGGAGGGGGGAAGGGTAACAGCTGAACCGTCATGTTCGAAGGGTCAGCCGATGGAACTTCTTTCCTTTCGCCCAGCAATCTCTCATTCCACCCAACGCCCATTTGCACAATCTACTTCCCCAAAATACAGTACAATATTTCCCTTCGTCTTCTCGGTCTTTCAAGCTGACATTTCTCAACAAGTTTCCCTACCAATTCTCCGTGTGCTTTCGTTGTTTTCCCATCGCAGATGCTCGCTGCTGAACCCACCTTAGCCTCCAATATTTTATTCATCTTAACATCACGCGGTTGGTGCACGTTCCGTCGATTCTTGTCAGGCAGTATCCGGAATTGTTTGCTTATTTCATATTTCTCTTGTCCAAACATCTCGTCTTCAAACATTTGTCAGCACTTGTTATTCATACCATTCCCTCAAATTAAAAAACCACGTTTCAAGGTCATACTATTTAAGGGAAAGGTCACGCCATAACATCCCATGGAAGGGACGGACGGGAGAATAGAGGTGTAGCTGTACTCACTCTTAACTTCGGCTGTCAGTAGGGGTGGGTTGTCATCCCCAACCTTTGGCCTCTTTACCGCCGGGAAAGTGCATCGTTAGCCGTTGTATCATGGGAAATACTGGTTAACTATCTAAGGATGAAATCTAATATTGTATTTAAAGACCCAGTCCGTACCGCGCAGTAAACACTTGTCTCCTCAGTTACGAAACCAATCAGTTTATGCTGTACAAGAAAAAGTTCATTTTTTTAAGATATATACAAAGCATGTACTTGTGAGATTAAATCCAGGATTGCTATGGCAAAAGCTGTATTTAACAAGAAGAGGGCTCTTTTTACTAGCACGTTGGATTTAAAACTAAGGAAGAAACGAGTGAAGTGCTGCAATTGGAACATAGCTTTATGTGGTGCTGAAACTTGGACGCTTCGGACAGTAGATCAGAAACAGCTGGAAGGTTTTGAAATGTGGTGCTGGAGAAGGATGGAAAGGATCAGTTGGACCGATCATGTGAGAAATGAAGAAGTATTACTTAGAGTCAAGGAGCAGATGAATATTCTACATGATAAACGGAAGGCTAAATGGATTGGTCACATTTTGCGTAGAAACTGCCTTCTACAACAGGTTATCGAAGGAAGGATAAAAGAAGTGACAGGAAGACGAGGAAGAAGAAGTAGGAAGCTACTGGATGACCTTAAGGAGAGGATATTCTCATTTGAAGGAGAAAGCTCTAGATCGCACTGTGTGGACAGCTCACTTTGGAGGAAGCTTTGGACGTGTCATAAGACAGATTACTGAATGAATGAGTGTACAGAACGTATAAATACTCTGTGGGCAGAATGTAGCATTTTTTAACGTTAAGACTAGTGGTATATATACTGACATCTAGGCTTTAAAAGGTTAATGGTGATGTGCAATTCATGGAATTACAGGGGGAAAAGTACGATAGTCGGACATCAGCAGGTCAATCATAGAGCACGGACGGCCGACAGCACAAAGCTGACGAGCAGTCAATCACACAACTGTCCAGTTTAAATAGCTGTTACCTGCGTCACATGCTTGAATGTTAGACCGGTCAACAGAACAAGAGCGTCACATTTTTCAGTGCTCTTTAATTTCGCGTCGCAAGCAAGACGAAAATTGGTTTCAAGCGATCAGTCTCATGCGACGTGAAACTTAAAGGGTGCATAAAACTAGCGCATTTATCCAGGTATTTGACGGGCAAAACACGTGCGCTGAGTTTCAAGCAGTAAACTGCAGTTGCTTGAAATCCGATGTACACTCCATGTCCTTTTGTCATATCCAGAATCAAAGCGTTCGTTCCTTGCAACTATGGATTTAGGTTGCATGAAACTAATTGCTCGGAGGCAGTTTCTTCAAAGAGCCAGTCGCCATAAATCAGTGTTTCTCAACCGCCTGGCCACGGCCCGGTACCGGGCCCTGGCATCAATTATACCGGGCCGCGAGAGGTTCTCCTGGAATTTGTCATTTTAGTTTTCTAAGCAATTTTCATGAATAAATGTTTTATAGTGGAAATATTCTGAGG
>Ga0131853_10026291_pt1 | contig 10469 bp, 3 predicted proteins | sample TergutLab28metaG_FD_92764 | JGI IMG/M metagenome (GOLD analysis project Ga0131853, IMG submission 92764) | Labiotermes labralis P1 segment gut microbial communities from Petit-Saut dam, French Guiana - Lab288 P1 (version 2) (version 2) | ecosystem: Host-associated > Arthropoda: Insects >... | reverse complement strand
GTGGGGTTGGTGTTTGTGAGTTGCAAGTGCACTTAAAAGGGAGTTGGTGAGTGGGAGATCGTTTTGTAGTAATTTATTTTTTTTTTTTTTTTTAAATTACTTGTTATTACTCTTCATCCAATTTTCTTCCCACTAGTGGAAAAAGTTTTGAATTTATACCTGTGTGGAAAAAAAAAACTGCAATATTGGGAGGCTGATTTTCTGTAAAGCAGTCTTTTGTATGCCTTCCAAATAGAAAGTTACAGACCCCTCCAAATCATGCACTAATTATTAGCCACCCTACATTTTGCCAATGTACAGGGTCCTTATTTTTTCTGACAATTATCATTTGTCACTTCTCACTGCTGCTGCACCTTATGTGTCGTTGGCTGGCTGACTGGGATATGTTAATATGTTAAACAAGCCAACATGAAGCGGCAACCAATAGTTGGCAGTTAAAATAACAACAATATAGATGTGCATTAGCATCAACACACTGACATTAGGGCAGCAACTTTAATTTAGTTGAGGGGGGGGGGGGAGCTAAAAAATTGGATATGTGATATTTCTGACATTGCTTTAATTTGTAAACTTCATATAATGAAATGCAAATGTGATATTATTTCCAGCATGTACAGCAGAGCGATTCTTTCGGGTAGACAGAGCTCAGGAGCACCTGCATTATGTTATGGATATCGCCAGTGACCGTCTGTTCATCCTGGACACTGAGCCATCCACATTACCACAGTCACCTGAGGATGAAAGTACATTTCCTTCTTCGACAACTAGCAATAAGCAGTCTTCTAACAGCGTGCTTGGAGAAGAAACAACACCTGAGCTCAGGTTAGTACGTGGGCGATATGCACCTCTGCGTGTCCGGCGGCACTTCCCCTCTGTACAGCCCAGACCTCAGCTGTAGAAGCTTGTGTTTTCTGTGATATAATGGGAATGCACAGTGAAAGGAAAGTACCTGTAACTTCTTTTAAAATGACAGTTATTTTGATGCAGATATGCATATTAGTTGTACTTCTGTGATCTGTGTTTTTCTTCTTTTGAGTACACATTACTTTTTTCTGCATGTACAGCACCGTACATAATTGAAGCAGTCCCAGTGCATACTGTAACAAATGATGGTGTTGGGTACTTGTTAATTTGTGTGCAGATTTTTTACTGAACTATTCCTTTCTACATTTTGTGAACTTACTGGTTTAAAATGATTGTAATAATCAGTATGAAGTCATCAGGAACTGAAGCTCACTAGAACCAATCAGTTTACAGCTTTTATTTATTTCTATTATCAAGCTCCTAGGCACTGCAGCAAATACTGGTGTAAAATATTTGGAAATGGATTCTTCGTGTCCTGTTCTGATGTGCTTGTCATGTCTCTGTATACACCAAAACTACCTTCTTTATAAGACTGTCTGTGCCTCAGAATCACAGACCATCAGAACAGGAAGCAGAGCCTGTGTATTGTAAATCAAACACCAAAGGTCATTGCAATATCTAGAAGCCTTTTTATAAAAGAAGAGAATGAACAACAATATCAATTGAACACAGCTGACATTTTACTGGTATAAAACCCAGCTGCATGTTTTGGCTCCTAGTATGCCATTATTGTACCAGGTATAAGATGATGAAAAGGTAAAACTTTGCAGCAGTGACCATACAGTCATGCAAGTTTGACATCTTAAGGTTGTTACAAAATATTCATAGTACAAAGGCCTTTATTTAATAGTATGCAGTGAGACCTGAAAAGCAGGTAACGTGTTCATTGCCAGAATCTAATGCTATATATATATATATATGTATAATGTATCAAGTAATGTTGTGTTTCTCAAGCAGTTGTGCTTTGTTAAATAAGGTGGTACAAGATTCTTTGTCTTGATATAACACAGTGAAAAGTCACATTCTCAGTACATAATTCAATTTGACATTCAGATGACCGTGAATCATGATATATTCTTATAATAAAACCAACTAGATGCACTAATTTCTCAAATTTATTTTTGGAAATAAAATTATCCATGTTTTGGACAGTTCCTCTGTCCATCATCAGGAGTTTCTCACTGTACAAATAGCATATGTCATACAGGTTTGCTGACATATACCATTGCCATTTGTACAGTGAGAAACTCCTGATGATGGACAGAGGAACTGTCCGAAACATGGATAATTTTATTTCCAAAAATAAATTTGAGAAATTAGTGCATATAGTTGGTTTTATTATAAGAGTATAATTCCATATTTAAAAGTAAGGATTCATTGATTACACACATCACATTCCACAGCCTTTACAACCACAGATTTCATTATGATTTTAATGAAGTGGAAAAAACTAAATTCTTATTATATCTGATGTGCGGCTATGGTTCCAAGCCATTATTTTATATGTACATTATTAACTAAAGGGTTTTGTGCTATTATATAATAATATATGACATCACAAAATTTTTGTAAGAAACCCGAGATCTCTGCCTGGATTGTCTTTATAATCACTGCTGTAATATTTTGCCATTCTATCTTGTTACACAGCCTGATGATAGCTTGCTAAAAGCTGAAACATGTAGCTGGATTATATACCACTAAAATATCACTTGTGTTTGATGGATATTTGACGTTCAAAGGGCCGTGCATTGCAACACCACTTCCATATCAAAACCAACCAGAGGCACCAGTGTACCAAACCTACTCCATTTTGGAATGACACTCTACATGTTTCGGACAGTCTTTCCATCCATCATCAGGAGTTCAAGACTGTACATACAGCTGTCAAACAGATACAGCTGTCTACTTGCTAGCAAGCAGACAGCTGTATCTGTTTGACATATGCCTGTTGCTGTATGTACAGTCTGGAACTCCTGATGATGGATGGAAAGACCGTCCGAAACACGTAGAGTGTCATTCCAAAATGGAGTAGGTTTGGTACACTGGTGCCTCTGGTTGGTTTTTCTATGGAAATTTGATGAATATATTTGCTGGGTTTCTTGTTTGATAGCACAATTGGATTAATCACCTTAAGATATTTTTTTTTATTTGTAGCAGTTCAGTAATGGTAGTGCATTGATCTGCTGTAGTGGGTTTTGGTTTATACCCGATTAAAATATTTTTGAGTATTGCTTCTCTCCTTCTGTCAAAAGGGGTGCCGGGATGGGCGTCAGGTTCACAAGTAATGACCACATGTAATGCTCATGAACAGCAGTGTAAATAGATGAGATTGTTGTCCTCTTTTCTTGCTAGTCAGAAAACAACACAAGAGCTTGTTCAATATATTTTTATAAGCGAAATATTTGTGTGGGTGGTAGACTGAACATGGATTTTTATATGAGAAGTAGTTCATCTGATATGTGATGTTTAAAAAAAAATCAGTTGTTACCTCATGAGTCCTGTGCCATGTAGGATACAGGCAGCAAATGAGATGCTGTAAGCCATATCTTAGGTATATTAATTTCATGAAATTCGAATGCATTTCTGTCAACGACCAAAATCTCTACAGTAACAAAATTTTACACACATAATATAGCTGAGGGTTCTCTCTGTCAGGTGACTTTCCTTACTGTGGTTTATATTTAAGCCGGCTTTCATTTTAAAAATATGTGCCTAAGTACATTGTTATTAAGGAAATGCAACAGAGACTGAGGACCCTAACTTCATGTGTGCCAAATTCAATAACTGTAAAGTTGTGATCATTTAGAGAAGTGCTTTGAAATTGCTAAGGTAGTTGAAGAATAAAAGACCATCTTGATGTCACTTGCTATTTTATTTCACTTCTCATGTACTCAACATGTTTCGGATATTAATATATCCATCATCAGGAGCTCGTTGAATTACCACATCGGTCATTTTGTTCTCGGTCGTTGTGTGTTGGAGATTTGGTGCGGTTGGGTTTGAGTAGTGTCCATGTTGCAGGCATGAGAAGTGAAATAAAATAGCAAGTGACATCAAGTTGGTCTTTTATTCTTCAACTATTACAATGATGCACGGTCCAATAAATGTAAGATGCTAAGGTAGTGTTCATAAAAACCTGTAAAGACAGCTTGACACAAGTGAAAATAAACATGAACAAATAACAGGCAACAAACATGACTCAGTGTGGTCATGATATTCAGAACTGTTTAAAGGTTTACTTAGAGTTCCATTATAGTATGACTCAGCTGTTTTTTGTATTGCTTTAAATGTCTTAGCTTTATGGGTAAAATTGGCAAAATGTAACACAAAGTGTGGAGTTGAAAAGTATTTAAACCACATACCATTACATTGGTAAATAATAACATTTTCTATATTCTATCCTAATTCCTGCACATCACTTTGTATGTTTGTGTCAAATTCTTCTTTGTTCACTTCCAGATATTTACATATTTAATACTTACACTGTATATATATATAAATTTTGTTAATAATTATGGTTTCTACTCATTTTGTAATTTCTTGTAGCTTTGATTTGAAGCTTCCAACTTCTTTATCTCTGCCGTCTCCTTTACTCCGTGAAATGCCATATAAGAGATTAGTTATATTTTGCTGCAGTAGATGCATTGGCACTACTGCTTCTCTGTCTTTATGGAGGTCCCATCCTGTATTTAAACCCAACAGTGATGAAGCATCACATGAAGATGATGTCAAATGGGATGGAGGTGGCAAGGATAGTGAAGGATCAAATCCCTCACCTGATATTCGGCTTGCTGATAATGATGCTCAGATATGGGGAGACCAGGCATTGCGGGAAGGCAAGAGTGCGATGACAAGCAAACCACACGAGATCGCCAGGAACCAGATTATCAGGGATGAAGCAGATGACACTGAAGGCAACATTGATGATGAAAAGATTAGTCTTGATCATCGTACTGCAGGGGGGAATGTGAATTACCTTAGGTACAGTATGTGTAGATCAACGTAGCACAGAACGTATTACCCGCTCTCTGTTGATGATGTGAATAATGGAACTGAATACTGTGTGCTGGTGCTGCTGTGTTGCTTATTTGTTGCAGAGGATGGATGTATGATGTTGGATGATGCTGTCCAGGTCTCATGTCTGTGCGCATATAGTACACTGCTGTATGTATGTTAGTGGTGGATGCATGGGTACCACAGACAAGAACACAGAAAGGAATTCTTTCATGCTCAATATTTCGAATTTAGCTGCTGAAACCCAGTTTATTACATCATTTAAATAAAAATTCTATTGACCTTCCTGTTTGGTAAATTTGGCTTCTGAGTGTCATTAAAACATATGTTCATGCATTTGTCTCATCCCTGTTCCCCCCTTTTTGTCAATGATGTCCCATTTTTTTTATGATGTCTGCTAGTATGTGGCTTAGGTGTCTCTTTCTGTGTCATCCTGTAAGTTTCTTTCCTTCAAATTTTAATTTTAATTACTCTTTCTTGGTAGTCCTCTTCTATCCAGTTATTTTTCATGGTCAAACAAGTGCAGTACTTTATCTTCCAACTGTGGTGACAAATTTTGACTCTATTTTGTATTTTTTGTATAGCCCTCATCCCATGTTAGTCAAATTACACCAGGAAGACATATGTGACACACCACTTTAATATACAATGTGTATGTTAAATCAGTTAAGCAAGTGTCATGTTCTTCTGACCCCACTACTCTGTTGGTGGGACATGGAATGACAGTTTTGCATGAATAAATTCTGGGTTGTAGCAATTAATAAACAGAGAAATCCTTTCTGGTGTACACTGCAGTAGAAGATTGTTTAAACAAGCAAAGCTTGTATCTTAGTAGTGGCAAATATGCATATCATTCCACCTCAGTGATGTACACTACATATACTCAACGGTTATTTTAAACTGTTAATCTTGCTGTTGTTTGTTGTGTAATGGACAGTTTTTCTCCTATTTGTAGCACTTGTGTGGTGCACCACCCACATAACAGATGCTAAGGTTGCAGAATTTTCCCCTTAACAGACATTCGGGATGTAAGTCTATATAATTTTTTAACCCAAAATGCTGAAGAACAAGAAATTAATCTCAAATTCATATTTTTATTTGTTAGGAAATTCAGATCACACATGGACATGCGTCAGCGACATATCCATTTGTTAGCCAGTGCATACGCACTAGTCATATAAAAGAATGGTTGGTAGTGTGTCTTCTGTTGACATCTTATTTTAGATTGTGTTGTGTGTGTAAAGACAGGCAATCAGGTTTCTTGCTATGTACATATTGCTGTTTCTGTTTGGTAAAAGTGTGCATTGTATTAATACTGTGGACCCCCCCCACAGCTCCTAAAAAAAAAAAATTTTCTTAAGAATGCATCTCAATTTATAGTATGGAATTTGGTGAGAGACTAGAGGTATAATTTGATGATAAAGATGCCTTTAAAATAGAAAATTGCTTCTGTAACTCTGAGGCATGCTGTGTCAAAATAGATGATTAGCTATCATGCAAAGAAATTCCTTGTATTTATATGCCTTAGGATTTAGTATATAATTAGTTGCATTGTGCACTGTACTGTGACAGTAAGGTCACAGAGTGGCAAATGAAAGTTGCTACAGACGTAGCCTTGCTGGGTCACTGTGTGTATTTTTGTATGTGACCAACTGCTAAAACGCTGAAGAACAAGCAAGACGTTACATCCTACAGTGACAGAGCTAAAGACTTGAGTGTTTTGATGTGATGCTGTGTCATTGGGTATGTCCTGATGCTTCAGAGGGTTGTATTGCTTCACTGTTAGGGTCAGACAGTCAACTTGGACTGCCTGAACCTGACAGCATAGGCAATACAACCCTCTGAAACATCAAACTACTTGAGTGGCACAGTGGCACATCCCAGAAGACTGAAATCTTTTGTTGCTAGACACGTTTCTGCTTCTGTTATGTTTAAACATGTCTGGTGCTATGGTACATTACATGTTCCTTGTCTTAATAATTAAATTTAAAAAAGTTATTCTGAGAACTTGTGGAGCCCAATTTATTATTGTGTAGGCTTCTAGTTATGCATATCTATTGTTTCTGTTATTCTTATAGTTTCTGTTTATTTTATTTTATTTTATTTTGTTATTATGAACAAATAGATATGTATGAACAAATTCTGACAGACATGGTTTTTTGTTTTTGTTTTTTTATATTATTTCTAAGTTCTTATAATAAAAGCCAATGAGATGCAATATTTCTCAAGTTTATTTTGATAAAGAACTCTACATGTTTCGGACAGATCTACTGTCCATCATCAAGAGTCTCAACACTGTATACACAGCAATAGGTATTTGTCATGCTAGTTCTGTTGACTGTCTGCTAGCAAGGTTAGGATGACCTCGCTAGCAGACAATCGACAGAACTAGCATGACAAATACTTATTGCTGTGTATACAGTGTTGAGACTCGTGATGATGGACAGTAGATCTGTCCGAAACATGTAGAGTTCTTTATCAAAATAAACTTGAGAAATATTGCATCTCATTGGCTTTTATTATAAGAATATATCATGATGCATGGTCCTCTGAATGTCAAATTATTTCTAAGATTCACACCATTACTATGTTTTGTTATTACTGACTTACAGAGTTTCCTACTGAATTTGTAATTAAGTTCGCTAATTATTATTCTCACACTGAAAACTGAGGAGGACTTCACATATACACACACACACACACACACACACACACACACACACACACACCGGTGGTCAAAAGAATGCACTCTATGAAAATTGCGCCACTATTGATAGTCTGTTACCAAATGTCACTTCTCAGCACCAAAATAAGAAGTGTTAATGCCCTCCTAGCCTCAAAAATGTGCAAATTTGTGTTTTTGTTATTACCATTTGTAAAAAATTATAAAAGGATGATATTACACTAGTGTTGCTTTGAAATAATGATTCTGCCTCCTGCAGGACAGGAAAATGATGTATTTAAATGGTGAGTAGTTCGTAATGTTTGTGTAGTTGCTGTGCCATGCAGAACTGATGGTAATAATAATAATAATAATAAGTGTAGCACTACCTGGCGGTGCAGTATTCATATCACACTATGTGAAATCGGCAAACTTATATAAAAGCTGAAATAGATAAACACACACACACACACACAAAACATGGTGATGGCATAAACCTGATTCATTTTCTTAACTATTCTGAGTCCAATTGCTGCTGTAGGTGTTGAAAGAACTCCACATTTTGTCCACAGAATATGTTTGTGTGTTCTGTATTATATCCACAATTAACAGCAGCAAGTATTTAGTTTTCATAAAGGAGAATCATTATGTTTTGTTGGAGATTATGTGTTTGTTAGGTGACTGTCATGCTGTAAAAGATCAGGGAAGGCCTATATAGTACATGAAGTTGCTTGCAGTTGTTTTACTGGCAAAGAATTGACTACAGAGATTTGGTGTTTTAACGCTGGTATTGTTGAAGATTCAGTTATCTTGGAGTGTGGTGCTCTGATATTGGCGCTACACATGCAATGACACAGTGCGATGTGGCAAAAAACTGAGTGAACTCACGTGGTATATGTTATTACCATTAAAATAACTTTGAAATTACTGTCATCCACTGATTATGTTGGTATAATACTAATACCATATACCAGTAGTGGAGAGGTGGCTGGATCATCAGCTGTTCTCAGTATATTTCTTTGGTATTCCTCAGTTTTTCCTGGCAGATAGTACATCGACTAGGCCACAACCACTTCTTTACAAGTTGTTTACATTTCACTGTTCGTGAATCATTGTACTATTCAGTGCCATGTAGTGTTCATTACTGATAGCATCATAAAAAACCAAAATTTTTTTTTGGTAGAGGACATCCCATTGTGTTTAAAGTAAATTAATAAAATAGGATTAAATATGTATTTTGTGTTCTATTGACCGTGCATCCCTGTATAATCTTGTGAATAAAGCCATCTTGGTGCACAATTTATTTTAGTGTGTTTATTTCTTTTCTCTACATGTTTTGCATGACTGTGTGCCCATCGTCAGGAGAAATAACTGTATTTATGCGAAACTTTGTTGTTCTTATTCTGTATGGTTGACTGTCTGGCCACCTTGCATACCAGACAGTCATCCATACAGAATAAGAAGAACCAAGTGTCGCATAGATACAGTTATTTCTCCTGATGATGGGCACACATTCGTCCAAAACATGTAGAGAAAAGAAACAAACATACTAAGAAAAATTGTGCACCAAGACGGCTTTATTTACAAGATTAAATATGTACTCCATCTGACACAACTGTATGTTAATTTTATTATTATTCTATTATTGGCTACTAGTTTTGGCCTCAAAGGCCATCTTCAGGCCAGTATTTACAAAAAACTTAAAATGCTGGTGCATATATTGCAATAATATTAATAATAAAATAAACATATAGTTGTGTCAGATGGAGCACATATTTAATCCTATTTTATCAAAAAGAATTTACTTTGATCCTCCCTTACAAAGGGATTTAAAAAAAACTGGGTAACAAACCATTTTGATGTGTATGTACCACATGGTGACAGCACATGGTACACACCAGACTTCCATGTAGTGACCACTGAAATTTAAGTGTTTGTCCCACTGTGGCACCCAGGCTTGTGTCCTCATATAAGAGACTGGTGTCAGGTTTCTGTAGGAAATTACAGCTTGCAATGTGTCAGTGTCTTTTGCAAATTGCTTGATCAATAGTACTGTAACGAGTCACAAGTCTGGCTTGCAGTACAGAGCCCAGTGATTTCTGTCTCACTGGACACCTAAAGAAGCACCAGGCTGGTAAGCAGTTCCTAACAGACATGGAGATAAAGCAAGCTGCCTTCTCCTGGCTACACACATTTGACATTGATTTCTTCTATGCTGGGATAAAAGCCTTGGTGCAACACTGGGACAAATGTTCAAATTCAATAGTGACTTTTTGATGTCTGGTGTGTACCATCTGTTACACATGTGCAATGTATGTTTAGAAGTCAGATTAAAGTTCTTGGCATCAGTGTGTTTGTTACCTTATTTTTTTTAAAGTTTCTTTTATTATAGCCCTTAAGGGACAGTTTTAAATAACAGTGTCACCAAATACGCACACGCTTTGAGCTTGCAAAAGTCCTGTAAAGCCACTCATGTGCTAAACTTGGTTGGATAATCACCTGTAGGAATATGATGCTAGGAAGTTTTTTTTTTAAAGTAGGCACTGCAGTACAGACTTAAGTATACCTTCTGGTGCCGTGTACTTGACACGTTCTGCTCCTATTCATAACTAGTAGTGTAATGACCATATTTAATGATTGAAGAGCCAGTATTAACCTTGTATGCTGTATATATACATTCCACATGCATTACAACTTGGGTAATTTCAGTACTTAACATTCATTGTATATTCTTGAAAATATGGCATCAAAACATTTGCATTATGGTTGCACATTTCATACTAGCACATGCAGATGTTGGTCTAGTGCCTTCGGACAGGCTGTGCCTAAACTGTCTGGTTGGGCGTGTTAGAGGTCAGTTGAAATGTGATGGCACATGCGCAGAAACCAGATTTTGTATTTTGGCAAAATGGACGAGTCCATTTAAATC
>Ga0131853_10026290_pt1 | contig 10469 bp, 5 predicted proteins | sample TergutLab28metaG_FD_92764 | JGI IMG/M metagenome (GOLD analysis project Ga0131853, IMG submission 92764) | Labiotermes labralis P1 segment gut microbial communities from Petit-Saut dam, French Guiana - Lab288 P1 (version 2) (version 2) | ecosystem: Host-associated > Arthropoda: Insects >... | reverse complement strand
TCCAGACCGGCCCTGGGGCCCACCCAGCCTCCTGTAAAATGGGTACCGGGTCTTTCCCGGGGGTAAAGTGCGGCCGGGGCGTGCTGCTGACCACTCACCCCCTTCTAGTGCCGCGGTCATGGACGAGTAGCGCTATACCTCTACCCACCCTCTGGGCCACACCGGGCCTGTAACGGGAAAATCTTTACCTTTTTATGTTCTATTATAAGAAATCATCACTAGTATATAGAAGTTCGAAATGCAGTAGTCACAAAAATTTCCGTTCTTCTGCAAAATGCCCTCAGTTCCACTTCCGCGAATACGTCAAACCCAGCAGTGCAGTCATTATGTGTCAGCAGCCTTCGATGAACCTCTTTATTACTAATAAGCAGACAGTTTACGTGAGAAACCAGAAATGTAACACTCATGTTACACCGCCGAATGTGCGTACTACGACGCCGACGGCCAGAAATTATTTTTCTTTTCACTCGTAAGGCACAGCACAGACATACAATTCAGAGCAGCGCACGGCACTGAGATATATGGCAGATTTTACTCACAGAATCCACTTACAAAGAACTGTCAGAACGTGAAGTCGGCTGCGGTATGCCGTCAGATATATTGTAAAAATACAACATAAACTACGAAACTGTCTAGGATAAAGTGAAAATTGCTGAACGTATAACAATTACGCAATATTTTAATAATTCAGTACGCTGTATGTGTAAGAAAACTAACAGACAATAACAAATTGACTATAAATAATCAATTCTTTAACCATCTGATATTTATAGGCTACTGGCGTAGTAAATTTTGACGAAACGCCTTATAACCATTTAGTCTGCTCTGAATAATGGAACACTCTTGATCCTACTTTGGGAATGGTGTATTATATATACACAGAAGAAAACAGCTTCCGGAAACAACAGGGGTTTTCAGACACCCACCTTCCGAGGTAAGGAATTTCGTGCAGAAATGCACTATGTAATTTGTGCCAGGACAGCTTGCACTCACACTGCATGAAGAAGAATTAGACTGGAAAACCCTTTGAATCAGTGTGTATAGGTAAATCATTGTAATATACATGAGTGTAGCTCAGCTAACTTACGCGTCATTACAGAGGATAATACGCCTTTCTGCGAGTGAGCAATCTGACAGAAAAGTCGGACGCTCCTCCTGTGAAATCGGCCAACCCATGACGCTGATTTTCACGGCTGTGCTGCTTTGGTAAATAAATCTATAATGCAATTAAATTCCTTTCGATTATCTGTACACGCATGAATGCTAGCAGATGGACATTCCCAGAGATTAGAGACCCTGACGTAATAAGTCGATTTGCTATTCTCTAATTTCTAAGGCAAACAAAAATCGAACAGTCGAGAGACATAAAAAGTTACGTAAGGGTATCTGGAAACTAAAATCAATAAACATATGGGAATAAGAGAAATGTTTGATTTTCCTTCCTTCGTAGGATTAGATGAAACTAAAACAACGAAGGTACCCTAGTTACAGTTCTACGCTCTCTGAAGATATCAGGCAATTACTTCTAAGACAATGCCACAACCTTACAGTGCAATGTTTTCTTCTGAACACAGCACACAACTTGCTGTGCATGGATACTTCAGCGTGTATAGCTGCCTCGTCAACTTTCGTGATCCATTAACGACGTCAGACTGTTCCCCAAAGAGGACACACTCAGAAATGTTCTGTGTAATTACTGACATCCATACAAGCACATCTGCTACAAAAATATCGCGGTCTCCATACAGTCTACAGGAAACACTACCTCTCCAGTCCTGAAGCATTCAAACAATGCACGTAAAATACGCAAACCAAGCCAAGTTCTTGGATTATGCACCAAGTAACCACTTGTAGAGGAATACCATGTCTTGCTTAAGTACAAAGTCTTGTGCATTTCCCTACAAGGAAACAAATTCGTCTGCCACATTTGCATTCGGAAAACGTTTGCATGAAATTTTATATGCATGCTTACATGGAATTTAATTATAATGAACTATGCCAGGGTTAAATGGTTAGCACTTCGTTTCGTTTTCCAAATGTAAGGGGTTTCCTTCGGGGAAGACGTCTACCCCGACTGTGACATTTCTTAGTTTTCCTCAGTCCCACCAGACCTTAAAATGTCATGTTGGCTTCCTCCCGCACCTTTCTTCCCAAGTACCCCCGTTCGACTCTGCATAGGACCTAATCTATGCAGAAGGTCATGGGCCCAATGCATACCTGTCATGCAGCAGAGTCGGCAGAACTCGCCAAATGGTAGAACGCAAGTCAAAGGGGCAAACCGAAGTACTAGGAGAAAAAGACAAGTTGCAATGCCACTTTCTCAACCGAAATCCACGTCAAGAAAACTGGCATCGAATACGGGCTTACGAATGGCTGGCGACTAACTGCCCGGTCCAGAAACGTACAGCTGCAGGAAATGAAGATGATGACAGAATGTTTCAGTGTGAACTTCACTCTTTTGGATTTTATCACCCTTTATAATGTCTGGCGAGGATTACAAATCATGAATTTTCTCCATCCTCTTGTTATTTCCTCCCGCTTATGCTTCTCAGCACTACTTACGACAATCTATCACTAAAAAAAAAACCCTTCTCTCTTCACCGGTGACAGTATTTCCTTACGTACAAAATATCCTGTCTGTAAATGACGATAGGCATTTCATTTTCTAGCGCGAAAAGTATAATTCCGTCTTAGTTCAGTGGTATCCTGGTTCCAACCGATATTTTCTACTATCACGAAGTCTAAACTGTGGTTTAATAATTCTTTTGCGCTTGTTTTTGGCGACCCTGAACTATACAGAGGTTAATGACCATACAAATTCGAAAGCAAATGTCCATTTTTTACTGCTTCAAATCGCTGCAAAGAGCACATCCAAGTCCGAACCCCTGTGTAACATTTCGTAACATGGTGATTTTGTGTAGCGAGGAGTTGTTTGCCGGAGGACCACTCCTTGTTGGCTGTGCGCGACCAATTCAATACAGTCGCAGCTATCCTACACATCTGGTGGCCGTCCCCGCATCCGACAACAGAGGATGCGCCATGTTGACAAGGACCCACTTAACATGAACGTGTAAAGTTTCTGAATGTGAAAGTCTTCGATGCTTGGAAGTGTTATGGGATCCGTTACAGCGCCAGTACCGACCTAGCGGCCCATAATCAAGTCGTTAAATGTTTATACTTCTACAGCGCGGCTCGGCAAACGGCAATGCTAGATATGCCATTTAGTTACACATCAGATTAATATTAAATACTGTTACCTTAATGGCGTATAACTGACTTGAGTTTACTAAGTACACGGTTGAGATGAATTAGCGTAAAGTAGTGTGAAAATCATGCACACATAAAAGTTACAGACACAGAAATCGAAGTGTGCCTGAAGGAGCTACACTAACATGTCTTTGGAGATAACAAATATAACGCATGAACTGAATAAATAATCATCGCTTATGTATGAGCACATAGTAGCAAACATACTTCCATATCTAACTTAAAAGCACTATCCGTCATAAAAGAGATGTTACTTATTGAACTATCACTTTTACACCTCGTTCATTATCTTAAAACACAAGACCAAAGTGGACTGGTACAATAATCAACATTACTCCACTGTGAAAGCTCAGCATATGATAGCTTAACGCTACCAGAAACCAAAAAACAATAAATACAAGTAGAGCCTGATATTATCAATACAGCCTGTCATACTTATTGTCCCTGACTAATACGGAACGTTAGTGCTTGAATATCCACTGCAAGTATTACTGAATACAGTTTCAACGTCTTTAAGATCATAATCAAAACGGACGTGCTAGGCAGATATTATTTTCAGAATGTCGCCTCAAGCAGTATTTTTGCTTCGCAAAAATAATTTTATTCTGAAGCGTACCATGTAATGGACGAATGGAGTGAGTGCCTCGGGCGCCGAAATGAGGCGGGCTCCTTTATACGAGATACTGAAATGGATGACGCATCAACACTGTTAACGAAAGCACTGAACTTTCAGGGAAGGCATCCAAAAAACAGGTGGGCTGGAGGCTACAGACGCTGCGTGTATAAGTATTAAAAGCAACCCGCGAATGTGTCTTTACGGAATTTGAGGGTGTGTGGCATACGCTGTGCGAAATTTTAGTACAATCTAAACTTACGTACAAGATACTAGGCCTGTATACATGTAATTACAGTATTTGGAAGATCTGCCTAAAGATATATGAATCTGAAAATGGTGCACTAAAGTCGCCATTTTATTTGCCACTTGCCACTCAATAACACTTCCATCACCATCTCTTGTTACTTCTATCTTTATAGTCTGCCGGAATAGATCAGTGATTATTACGACTAGGACACATGCTGCACAACGCACGAACCGTGGTTCGAGTCCTCGTAGGGATAACATACTTTTCAACATATTTTCCGTTTCTCCAAAGTATGTAGACCGGCCCTGGGGCCCACCCAGCTTCCTATCCCATAAGTGCCAGCGACCCTTTCCCCAAGGTAAACCGGCCGTATCGCAAAGTTTTATTTCCACTTCTCTACGTGCATTCATGGCGTGCAGAGACTTATAATTAGCTTAGATTAAAAAATGCGCAGTAATTAAAACGTTTGTGAGCTCTCGGCTGGGCTTTCGGCCGCGTCACAGGTGAGAGAGAGAGAGAGAGAGAGAGAGAGAGAGAGAGAGCAGGTCTCCGAAACTTGGGACTCCGGTCCAGCTGTGTCGCACCCACAGCCCAAAAAGAATTTAGTGAACGTGGGAGCCATGAAAGCTTCAAGTTTTAAATACTTTGTGCTCCGTACAAACCTGATCTGCACAATGACCCAACAGACTATACAAGTAAAATAGAAGACAACATGTACAAAGCACTAAAGATATGGCCCTGTGATTTTGGATTCCAGAAGCTTGGTTTTAGAATACTCTGGAGATTACGAATGCATAAAGAATAAAGAAACTGCTTGTATATTGTTCAATTACGTCAGCTGAGCACAGCAGAAACCCCTCGTTCATTGAGGGATTGATAATTCACTGAAAATTGTATCGGCAATTTAGCAACGCACAGCGAAGATTTCACGATCCTAAATCTGAAAGCACACCCTCGGTACTGAATCGGAGAACACGCGCTCCCGCGCACTGCTCGCTTTGGTACGAAAATCACATAGTTTATGATAACAAAACTAAAACACTTCCACGAAGATTCTGGAACACTTTCCTCGAAGACTAAGTGAATTGCTCATTCTCTGGATTCGGTCTAACAAAAGTCACAAAAACAATAATGCCCTACCCCCTGCCTGGGTCTCATGACATACATACAAGTGCGTGCGGAAGTGCAAACTAAGAGCTTTCGTGTTCTTCAAGTTACGTTCATACCTCTTAAAAATGAAGACGACGGCGAATTTTAACTCTGCTTCTCCCCACATTCCTTCAATTTCGGAGTCTCAAGCCGCCGTTCCCGGAGATCGTGGCAGACGTTAATTAAAACTAGCGCCGAGGTTTGGGTGTATTACAATGTTTAATTATAAAACCAGGGAAAACAAATTTATTTCTTTTTACAAGCTCATGTCAAGTTTAGGGATTTTATAAATTTACAAAACGAGGAGGAGGAATTAATTCTCCATGATCTATGTTCTTAAAATTCTATGTTCAATAGTCCGTGTATCGTACAATATATGGCAATAATTATCCAACAAGATGCAACAGTATACATTTTATTTACATCTGTCAATTGCTCTACATGTTTCGGGTGGTATTTCCACCCATCATCAGGAGCTCATAACACTGTATCTGGCATTAATGGGACCGTTACTGCTACCTGTCGTGGACATGGGCACGTCCACGACAGGTAGCAGTAACGGTCCCATTAATGCCAGATACTGTAGATAGCGTTATGAGCACCTGATGATTGGTGGAAATTCCACCCGAAACATGTAGAGCAATTGACAGATATAAATAAACTGTATACTGTTGCATCGCCAGTCCCAGTGGCCGCGCGGTCTAAGGCGTAGGTCTACGGCCCCTCGCCTGCTGAGATTGTGGGTTCGAATCCCACCGGGGGCATGGATGTCTGTCTGTTGTGAGTGTTGTGTGTTGTCAGGTAGAGGTCTCTGCGACGCACTGATCACGCGTCCAGAGGAGTCCTACCGACTATAATGCGTCGCTGTGTGTGATCTAGAAACCTCAAGAATGAGGAGGCCATGGCCCGCGGTGGGCCGCAGTTTCATCATTGAAGAAAAATCCAAAAGTTTACTTCTATGGAAACCAGAAAAAAAAAATAAATTTAACCCGCATTAAACTGGCCTGAAAACTATTACGAACCGTTTTATTTTGCACACCATCTGGTGTTTTGATGTTCTCCTGAAATATCAGAGCTACTTTAGCATACCATTACAGCTGCAAAGACAAATGATTTTACGGACTCGTTTTTTTAGAGTGGTTTTTGTAAGTTTTGTAATATAATGTCCGCTAGCCAAGCGCAAAATAAGTGTGTAATCAAAAACGAAGATAATCAAATTCAAGTCAGTCATGGTGCTAGGAATATAAAAACAAACACTAGGGCCGTTCTTACAAAAAGTTTGTATGTCCCCACGATTATTAATTACACACGTACACAATACCCGAACGTACATTAATTTAAAATATATATATATATACTTCACAGTCGCACCTGCGACGCCCGGGGAGAAGCAGGTTATATAATAAGTTTCATTATTAGGTGCAGCCAGAAACTAGTGTATTTCACCGCGTGTCTATATTCAAAAACACACACACAACGAAGTGTATACTGGAATGCTGCGAGGGTCTTTGACTTCAGAGCAAGTCTGTCACAGAATGCATCACGTATCTGCCACACTCTGCTTTCTTAAGAAAATAAAGCAGGCACCTGTAAGACAAACTGTGTGCGTGTATCTGTATGTCCCCACATATCATTTTTTTTGTACCAGATGAACGATGACATAACTTCGTTATGGAGTGTCTGACGGGCAACAGCGGGCAGGTACCTTCCATCCTTTTCACCTGAACACGCAACAGTTTCAATTTCCGAAAAAGTGTCGTGCTATTCTGAATAACAGATGAAATATATTAACAGCGCATGGCATTCTCTTGTGCCTAATGCATCAATAGTATGAGTAGCGCACTAAAGCCGAAACATGTAGGCTTCCACCGAACAGGAATACACATGACACGAACCAATACCATCAACATTTCCCAAATTTTTATGCGAAAACGCCATACTCTCTATGCTCAGGGCACATTATGATGGTACTGATTTTATATTACTGATAGCGTGTAAGCGGTAAACGATTAATACAATTAAGATTGAATATGCATAACCACAAGTTTATTCCCAACTAACTGCACACTGGTTTCAACGCTCCTACATTCGGCTGGAAACTGCAGCCATCTTCATGGAGCTGTAAGTGTTGAAGACACGAACAGCGTGCTAGACAGGTTGTCAAACATAAACAGTCAAATACTTACACATATTAGTTTCATTCCATTAAAAAAACAGAATTATTAAAATCGTATTAAAACTGCAACACAAGAAAAGTATTAAAATCACATAAAATACGGTATCCAGACACTACAGTTTATAGTGAGTTGGTGTATGCCAGGTTTAGGTATTCGGTGTGCACTCCATGATTGAATGTGCCGTATTGTACTGCTGTCTTCAATACCTGTATCTCCCTAAAGATGGCTGCATTTTGAGCCGAAATATGTACGAACATTGTGCAAATGTGCAAACACTTGGTAATAAACTTGTGTGTATAAGATACGCACAGGGAAAATGTACAATATTACAAATGAGTACGCATATTTTCCAAAGACGTTATTTGCTAATTCTTGTACACCTCACAGAAATTCATCGTTTCCTAACAAGGCCCACTCTATTATCGGGGATAAAAACTAACATTTATACCCTGTGGAAAGTCAAGCAAACTGGCTAGCGAATAATACAGAGCCTACTTGATGCCCGAAGCGATCAAATAAAATTAATAATGATACTCAAATCTGGTGTTCGCACTATCAACTTCCGCTATTTTTTGTACTGCTAGTCACATTACATGTCGACATTATTTTGCTTATCTACCTAGACTTTAAGCTAATTGCTATTGAGAATCTACAGTTTCATGTACAAATAAAGGGAAGGCTTTATCCGATACTGCTGAACTGAAATTCAGTTACATTAGTTTAGCAAGTATATGGCTGGTAAGATATTTTCAACGTGGGAATGGCACGAATGAAGTTAATGATGGAATGCAATTTACGTTCAGCATCGACCACCGCCGCTGCACAGCTATTCAAATTCATAGACTCACGTAACTGTTTTTTTTTTTAATTTCGTAATTCATTTCCATACAAAGATGACACATAACAGTTGCAGAGCTCAATTACACTTACAGACTGTGAGACATGCTGTTTCCTTTTTAGATGCGTTCGCAAAACTGCGAAGAACGACCATTAGCTTTGCCATGTCTGTCTATCCGTCTGTCCGCCCGTCTTCATAGAACAGCTCGGCTACCAGGTGACGGATTTTCATGAAATTTTATATTTGAGCATATTTCGAAAAACTGACGAGAAAATTAAAGTTTAATTAAAATACGACAATAAAAACGGGTACTTTACATGAAGACAATTATACATTTTTGATCATATCTCGCTCAGTTCTTCTTAGAATGCAAAATGTTTCAGAAAAACGTTGCAGAGAAAATCAAAACACACTTTTCAGGTTCAAATTTTAATTCCCGAAAACTGTGCCGTGTATGAGATAATGTGGAGAAATTCTGTGGAGCCAGACAAGCCACAGATGACACTATGGCACACGCGCTTGCATGCTAAATACCTCTGGCTACAAATACATACTAACAATATGTAACACTTACTGCTTTTCCACCACAACAATGGTTGCACGAACGTATAACGTTACGTGTACAATGCATGTCTTGTTTTCTTTAGCTATATCTAGGCGTTCGATTCCAGTATCACAGTAAGAGCTCTGAAGGGAACATGAAGCTCAGCCAGGCAAAAAAATTCTCTTATCCAAAACATCCTTAACGGCTCGGGGCCCACCCAGCCACCAATTCAAAGAGTACACTATTCCCTTTCCTCTTGGTGGTGGTGAAGCTGACCACTAAATCAATCTGGCGCGACGGTTAAAGATAAGTGGAGCTGTGCCTCTGCTCCCCCATATGCCCTCATGGTCTGCACAGGGACAACTTTGTAGTAGCAGTGACCATAAATTACATCATATTTTCCCACTAAATAGATTATTAGCTCCACATATTATTACTGTTGCCCTGTTCCATTCCTGAGAAGAACTCGCTGTTCAAATAGAAATTCTGTATATGTTCAATTTGTACGATAAACACTATCTTTTCGCATCATTGCCGTGCTTGCAAATGTGTAGCTACATTCACGAACTCAGTACCAAATTTCATATTTTCATATCAAGTTTCCTGAAAATCGGTCATTTGGTTAAAAAAATTAAATGAAAGGCCACACAGAGACACGGAGTGCATCGTGGGACCAAGAGGTCATATTCCTGTTTTAGGATGGAAAGTAGGCTATTAAAGGACGCACTACATTTGACGGATATAAATCATAACTATGTTTGCTACACAGTTTACAGTCCAGACTCCATTCCGTACACCCGAAGTAACAACTACCGCACTCTGTGCATGTACAAAAGCACATAAACCAATCACACGCAGAGCTCTGCAACTAAATGAAATACTAATGAACTATTATTCCCAATTTACAGTTGTTCTTGAGAAATTACAGTACAATAGAAGGAAATCGAGAAGTCTGGTGTTGTGGTAAAGATCCAGACTTGTATTCGGGCTGATATCGCCGACCATGCTTGCTAAGGTTTATCGTCCTTTTCTTCAGTCTCTTTAGTCAAGTTATGAGACAATACCTTGAAGAGATCACAATCACCTCCTTCGTAGTCTATTCCTGTTTCTCTTTTACCTGTCAATCTGCCATGCTACTCAAACAGCGCAGTGAAATAAACCACAAAAAAGAGGAATAGTTACATTTTCTGACTCGTTTCCCTAAAACACAGGAAACAGGCAAGCACCTGTAAAAATCAGAATAGGCCAAGGTATTTACGAATGACATTCCAAGAGAAAGCAGGAATTTAAGAAAAATATCATTTTAATACAAAATAAACTTCTTGGAGGTAAATCCGTACTTTACCGCTACATCAAAGAATACGGGATGCCAAATACAGTGGAATGTTGAATAAAGATAGACAAACTTGATGTCACTTGCTTTATTAATTCATTATTTAATGCTCAACATGTTTCGGATGTTAGTACATCCATCCTCAGGTGCTTGCGGCTTATTTGTTGAGTTATTTCATGGGTTGTATTGCTCTGGTTCGATGTGTGTGGGTGTTATGCAGACAGAAGCACTAGTGTTTCAGGCTGCATAAGGATACCACACCACCCCAGCCGAACCACACCGTAACTCCCACACACAT
>Ga0131853_10026286_pt1 | contig 10471 bp, 7 predicted proteins | sample TergutLab28metaG_FD_92764 | JGI IMG/M metagenome (GOLD analysis project Ga0131853, IMG submission 92764) | Labiotermes labralis P1 segment gut microbial communities from Petit-Saut dam, French Guiana - Lab288 P1 (version 2) (version 2) | ecosystem: Host-associated > Arthropoda: Insects >... | reverse complement strand
TCAAAAAGAGCTTTACAACTTTGAAAGCGTATAGAAATTTATACAGAGGACATACACAACGTTTTGAACTGTCAAAATGTAGCAAAACACACCGAGTTTTACCTCGGATAGTTATGGTTTTGCTCCCTCAGCAAAGAAAGAGTGTACGGCCCCTTCTTCTTCATGGAGACGACCATTACCGGTATCGTGTATCTGGACATGCTCCAAGATTTCCTCATTCCACAGTTAGACGAAGGTGACCAAGAAGGACGCATTCACTTCCAGCAAGACAGTGCACCCCTCATTAACTTGGAGAAGTGCGCGAGTACCTCAACACCCGTTTCCCAGGTCGGTGGATAGGTAGAGCGGTGCCGATAGCATGGCCACCCCGTTCCCCGGATCTTACTCCCCTGGATTTTTTCTTATGGGGATTCGTTAAAGATCGAGTGTTCGTACCACCTTTGTCTGCAAATGTCGTTGAACTCCGAACTCCAATTACTGCCGCAGTTGCAAAAGTGACGCCAGAGATGCTACGTAGCGTGTGGCAAGAGACTGACTACAGGTGGGACGTCTGCCGCATTACCAATGGAAGTCACATTGAACCATTACTATCCGAGGTAAAACTCGGTGTGTTTTGCTACATTTTGACAGTTCAAAACGTTGTGTATGTCCTCTGTATAAATTTCTATACGTTTTCAAATTTGTAAAGCTCTTTTTGAAACACCCTGTATTATTCTACAAGTTCACTATACATGTTTCGGGTGTCAACCACATCCATCATCAGGAGTACACAAAACTGTAACTACAGCCTCCGGTACTCGTGCAGCTACCTCCCTCCAACGTGGCCAACCTTGGCCACGTTGGAGGGAGGTAGCTAGACAAAAAATATGACCAGTACCGAGGGCTGAAGTTACAGTTTTGTGTACTCCTGATGATAGGTGTGGTTGACACCCGAAACATGTAGAGTGAACTTGCAGAGTAATAAATAGACTGCTTTGTGTTGCATCTCACTGGACAATTATTAATATAGGTCCTTGTGAATTTCTAATGTAATTTCCACTCCGCTGATACTGTGCAAACTCCATCAACCTACATGGCTTACTCTTTTAGAGAAATGTTTAAATTTGGCTTCGTGAACCGAATGAAAGCGGGTTCAGCCGGTCTGTTAAGAACTGAACGAATGGAATGTGCTGACTTGACGCTGACGGAAGTCAAGTCTGTAAACACTGAACTGGACTGCATGTGTGCATAACACTGGTCGATTTTAACATTTTGCATTGTTTTAACCATCTAATTCCATGCGAAATATTATTGAAAATACATTAGTAATTTGAACACTTGTATTATTGCCATCTTAAAATTTTGTGTACATTTTTTTGCTACTATGGTAAACTACTCATGTTAATAGACACACACACACACACACACACATATATATATATAAATATGCTATATATATATATATATATATATATATATATAAGGTAAAGCAATCCCATGACAGGCCTGGACAGGCCCTGAGGGTTCCAGGAGGTTGAGGATCCCAGAATTCAAGACAGTCTGCACATGATGGTGGTAAGGATGTTACCCCTACGCAACGGCCGCCTTTGCCCCCCAGGAAATACTCCTGGTACTCATTTCTGTTGGCGGCTGAGTCAACCCCAGGACTATAGTGGGGCTGGAAGGATTACACCAACGGGAATTGAACCCGCTACCTTCTGGCTTTTAGCGCAGTGCCTCAACCAACTGCGCCACTGCGTGCCCCACACCCACACCCACCCACACCCACCCACACACACACACACACACACACACATTCACACACACATTCACACACCCACACACACATACAAACACACACCCACACGCACACACACACACACACACACCCACACACATTCACACCCACACCCACACCCACACACACACAAACATATATATATAAACAATAAATATATGAATCAAAACGTCTGTATTGTAAATGGCAAAGCAGAACTAGTTTATGAAGTATATCGAACTTAAATATTAGTGTAATTATTGACAAGTTTATGAACTTTAAATTATTAACTTTCGTCCTAGACATCACGTTTTGTTTTATAACAAACAAATTGATATGCAATTTCTGTCAACACGACTGTTATTAATATTAATATTATATCTTTATAGAGTGTATGGCAACATGTTTCGACCCACATTGCGTCATCTTCAAAGAACATCAGGTTTCAGTATTCTTTAAAGTTCTTTTTAATAGGGTATACCACTTTTTGTGTGTAAATTCAGGCGTTGGGTTTTCCTATTGTTGTTACGACATTTCTAGCAAACGTCACACATCTACATGCATATATACACATGTACGTACATAACTTGTGCATATTTAAGTAAAGGTAAAGCAGTCACATTACAGGCCCAAGGTGCCCTGAGGGTTCCAGGAAGTTAAGGTTCCCAGATTACGTGACAATGGCCCAGAATGGTGGTAAGGTTGTCAGCCTCACGCACCGGCCGTTTCTACCCCCAGGAAATACTCCTGGTACTCATTTCTGTTAGAGGCTGAATCGACCCCAGAGCCATAGTGCGATCTGAAGGATTATGTCAATAAAAAATTCCAATGGCACCATCTGGAATCGAACCAACGCTCTTCCGATTTGTAGCGCAGCACCTTAACCACTGTGCTACCGCAGTCCCACATGTGCACATTTATCTCACATAATAAATTCGTGATTTTCACTCACAATATTAGATAATTATTCCAGTCTGGAACACCTTTTTCTCTGTCTACCTACACACCTCCGCACCAATCCAACTAAATAACATGTCTATACATATATAAATAACTTGCTTCGCATCCGAGAAGAGCAAACTTCCTAACAAAAACGCGTGAAAACTTCAAATTGTGAGCAAAGAATGTAACTTTTGCTGTGGACCTTGGGATAATTAATTGAAGTCATATGTGAGGGATTGCATTTCTGAAAATCAAATTGTCATAAAATTGGGAAGTTAAAAGCATGTAGTATTAGTGGCTGCCCTCTCGAATTGCAAAAACTTCGAAAATTAAGAATTAAATTGACCAGTACTCTTACTTTCTATACGTATTAGGTTAGGGAGAAATACATGTGTGGAATACAAAACGAAACAATTATATAAACCTAAATACAATTAAAAAAAGTACATATTTAACTGACTACATGCAGTAGAGTCTTTTAAAAAACCAATAGTTCTTCAGATAGGCAAGATATTTCCCACAAATTACGGACTCACTTCTCTTACACTGAACCAATTTGAGATAAATTCTAGTATTAGCCTCCCATCTACGCTTAGGTCTTCCAAGTGGCCGCTTTCCTTCACTTTCCCCACCAAACAGTATGCACATCTCTAGCTCGTATGTGCTGCATACCAGACCAATTTAATTTCTCTGGTTATGATTATCCAAATAATATTTTGTGAGGAATACAGATCATGTAAATGCTAATATAAATTCAACTGTAAGAAACCATAACCATGACGGGGAATGGAACTCGACCGGCTGAGTCGTCGTGTTTTGGAAGGCTTTAGAATGGGCAGGCAAAAATGGAAGACTGATACGAAGCGACGGCGGATCGCAATGCATTTGGAGTTAGTGACTTTTTGTGAATGTTCTGCGTTAGTAAAACAACTAATATCTTTTGTGAGGAAAATTTTCGCTTTTTTTTTTTTAAATTTTTTCTGTGGGCAAAGGGGATATTAACATACAAATCACAAACACAGCCTGTCCTTTGTGTCCTACAACTTTAGACACTTATCTCAATTAATATCCATACTTTATGGTCTTCAGAATATGCTATCGTGTGTGGCCACTGACTGTGTTTAATGTCGCAAGAATAGACATATCAATAGTGATATTACATTGATACATTTTTCACCACGTGCGGCTGGTATTACGTTCAAATAAAAATATGCTAATGCTTATTAAGTAGGTATACAGGTGGCTGTTATTTGAATGTAATGTTAAAAGAAACGTCATGGTGCATAATACTAAACAATAATTAAAAATATATCAATTTTTTTCACATTCGTAACTTGCATCTTGATATTATCAAAGTTTTATTTATTCACCAAATTATGCACTAATGAGTTGTCTTAAAAAAAACAATATTAAAATTTACATTAAACAGCTCCGACATGTTTCGGTGTTACAGTTACACCATCATCAGGGAGCACATGAATTTGTGCTTACTAAAGTTACAGTTGTTAAAATAGACCACAGCGATGTATTTTAATTGACTATTTTATCAACTGTAACTTTAGTAAGCACAAATCAATGCTTTCCCTGATCATGGTGTAACTGTAACACCGAAACATGTCGGAGCTGTTTTAATGTAAATCTTAACATTTTTTTTGAGACAACTCACTAGTGCATCAGTTGGTGAATAAATAAAATTTTGATAATGTCAGTACATATTAAGTATGTATAGGGATGCTGTTATTTGGATGCGATGTTTGAAGAAACTGTATGGTGCATAATAATAAATAATTTTTGCGCCCGTCCAGACCGGGCCTGGGGCCCACCCAGCCTCCTGTAAAATGGGTACCGGGTCTTTCCCGGGGGTAAACTGCGGCCGGGGCGTGCTGCTGACCACTCACCCCCTTCTAGTGCCGCGGTCATAGAAGAGTAGAGCTCTTCCTCTACCCACCCTCTGGGCTACACCGGGCCTGTAACGGGATCACTTTACCTTTTTAATACTAAATAATAATAACAATAATAATAATAAAAGAAATTTACTGCAAAATGAAAATGTGAAATTTGTGACGAGAATATGCAGATATCAGTCTTGAGGCTGCTACGCCATGTCAAGGTGCTAGTAGTGCCCGGTGTTTTGAAGGAAAGCATTGCCTACGTCTTCAGTGTCAAGCAGTAAAAAAGGAATGGACTGCGTGGTCCTGAACATGACGGCACTATGACCCTTCGAAACACGCCGGGCACTTCTGCCAGATGACACAATTCACTTCCTTGAAGTCTTGAACCTTTGTTCAGTGCCACTGTGCGACCCTCAAATCTCGCACAGCAAGAAAATTTAAATGATACCAGAAACAATTATATGACAAAGTATAGGAGGGTTCACCAAAGTTAACCAATTTACAAAATACCCAAGTATAAAAAACCGCGAGAAAACCGGCAAGAATGTGGCAGGATTAAGTTTAAAATTCCAGAAATATGGACATTACTTTCCCGCGTCCAATCCATGATTTTGAATAATAATAATAATAATATATTTATGTAAAGATGAGGCTTTTTAAACTTACCGTCGAAGGTGATAAATAGAAGCTTGTTATCGCAGCTAATAGTAACACCACCAAAGAAGATACCTGAATGGATGCCATGATGAATAATGTTAATATTGATTTTGCTTATCGGGTTATATATACTGACGTAACGGCGTGTTAAAATAAGGTTGGGGTATCTGACAGTGCTGACTGTGTCAGCTGCTCTGTGTGTATTGCATAACCACCACAGTTACTGGCGGTATGACCGCACCGCTGTTGCAATGTGTGGGGCCAGCTGTTCAACACGTATGCCTGAAGAAGAATCAGTTGTGCAATACTCTAATTTGATTATGTATGTATAATAATTCGGAAGCTTCAGACATTTCACTTAGGAAAAGGTAACGTTTCCTTGTCCAAGTCATGAAAACATATAGGAGTAGTGGAAGTATAGCTCCACTGATTCTTGACCTCAGCAGTAGATGGAGGTGAGAGGTTTACTTCACGTCCCGTCCACTTTAACCCCGGGAAAGAAAACGGTACTCATTGAATACGAGACTGGTTGGGTCTCAGACCCAGTCATTTTGAAGAAGAAGAAGATCTTTCGCTTCTACCGGAATTCGATCCCCAGACCGTCCAGCCCACAACCTAGTCACTGTACTTAGGGAAAACATAACTATCTGCGTGCAGCAGGGTCTTTCTTGACAAGCTGGATGTTTGTCAGCTAGTCAAGACATTCCTTTCATTTATAAAACACAAGGGTTTATTACCGTGGTGAGAAGAGACGGCCACTTGTCCCTGTCGTGAGCCAGATCAGTCCAGTTCAAGCCCTCATCCTATTTCTTGAAGATCCATTTTAATATTATCTTATCGTCTACGCCTAGGTCTTCCAAGTGGTATATTTCTCTCAGGGTTCTCAACCAAAATTCTGTATGCACCTTTCCTGTCTTCCTCAGGTGTCACAAGCCCCTTCCGTATTATTATTCTTCGAGATTTGATCACCCAACAAATATTCGGCGGGGAATGCAAACCATGAAGTTCCGCATTGTGGAAATTTCTCCATTCCTTTCTTTGTTCCAAATATCTTGCTCGACACCTTATTCCCGAATAACCTCAGCTTATGTTTCATTTCCTTAATGCAAGAGACCAAGTTTCGTACACACGCAATACTGCAGGCAAAATGACAGTTTTGTAAAATTTAATTAGGCTGATCTCAGTGGTTCTAAACTTTCTGGATTCCAATACAAAAAAACCCAACTTCTGCTTTATATAGGAAGTTACACTGCTGAAATAATCCGACAACTCGTAGTGTGGAATCCAAACAACAAATATCCGTTTTTTCTCTAAAATTCTTCTGAATGAAGGCATCACGGTGTGCTTGTAATTCAATTAACGTTACACAGTATACGTCAGCACAATATATTTTTTATTATTAAGCAAGTCTACATGTTTCGACTAAAAGTTAGTCATCTTCAGGCCCTTAAAACAATTTCCGTTACCAGATGCTTCGCCCACTTTGAGATCCCACAGTGTTTACAGTTGTGGATTACATCTAGTTAGGAGACAATTTTGTAAATGACACACTTTACAAACAAAATCAAAACCTTTTTAGAAAGTTTTAACTAGATGTATTCCACAATTGTAAACACTATGGGATCCCAAAGTGGGCAAAGCATCTGGTAACGGAAAATGTTGTAAGGGCCTGAAGATAACTAAATTTTGGTCGAAACATGTAGCCTTGTTTAAGAAAAAAAAAAAGATTGTACTGGCGTATACTGTGTAACTTTTCTCTAAAACGTTTCTTCGAGACATCTTCAATTTCAAAAAAATTATTTTGCCATCTATCCTGCGGGATATGTTTGAGACGCGCACAAGGTGCCTAAAATACTTTATATAAATCCTCGTTATTTTTGCCTGATTTTAACTTTTTTTTTCCCGACAAATTTTAATAAAGAAAGACAATACAAAATGTGAGCGATTACCGGGTCTAGGTAAGACCATACTTTTTCACGGGCCTAAATGAAATAAACTTAGCTTGTACCGTGAAACAGCATGACGTGTTGGTGCAAAGTACGTCTTGGTAAAGTCTACATACCACGTTCCAATCTACGTCATTTCCTGTCATGTCGATAAGCTGTTTGAAAGAGAATTCCCGAACATCATGTTATGATTTGTAGAAACTAGAAGGTCCACTGTATCGCTAGGATTTAAATTCTCATGACCCCCACCCTAATTGTTATTAGAATCGTTTGAATATTTTCAAAGGGAAAATTTTCTTTCGGGCAATATGTATCCATCTTATGCATTTATTTTGTGTGTCTCCTGTTAATAACACGAGAACATACGGCGTGACGAGGAAAGAAATTTCTTAAGCCGTGATTTTGAAACTGTCTGGTTTAACGAGGGTGCGATGTGCTGATATTAAATATGATTGGGAACAGAACTGGAATGTGCAAGGAAAGCAGAGACGGCTTCAATGAAACCGACGATGGTGTCGCAGTCTGTACGCAATCCACGAAAACATCACTGTGAAAAGATTCTATGTACTTGTGTAATCTTTTCACGCAATTTGTCTGTGCAGTGTGTCCATCCTACGTAAATTACAACAGTGTGTGCAAATGCCACATGTACGAGAACCAATATCCGTCATTTTGTGGCCATTCAAATCCTATATTAACGATATAATTTTAACACTTAATACCTAAATCCACTCGGAACAAGAGTTGTGATTGAAAATGAATGAATTCAGCACGACGTAGCACCATCAAACTTTTGAAGCTTAAACCTAATTTAAATAATATCAAAAAATTAATTTCCTACCTTACAGAAGACACCTTGTATTCCATTACGAATACCAACCGATTAATGCTGTTAAGGAACAGTACTGATGTTTAAGAATAACGTGAAGGATATAAGTAAAATCTGTGGGCAAAATTCAGAATTTTGTAATGTCAAACAACGTGGTTCTTGCAGCGATCACCGTTATTAAAGGAGAGAGAGAGAGAGAGAGAGAAAGAGAGAGAGAAAGAGAGAGAAAGAGAGAGAGAGAGGTGTAGAGAGGGAGTGGGAGAAAAAAGAAAACTCGAAATAAATTCGTTAAAGTGTACGAATAATATGAAATTTCTTTCAAATTGTGGTTTAAGTTACAAATTCGTTAGAATAGCGAGTGTGACAGGTAAATGGTGAATAGGGTAATATTTGGAAACAATCTGGTGTCACATAACTGAAGCACAAACTGGGCTTTGCCTCCAGTGGCTGAGGATGACCACAAACAAAGTGAATTAACGATATTCAGCAGCATGCCCGAGATTCGAAACGGGTAGCCTACTTACCGAATGCACGTCTACTGCATTATCACTAAGTAAACCTGCTTTGTGGAAAATTACTGAGAAGATAAAACAAGTACTGTTACTGTCCACACCATGAAGGCGTATGTGGGAGTTGAGGTACAGCTCCATTCATCCTACACTCGGAACTATATGGAAATGAGTGGTCAGCATCACGTTACGGCCGCTTTATTGCCGGAAAATAACATCGATGCCCATTGAATAGAACTCTGGGTGGGTCCCTGAGCCGGTCTTGACATTTTGGAGTCGAGAAAGTTATTTTACCTCTGCTGGGATTCGAAACCCAGTGCGTTGCGCTCGTAGCCTAGGCGCTGTAACGACTACTGAAGTGTAGTACATTATAGCTGGTATACAGGTCACTTATTACAGGCAGGCAATGTAGCACGCATGGCAGAGGAAAGCACATACAATTTTTTTCGTGGTATCTGAAAGAAACATAGTACTACCAACACCCAGAAATCATTGGTAGATAAATAGGCAAAGGTACAATGCCCCAGCAAAATAAGAGCTTCTCTCAACTTGGCAATAGAGTTTAATTTCTCCCAACACACGGCATTGTGGAGAATGGTAGGCAAAGTATGACTGCCGGGAAGGTGAACACATTACACCTGTCCGAAACGTCGGCACTTATACCAAGCTATTCGGGGCATTATTTTACAAAATTTGTGTCTTCCCAATCTCCCATTGTCTAATTAAGTCGCTCGCCATAATGGCGTGCGGGGGAATGGAGGTATAACTCCACACGTTTTTTGAATATGTACTAAGTGGTGTCTGAAGCGTCAGCTTTGGGCCATGGCCACTTTGCTGCCGAAGAAAGAAGTCCTGATAGCCAAAGCAAAGGATGTTGAGTGGGCTTCAGAACAGATTTTGGTGCTTTGGTGGAAAGAAGAATCTCTCGACCCTGGCGGGAATCGAACCCCGATTTCGTTCGTAAGCCTGTATTAAAATGGCTAAAAAAAAAAAAGGAACAGGATGGGAAGACGAGAACTTGATGGATGTGGTTCGGCATAGGTTAGTGTGTCAAGTTTTTGTCAGTACTGTACGGAATCCTCAGCTTCTGTGAAGCATGGATAATTTGTTGACTAATCGAGCAACGATCAGCTGCTCAAGGACTGCTCCAAAAAAATGTCTATCCATGACCTAGCATTAGCTTCTAAACCAGTGGCCGAATTTTTTAAGACTTCGAAGTGAGAAATTGTCACTGAAAAATTTTCGGACAATTCCGATTTTCAGCCAAACCGGCCCATAAAAAAAATTGGCTTTAAGTTAGTAAACAATTTTAACATTTACTGCTTTAATACAATCCTCCCATCTACGCTTAGGTCTTGCAAGTAGTCTTTTCCCTTCACATTTCCCCACTAAACTTTTTACGAATTGCCTTCCCTCAGTCACGGAACACGCATCGTACGTTCCGTGACTGACATTCCATCTTCATACTTTGCTGGAGCGAAGGCCAACCCGACAGGATTCACCTGAAAAAGTGAAAATTCTCAGCCAAGGTAGTCAAGATTCGAGCATGGTGCTTTTCTTAATATTGGATGCTTATTTTTGTATTACGAATATCGTTTTTCACTTCCTGTCGCCTCGCTTATCATATTTCCGTAGCTACCTCATCCAACCGTCTATGCACGCGTCGGAATGGCGACCGGAAGTAACGACAGTATTTGTCAGATAAATTGAGGACCCTGTTCCAGGTAGATGATTGGCTTCCTTTTTTGTTGCAAGTGGTAAGAAGAGCGCTGGGCGTGAACAGGTGCTTTGCACAAAATTCGTGAAGTAGAGACATAAGGAAATGCTTGCTATCATTCGGTGCAGAATCTTTTGTCTTCCAGGTTGCTATCCAAAAATTTAAAGATCAAGATATATAGAACTATAATTTTGCCTGTTGTTTTGTATGGGTGTGAAACTTG